>Ga0153974_1000391_pt1 | contig 10037 bp, 8 predicted proteins | sample TSGA058MetaG_FD_104741 | JGI IMG/M metagenome (GOLD analysis project Ga0153974, IMG submission 104741) | Attine ant fungus gardens microbial communities from Georgia, USA - TSGA058 MetaG | ecosystem: Host-associated > Fungi > Mycelium > Unclassified | place: USA: Georgia, Yuchi Wildlife... | reverse complement strand
GGGTAGCCTTTTGCCGGGTTTTAATGTTTGTTCAGGAGCACCAATGCCAAACCGATTAAGTTGGTCTGATTTACCTACGGATGTTACAGCATGGCCAGGATTGCCGCTTTCGTTAAATGGGGACGAAGTCATGCCCCTCGATTACCGCGCAGGCCGTAGTGGCTGGTTACTCTTTGGTCGCTCTCTGGATAAACAGTGCCTGACGCATTATCAACAGCAGCTAGACGGCGCCTTGGTATTAGTCAGCGCTTGGCGCGTGGGCGAGTATACGGTGCTTAGACTTGCCGGTTCTCTCACCTCCGAAGCACGCAAACTGGCTTATCAGTTTGAACTTGATGTTGCGGCTCTTGGGCAACTCCCCGAACTGCAACAGCCTGGCTTGCTGGTTATGGATATGGATTCTACGGCAATTGAGATCGAGTGTATCGATGAAATAGCGGTACTGGCGGGTTGCGGCGAACAAGTGGCGGAAGTCACGGAAAAAGCGATGCGCGGTGAACTTGATTTCCAACAGAGCTTACGAGAGCGTGTGGCACAGTTGGCTGGGGCAGACGAGGCGATTTTACAGCAGGTCTTGGACCGCCTACCCCTCATGCCTGGTCTAGAGTCAATGGTAGACACCTTACAGTCACGGGGATGGCAGATTGCTATCGCTTCCGGCGGCTTTACGTTCTTTGCTGACTATTTAAAACAAAAATTAAAACTAAGCGCCATTGCGGCGAATCAGCTAGAAGTTGTTAACGGTAAACTTACCGGACAGGTGTTGGGCGATATCGTCGATGCAAAATATAAAGCGACCTTCCTTGAAAAGTTAGCCGCTCGCTATGAACTTCCTCGCTCCCAGACAGTTGCAATTGGCGATGGCGCTAACGACTTGGTGATGATCCAAGCAGCGGGATTGGGTATTGCCTACCATGCTAAGCCAAAAGTGAACGAGAAAAGTGAAGTCGCAATACGTTTTGCTGACCTTACAGGAGTCTTGTGTATCCTCACCGGTAGCCTGAACCACGAGTCACGCTAATTAAGGAGTTATTTTTGGCTAAAGCAGCGAAACGTGCCTTTGTCTGTAACGAGTGTGGTGCGGATTATCCGCGTTGGCAGGGACAATGTAGTGCCTGCCATGCGTGGAATACGATTACCGAAGTAAGGCTAGCCGCGTCACCGACTGTCGCGAGAAATGAGCGCTTATCAGGATATGCCGGGAGTACCGGCGGTAGTAAGGTCCAAAAACTTTCTGAGATAAGCCTCGAAGCGTTACCTCGTTTCTCGACCGGCTTCAAAGAATTCGACCGAGTGCTAGGCGGGGGGGTGGTCCCCGGGAGTGCCATTCTGATCGGTGGTAGCCCAGGGGCGGGTAAATCGACACTCTTGCTGCAGACGCTTTGTAAGTTGTCTGAGCAGATGAAAACGCTGTACGTGACAGGTGAAGAGTCACTACAACAAGTTGCGATGCGTGCGCACCGCCTGGGTTTACCGACTACTCATTTAAATATGTTGTCAGAAACCAGCATCGAGGAAATCTGCCAAACTGCCGAAACAGAAATGCCGCAATTGATGGTGATCGACTCCATCCAGGTGATGCATATGGCTGATGTGCAGTCTTCGCCGGGAAGTGTGGCACAAGTTCGCGAAACGGCCGCCTATTTAACGCGTTTTGCGAAAACTCGTAATGTGGCGATTGTGATGGTAGGCCATGTGACGAAAGATGGTTCCTTGGCAGGTCCAAAGGTATTGGAACACTGTATTGACTGTTCGGTCCTGCTGGATGGCGATACGGACTCCCGTTTTCGAACCCTACGCAGCCATAAAAACCGCTTTGGTGCGGTGAATGAACTCGGTGTATTCGCGATGACCGAACAGGGGATGCGGGAAGTGAGCAATCCCTCGGCGATTTTTCTCTCGCGAGGCGATGAGGTAACACCGGGGAGTTCTGTCATGGTGGTATGGGAGGGAACACGTCCTCTGCTGGTGGAAATACAGGCCTTGGTAGACCACTCCCTAATGGGGAATCCTCGTCGTGTGGCGGTCGGACTGGAACAAAATCGGTTAGCGATCTTGCTGGCAGTGCTGCACCGCCACGGTGGCCTGCAGATGGCGGACCAAGATGTGTTTGTTAACGTGGTCGGCGGCGTAAAAGTCACAGAGACCAGTGCCGATTTAGCCCTCTTGTTAGCGATGGTTTCTAGCTTACGTGATCGCGCGTTGCCCCAAGATTTAGTGATCTTCGGCGAAGTGGGGCTGGCGGGAGAAATACGACCCGTGCCCAGCGGCCAAGAGCGTATCTCTGAGGCGAGCAAACATGGCTTTACCCGAGCTATTGTTCCTGCAGCGAATGCACCAAAAAATCCACCAAGTGGTATGAAGGTTTATCCCGTCAAAAAATTAGCGGATGCGTTAGCGATATTTGATGAATTAACCTAACGCTTAACTGAGTCAGGGTAGCAAGCCCTTAGGAACTGGCGTGATGCAAAATTTTGATTATTTGAAACTCGCGATACAGCAACAAGGTGTCACGTTGCAGCAGGTCGCTGAAGCTTGTGACATGACTAAGGGCTACCTCAGTCAATTATTGAACCAGAAAATAAAAAATCCCAGTGCCTCGAAACTCGAGGCATTGCATCAGTTTCTGGCGCTAGACTATCCCTATCGGCAAAAAGTGGTTGGGGTGATTTTCGGTAAGTTTTATCCCCTACATACAGGCCACATTTACCTTATTCAGCGGGCATGTAGCCAGGTTGATGAACTGCATATCATTATGGGGCATGACGAGCCGCGTGACCGGCAGCTGTTCGAAGAAAGCGCGATGTCGGAACAGCCGACAACAGCCGATCGACTACGTTGGCTATTACAAACTTTCAAATATCAGAAAAATATCCGGATTCACTCATTCAACGAGGAAGGTGTTGAGCCTTATCCTCATGGTTGGGATATCTGGAGCCAAGAGATCAGTGCTTTTATGGCGGAAAAGCAGATCAACGCTCAGCGGGTTTATACGAGTGAGCAAGACGACGCGGCAATGTTTGAACGTTATCTCAACATTGAAACGATTGTCGTCGATGCACAGCGCTCGTTTATGAATATCAGTGGCCATCAGATCCGGCAAGACCCGTTTCGTTATTGGGATTATATCCCGACAGAAGTAAAACCCTTCTTTGTGCGTAAAGTCGCTTTACTCGGTGGTGAGTCGAGTGGTAAGTCGACATTGGTTAATAAACTCGCCAATATTTTCAACACCACCAGTGCATGGGAATACGGACGCGATTATGTTTTCTCACAGCTGGGTGGGGACGAAATAGCCCTGCAATATTCCGATTACGATAAGATTGCCTTGGGGCAAGCTCAATACATCGATTTTGCGGTGAAATATGCCAATAAGGTTGCGTTTATCGATACCGATTTCGTCACAACCCAAGCTTTTTGTTTAAAGTATGAGGGTAAGGCGCATCCCTTTGTGCAGGCATTAATCGCTGAATATCGTTTCGATCTTGTGATTCTCTTAGAAAATAACGTGCCATGGGTGGCTGATGGTTTGCGAAGCTTAGGTAGCTCTGTTGATCGTAAGGAGTTTCAGCTACTGCTGATCGACTTGTTACAGCAGAATGGGATCCCGTTTGTACAGGTCAAAGAAGATGATTATGACAGTCGCTTTTTACGCTGTATCGAGTTGGTTGAGCAAGTATTATTAAAATCGTCCTCGACACTCAATGATAGTCGATTTACCTCTGAGTAGAGGCGGCAATGCTAGGATCTTATTGAAATAAAGAGAGCCGACCTGCGGCTCTCTTTTACTAAGTGTTATTTGATCATTTTCTTATATTTCATTCGCTTAGGTTCAAGCGCTTCGTGACCTAATGTACGTTTACGGTAATCTTCGTACTCGCTGAAGTTCCCTTCAAAGAAGGTCACATTCCCTTCGTCTTGATAATCAAGAATATGGGTTGCGATTCTGTCTAGGAACCAACGGTCGTGCGAGATAACCATGGCGCAGCCAGGGAACTCTAACAGGGCATTCTCTAAGGCGCGTAAGGTCTCGATATCCAAGTCATTGGTCGGTTCATCGAGCAGTAACAAGTTACCGCCAACTTGCAGTAATTTCGCTAAATGCAAACGTCCCCGTTCACCACCAGATAGCTCACCGACGCGCTTGCCTTGATCAGTCCCTTTGAAGTTAAAGCGGCCGACGTAGGCGCGGCTTGGCATCTCGAAGTTACCGATACGCATAATATCCTGACCGCCGGATACTTCTTCCCACACCGTTTTGCTGTTATCCATTGCGTCACGGAATTGATCGACCGAAGCCATTTTCACCGTCTCGCCTAGCGTGATATCGCCGGAATCCGGTTGTTCTTGGCCTGAAAGCATACGAAATAGCGTTGATTTACCTGCACCGTTGGCACCGATAATTCCGACGATGGCCCCTTTCGGAATCGAGAAGGAGAGATTGTCGATCAGAACGCGATCACCGTAGGACTTGGTAAGATTGTTCACTTCTACCACTTTATCGCCTAAACGTGCTCCAGGCGGGATAAAGAGTTCGCTGGTTTCATTACGTTTTTGATACTCGACGCTGTTCAGCTCATCGAAACGGGCAAGACGTGCTTTACCTTTCGATTGACGGCCTTTAGTGCCTTGACGTACCCACTCCAGCTCTTTTTCGATCGATTTACGACGCGCCGCTTCAGCAGAAGCTTCTTGTGCCAAACGTTGATCTTTTTGCTCTAACCAAGAGGAGTAGTTACCCTCCCATGGGATCCCCTCGCCACGGTCCAGTTCTAAGATCCAGCCGGCGACATTATCGAGGAAGTAACGGTCATGGGTAATCGCCACGACTGTGCCTTCAAAGTCGTGCAGGAAGCGTTCAAGCCAAGCAACGGATTCTGCATCAAGGTGGTTCGTCGGCTCATCAAGCAGCAACATATCTGGCTTTTCAAGCAATAGACGGCACAGCGCGACGCGACGACGTTCCCCCCCAGAAAGATTGGCTACTTTAGCGTCCCAGTCTGGTAAGCGTAATGCATCGGCAGCACGTTCAAGTTGCGTATTGAGGTTGTGGCCATCGTGCGCTTGAATGATTTCTTCCAAGCGGCCTTGCTCTGCAGCCAGCTTATCGAAATCGGCCTCAGGCTCAGCGTAAAGCGCATACACTTCATCCAGGCGTTTTAGCGCACCAACAACCTCAGAGAGTGCCTCTTCAATGGATTCTCTTACGGTATGTTCTGGATTTAGTTGCGGTTCTTGCGGCAGATAGCCGATTTTAATTCCCGGCTGTGGTCTTGCTTCACCTTCGATATCCTTATCGATACCCGCCATAATGCGCAGTAGTGTCGATTTTCCCGCACCATTCAGGCCGAGAACGCCAATTTTTGCCCCTGGAAAGAAGCTAAGAGAAATATTTTTTAAAATATGTCGTTTGGGAGGAACAACTTTCCCCACACGGTGCATACTGTATACGAATTGCGCCACGAGAATAGCCTCTTAGTGATCGGTGAACCTATTATTTGCTGAGAAGTGTATCTGTTTTCACGTCATATTCACAGTAACAGCTAAGAGGAAAGGTCTATAATCGGAAGGGCTAACAGGAAAGCTAAACGAAGTACTGGAAACATGTTAGCGTATTGAACTCATCACTATAGCGTCGATAAGGGGTAACACGTGGCAGATTGGAAGCATTGGGTAGCAGGAGTATGTCTTACCACCGTGAGTTGCGCAGTGTTTGCTGACTCGCTACAAGAGCAACGCCAGCGTTATAGCCAAATACGTCAAGCTTGGGATGCCAAGCAAATGGATGTGGTGGCACAACTGATGCCTACGCTGCAAGATTATCCACTTTATCCCTATCTTGAGTATCGCCAGCTTTCCCAAGACCTTAGCCAAGACACGGCGCTGGGGGTCAATAATTTCGTAAATCGTTACCCCACATTGCCGGCAGCTAAAAGTCTGAAGAATCAATTTGTCAGTGAACTTGCACGGCGTGATGATTGGCAAGGTTTACTTAGCTTTAGCCCGCAAGAGCCGCCGACCGCACAAGCCAAATGTAACTGGTACTATGCTAACTATGCCACTGGCCATCAGCGCCTTGCTTGGCAAGGGGCGCGATCTATCTGGATGACGGGGCGCTCGTTACCTGCAGGCTGTGATCGACTCTTCACCGCTTGGCAGAATAGTGGAGATTTTAGTGCCGACCAGATCCTTACTCGTCTGCTGCTCTCCTTTAAAGCTGGGAACGATGGCCTCACGAACCAACTTATCGCCCAGTTACCTTCTGACTACGATACGTTAAGTACTGCGTTGAGGGCGCTGCAGAGTTCTTCGCGGGGGGTGCTTACTTTTGCACAGAGTGTCTCGCCGACCGACTTTAGTCGGAAAATAACGATACTGGCCTTCAACCGTTTGGCGCGTGATAACAGCGACCAAGCGCAATCGATGATCCCACAGTTGGCCTCATTACAAAAGATGGATGAGACCGACACCCAAGCGTTAAAAGAGGCAGTCGCCTGGCAATTGATGTCGACCGATACGACTTCACAGCAGCAAAGCTGGCGAGATGAAGTCGTAATGGATAGCGAATCACAAACGTTACTCGAAAGGCGAATCCGCCTTGCCTTGAGTCAAAACGATCGTCGTGGCCTGAATACATGGATTGCTCGCTTACCGGTTGAAGCGAAACAGAGTGATGAATGGCAATATTGGCAGGCCGACTTGTTGCTTGAAAGGGGCCGCAAGTCGGAAGCCGATGAGATATTACACCAGCTTACGCGCCAACGTGGCTTTTATGCCATGGTCGCGGCGCAGCGCTTAGGTGAAGATTATTCATTACAAGTGGACAAAGCGCCTGAAGCAGATAGCTCAGTGACTGAAGGACCTGAAATAGCGAGGATCCGCGAGCTGATGTATTGGAATCTCGATAACTTAGCGCGTAGTGAATGGGCCAGTTTAATCCGTAGCAAAAGTGTGAGCGAACAACAGATGCTGGCAAGTTACGCGAATTCCCAAGATTGGTGGGATCTCAGCGTACAGGCAACTATCACCGCGAAAATGTGGAATAGCTTAAAAGAACGCTTTCCAATTGCTTGGCAGTCTTATTTCAACCGCTATGCTTCCGGTAAAGCGATTCCGACCACTTTCGCTATGGCAATTTCCCGACAAGAGAGTGCATGGAACCCCAAAATACAGTCTCCTGTTGGGGCCACAGGTTTAATGCAAATTATGCCAGGAACGGCGACGCATACGGTAAAAATGTATGAAATCTCGGACTATAGTAATAGTAGTCAACTCCTTGATCCTGAGATGAATATTCAAATAGGTATGCAATATTTAGATTATGTCTACCGTCAATTCGATAATAATCGAATCTTAGCTGCGGGCGCCTATAATGCCGGTCCAGGCAGGATCAATCGTTGGCTATCGGCTAGCCAAGGCAGATTGGACCCTGTCGCCTTTATCGAAACGATTCCATTTTCAGAAACCAGAAACTACGTTAAAAACGTCCTGTCATACGACGCTTATTATCGTTATTTAACCGGATCACCCGATAAAATCTTCGCAGATAGTGAGTGGAATAGACGTTACTGAGTATGCTATGCTTCCGTACTCGCTAATGAGTACGGAAGCCATGCCGATGACTATTCACCAAGAGACCCCGCTTGCAGAGCTAGACTGGACTCGCTTTATCGAATTACTGGCGCAAGCCTTCTCTTCGGGGCAAGGCGAAGCGTTACTCAATCTGATGCTCACGTCAGACGAGCGGCAAGCTTATGCCACGCGTCTATGTATTATCGAAGAGTTGCTGCGAAGCCAGTTAAGCCAACGGCAGCTTAAAGAACAGTTAGGCGTCGGAATCGCGACAATCACCCGTGGGTCTAACGGGTTGAAGTCTGCCTCTCCCGAGCTCCGCCACTGGCTTATTGAGCAGCTTCTAGATAAAAAGGGTGGATTAGCGGACTCAGAGCCAAAATAAGCGCTTGTTGGTAGACTGACGAGCGCGTCAGTAGGCCCGATGTGATTGCCCCAATCGCCCCTCCTTTATGTTTAATATTATCGATACCGGTCAACGTAGACATGAGCGGGCCGAGCTCGGCGCCTTCTTGCAACGCTGTAACGAGGGAGTCGGGTAACATAAAGCTTGCAGAACGAGATTCGCTACGCTGGGTGTGGTTTTCAGCAATAATCCAAGCAAAAGCCTGATTTTTTTCGATACCCGCTTCGATGGCTACCCATAACATTGCGTTAGGATAGGCTTTCTTAACGGCGGATAAACGATTGTCAGCGCCTTGCCAAGTTTCAGAATCGGTAAGAGGCTGAGCGGAAACACCGCTTTCTACATCCATGCCTTTAACTTCAATATGTTTATCGTGAAAGACGGCTTTACATGCTTCAGTGACGGCTAAAATTTTAGCTGGGTTGCAGGTTGCTACAACAACATGATACATAATGGTAGCTCAAAGGTAATAGAATTGTTTTTGATCATATAATGGAAAGGGTTATGCAACAAGTTTTGCTAGTTCGTCATGGAGAAACGTTGTGGAATACCGAGCAACGTATTCAAGGACAAAGCGACAGTCTGCTCACTGAGCAGGGGATACAACAAGCGAGACAAACGGGATTGCGCCTTCAACGTGCAGGCATAACCCATATTATCGCCAGTGATCTAGGGCGCACACAACAGACCGCCGCTCTCATTGCCGAGTATTGCGATTGCCCTATACTGACCGATTCACGATTACGCGAAATCAATATGGGGACACTAGAGGGAAGGGTACTGACTAGCTTAAACCAAGAAGAAGAGCAGTGGCGCAAGTCGTTACTTAATGGCGACCCTATGGGACGTATCCCGCAAGGGGAGAGTATGGAAGAGCTTGCCCAACGTATGCGTGCAGCGCTTGACGCGACGCGTTTGTTACCGACAGGCAGTAGGCCACTCTTAGTTAGTCACGGTATTGCACTAGGATGCTTGCTCGGTACATTGCTGGGGCTACCGGCATGGGCGGAAAGACGTTTAAGGCTGCGTAATTGTTCGGTTTCTCGAGTTGACTATCAGTCAAGTTCTTGGCTTGCAGAAGGGTGGATTGTCGAGAGTACTGGAGACATTGCACATCTAAGTGCACCAGCTTTAGATGAACCTAAAGCCTAAGGCCTCTCCCGGCAAAGGCCGGGAGGAACGCCATTAAGCGCTTTTTCTGATCGGAATGAGATAGTCACAGCGGATATCCGCCGACGTTAAGCCTTGTGGCGTGTAAAAGCGTTCAATATCCTGACCTGAACGACGCGTCAGATTCAAGGTTGGCATACAGGTACTATAAAGAACTAAGATGAAATCCTGTAATCCTTCTTTAAGACCATCGTAGCTGAATTGCACATAATCGCCGCCTTCCAATGTAATCTCTTCAACTGACTCAAGACTTTTAGCGAAGTGGCTATCGGCAATAGCGGTAGTGTAGAGAATCTCTTGCTCATCTTCCTTTTCTGTACTGCTACGCACTTGATGTAATCCATAAACCATTTCGGGAAGCGTATTCTTGGTATTTCGTAGGAATTGCTGCCAGAAATGTTTACGCATTTCTGCTCGAAAGCTTGAGATCTGCTCAAGCGTACAGGTATAACATTGCGTATGACCGTAAAGCGTGGTTTCAGGCAGAGTAACCATAGTCGGCTGCGGCATAGAAAATGCACCCATACGAATGGGGGGACGCAGTCCGAATGACGACCAATCTGATGCTCGACGATAGCTTGCAGGAGTCTGATTAAACTGCTTTTTAAACGCACGCGTAAAAGTCTGTTGCGAGTCAAAACGATACTGCAGGGCAATATCTAAAATAGGTCTGCCCGTTAACCTTAATGCCACCGCGGCTTTGGAAAGGCGTCGTGAACGAATGTAAGCGCCGATTGCGTGGCCCGTAATATTTTTGAACATCCGTTGTAAATGCCATTTTGAATAGCCAGCTTTGTGGGCAACATTATCGAGTGATAAAGGTTGGTCTAAATGACTTTCTAACCACACCAATAAATCTCTGATAATTCCAGCTTGGTCCATATTAAAT
>Ga0153974_1000390_pt1 | contig 10051 bp, 10 predicted proteins | sample TSGA058MetaG_FD_104741 | JGI IMG/M metagenome (GOLD analysis project Ga0153974, IMG submission 104741) | Attine ant fungus gardens microbial communities from Georgia, USA - TSGA058 MetaG | ecosystem: Host-associated > Fungi > Mycelium > Unclassified | place: USA: Georgia, Yuchi Wildlife... | reverse complement strand
TGAGCATTTTTTGTTCCAGACTAGGAAGCCTGGAACAAAGCGATGCCAAAGCATCGTGTGTGGAAGGGTGACGACGGATGGGGCAAAAAAGGCCACAAGGTGTCGTGTTTTTATTTCCAAATTTCGTATAACTACCATTTATTGCTTAGAATCTCTCATAGTCTTTTTCATCTAATAAAGAGGCAGCCTCTTCATCTAAAATTAGTGTAACATTCCCATGTAATTTTAGAATTGATGCTGGAACGTCTAAATGGACTTTTCCTTTTACTGTCATAAAAATAGCTTCTGCTTTCTCTTTTCCTGAGGCCAATAACATGATCTTTTTACTTTTGAAAATCGTACCTATCCCCATTGTAATTGCTCTAGTTGGAACTTCTTCAATACGATTAAAAAAACGGGCATTTGCCTCTAAGGTTGATTTATCTAATTCAACAACATGGGTTCCAATCTCAAAATGTTGATTGGGTTCATTAAATCCAATATGGGCATTTCTCCCAATTCCAAGTACCTGAAGGTCAATTCCACCTACATCTTGAATCCGTTGGTCATAATCTCTGCACTCTGCTTCAATATCATTAACCATTCCTTTTGGTAGATGAGTTGCTTCTGGTACTAAGTTAACTTTACTAAATAAATTTTCCTGCATAAATGTGTAATAGCTTTGTGAATTATTTTGCGGCAAATCACAATATTCATCTAAGTTGAATGTTACAACTTTAGAAAAATCAATTACTCCACTTTCATACATCCTAATTAATTCCTGATACATACCAACTGGTGTAATCCCAGTTGCTAATCCTAAAACTGAGTTCGGTTTTAATGTTATCTGGTGTCCTATGATCTGTGATGCTTTTTTACTCATTTCACTATAATCTTTACCTACTAAAATTCTCATTTCTCACCATCCTTATCCCTTTAAATTTCTGTATCAATTATTTTATTCTTAAATCAGCTAAAAAAGATGTGCCTGATTCTGGACTGCTTACTTCAAAAAAATCACAAATTGTGGCCCCTACATCAGCTAGTGTTGAGCGATGTCCAATATATACTTTCTTTACTCCAGGTGCATCAATTAATACTGGAACCTTTTCTCGAGTATGCTGACTATGTCCTATTGTGGGATCGTTGCCGTGATCAGCCATTACAATTAATATATCTCCCTCTACTAATTCAGCACGAATTTTCTTTAACCCTTCATCGCTAATCAATAAACGATTTGCATATCGATTCACATCCTGAGCATGCCCAGCTAAATCTGTTTCTTGAATATTTAAGCAAATAAATCCCGAATCTATTTCTTTTATCTTTTCTACTGTTTTATTAAACAAAGTTTCTGTATCAACTCCAGGAATTGATTGACCGTATCCGTTCTCTACAATATCTGCTACCTTTCCGAGTAAAACAACTGAAATCCCTTTTTTACCCAGGATAGTAGGCACTTGAACTTCTGGATTTACACCATAACCTAAATGAACAACTTGATAATCTTCCTTATAAACACCCGAAAGTGGCGCATCAATCCCAGCATAATCCTCTAATTTCGTTCTATAGGCCGCCTTAATAGACTCGATTGTTGCTGCCATTCCACCAAAAGCAACTACCCTAGAAACCGTTACAACCTTACGAACCTCTTTTCCAAGACGAACAATGTCTTCAAAAGCCACTTTCTGAAGTGTCCCAGTCACATTGTATATCTGCCCTAGTTCCCCTTCTAAATTATCACCGATTGTCATGAATTTATTTACAAGTAGTATTTTTTTTCCTGAATTTCCGAAACGCTCTACTTCATAGCCAATTTTTAATAAATGTTTTTCCACTTTATCAATGACAAATTGAAAGGGTTCATGCCATGGTTTTTTTGGCAAAGTACCCATGATTTCTTGATGCCCCCAAAATGTATCCCCACCCATATGGGCTAAATCTGCGACTCCATAATGGGGATTCTCAACTTGCTTCATACGACTTATATTTTCGCCTAAGGTATTCATAATCCCTAATCCTTCAAGTTGAGGTAGATATAAATCAGGAACTTCTTTTAAAATATTTTTACACGTATTTGCCCTAACATCTCTTGGTCTCAACCCAGACACATCCTCCATTGCTCCAATACCCAAACTATCTAAAACGACTACAATAAAACGTCCCATTTTGAAACACCCCTAGCTAATTTATTTCCAAATGTATCATAAATTCCAATTAATTTAGGATTTCCTGTTTGTATTCCTTCTACTAATGCAACATCACTTCGCGTAACAAATAATTGAGTTCTAAATGACATGATAACTGTCGAACCTACGTCATAAATCCCTTCTAACCCAAAATGATAATCAATAGCTTCCGTAGATGGTGGTATAACCGTTGTTTCTGTATAATCTAGTTTGTTTTTTTGTATCAAAGCCTTTTCTACACCCGAGCGACGATAATGGCCTCCTCCATAGCAGTAACTCAACCCTCCATATATATGCGAAATTTCTGAAACATACACTAGAGATGGCCGTTCTGGTTCATCTGATACAGCGTGAAAAGGAGTTGTACCATGTAACCCATGACCCGGCTCCCCATGAGTAGCCCCTAATTTGGCAAGTAATGGCATAGCTGCACAGGATGTAACTGAAGGCATATTAACCTGTTCAATAGAAAAACCTAATTCCCTTAATATCTTTACTGCCTCTATAACTGTTTTAGCATTAGACGTTGAAACAATTTTTTTCTTTGTGTCATTATATAAAAAACAAGGAAATGAAGTAACTCCCATCAAACGGACATTTGATAACTTTTTTACTCTATGAGCAAATTCCTTGGTCTCATCTAAGGTGAACCCACATTCTTGTCCATTGTAAACTTCATCATCTGGTTCAATTACACGCACCATTATATCTTGAATCCTATTTGCCTGTTTTGCGGCTTCATTAATTTCTACCGCCTTTTTATAAGAGTAAACAGTCCATACTTCCGGGGCCATTTTCATAAATTGAGGAACTAATGCACTTGGAACTTGAACTAAATGACCCACATGTCCAATTTTCACTCCATGTTGGTATAAAGTTTGGGCCTCTTTAAAATCAACACACACAGCCCCAGCAAACCCTATTTTCATTAACTTTTTTGAAATGACAGGATTTCTACCATATTGCTTAGACATTAAATATAATTTAATTCCATACTTATTTGCTTCTTCTATCATTTTTTTCCCGTTATAAATTATTTGATCCATATCAATAACATAAGTATCCGGACGAATAATCCCCTTTTGATGTAAATCACAGGAAACATCTATAAGGGGCCTATTTTGCTGCATCGTTTTATTTAAAAACATCATTTATTCCCCCCGTTCAACATTTGCAATTGCTTGAGCTAGTATACGTTTTACTGTTTCACTTCCGCTCCGTAATGGATTAATTCGAATCAGATAATCAGCTAGTGATGAATCAAACTTTAAAAATGTTCCACTAACACGATAAAACATCGGTACCATTTCATATTTCGATTCTGCTCCAACGGGATACGGAGAAGCTCCTAACTTCTCAGCCTCTTTTAAGACTTCCTTAGCAATGGGTTTTTCTAGTTCAACTATCAATACTTTTGACTGAGCATTTGCTAAAAATGCATCTTTTACCCCTTTGATTTCACCAGAATGTAATTCTCTAACCAATTGCTCATTTACTTCCGCTTGTATCGCAAGCATGACTGGGGCATAAACTAATCCTCGTAACGCATCTAACGCTTCATGACCTTGTACTTGTAATCCACCTGAGTATTGGTGCCCCTTTAGGAAATCAATATATTTTTTGTTCCCAACTATACACCCAATCCCCTCAGGACCAAGTAACTTAAATAGTGAGAAACATGCTAAATCCCCTTGGAGTTGACTACCTATCTTTGGAATTTTCATAACTGCGTAATTATCATCTGTTACAATAAATAAATCTTGACGCTCCTCGCGAATTGTCTTAATGACTTCTTCCAAACTATAAGAATCATAGGGTGTTTGCCTGGTCACTTGAACTAAGGAACCCGCTATATCAGGGTTATTCTGTATGACTAATTTTAGGTCTTTAATATTATTAAAATTAGCTGTAATCGTGGTTATGCCCATCATCTCAATGGATGTCTGTGTAGTCGGGTATATGGGTGCCTCGTGAATTAATAATTTCTCGCCTGTCTTTAAACCTGAAAACATTGCTAATTGAATTGCCCTTGTTCCAGCTCCACGAACAAGAAGGGCAGCGTCTGCTTCAAAAAAGTTTGCAATCACCTCTTCTACTTTTTCGGTGGTAATTGGTTTTCCATGTCCCGAAACAACTCCCAAATCTCCTCTTGTCAGCAACTCTCCTCCAGGAAAGACTTTTGTTATCTCATCTATTAATCGAAACTGAAATAACTTTGCTTCCTCTAACGTTAAGCTAGGAAGAGGATTAACCTTATCCCACTTTGTGCACCTTGTCATTTTATCACCCCTTCACCAAGTAAACTCTTTGGATTGTTTATTAGTATTTGATTTAAATCATTTTCTTTTACGCCATAATCCTTTAACATTGGCACAAAGACATCAAATAAATAACTATAACCTATTCCTCCCAAGTACTTCATGTGGGATTTTCTTGTTAAATCTACACTAAGTAGAATTTGTTTACTGTATCCTTTATTTATCAGTGAAGCAAGTATCTTAGCCCGCAGTTCATCAGGTTGGTAATTTATTTTTCCAATGGTATCGAATCCTACATTCACACCTTCAGCCAATAGTTTTTCAATATAAGCTTCATTTCCTGTTAAATCCACATGGCCAATTAATATTTTTGATAAATCAGCATCATATTTTTTAAAGAATTCTACTTGCTCACACCCGAATGTTCCTAAAGTTGTATGTGTCGTAATCATTTTTCCTGTCTTTTTGTGAGCCATAACAGCCGCTTTTAATATCTTCTTCTCTAATTCTGTCATCATATCTTTTGATGTACCGATTTCTCCAATTACATGTGCTTTTATATCTGTTCCTTGCAACCCAATTTCAATATCACGAATCATTTTTTGAGCAATTTGTTCCACAGTCTCTTTTTTTACATAATTTGGAAAGAACGGTTCTTTATAACAACCTGTTGAATGAATAATGTTCATTCCAGTTGATTTTGCTACGCCCTCAACATACTCTACATCTTGTCCCATACCATCATTGGTAACATCAACTATTGTCGTAACACCTTTTTTTCTTAACTCTCTCATTTCATGGATGGTTTGTTCATAACAATCCACATGGCAATCAGAATTTTTTTTTTCTTTCGAGAGATTAATTGTAATATGTTCATGCATCATCGTATAACCCATCATCTACCTAGCCCCTTTCAGCAAAGAAAAATACTATTTTAAAACCTTAAATTTAATATTCTTCTTTTGGATTGTTTTTAAAAAGAAGTACTAATCAAATAGAACCTCTTTCAAATCCTTTATCCTATTGGTGTATATAAACCCAATAACGCTAGGATATTAATAACCACCCCTAGAGCAATTGCGGCAATCGGTCCTACTGCCATATCCACAAGAGGTTTCTTCGCAAATTTATTTAAACTATAAACTCCTGTCACAAATAAAAATCCAAAACTTGGTGCCATTTCATTAGCCGCCATCATCCCTCCAACAAGAAGTGAAACCTCGAGAACGCGGTTCATAGCTGTACGAATATGATCTCCACAAGCCTTCATACCTGGAAATTTGTCCATTGCTTTTGCAATCAGCTCGAGAAGGCATACCTCAGCAAAAATAACTGCAAAACCTAAAACAAAGGCAAGAATAGGGTTTCCAGTTAATAATCCCACTGCAAACACTAATGTTGTTCCTGCTGGACCATATACCCCTGTAGCAATTGATGTTGTGGCAACTAAAGGTACAAAGCCAATGGCACGTGCAAGGGCAGCAATTCCGGCTTCAGCTGTTTTACCTTCAGCTAATAAATTAAGAGATATTGGATCTCCAGCAATTAACGCTAAATTTGTTGCAGCAGCAAGTATTGCCCCCATGACTGATAATAGTAAAATATTTTTTTTAATTCGAGCTACCCGATCAGCAAAAATACCAAGTAGTACCTCGTTATTTTTTGCAGAATCTTCTGTTGTTTTCTCCCGTAAAGCAAAAATGATCATAATAATCATACCGATCATTAACGCCATCCCATCCGCGTTCAGTTGAAGACTTGAATCTCCAATTTGAATTTGACCAAACATTTCAAATATTTGACGACCTAGAAAAGTTAAAACAAAAGTAATTAAACCATTTTTAAATCCATACTGCATGGCTACTACCAGTGCTGGAAAAGCTGAGAATGCTGTAACAACAGGCAATCCAACTGTTCCTAATGCGGGTAAGAAGTCAACTGGTAGTTTTGAAAATGCATCAACTACAACTTGTAATCCAATTGAAATCCCCACTCCCCATAAAGCTCCAACTACTCCGGCGATAATAAGCCCCTTCTTAGAGCTTGGTGCCCATGAGCCAATTATATCCGTTCCCAGCAAAATAGAATGTATTAATATAATTGAAGCCGCAATTGAAATTGGAATCCCAAATCCAATGACCAAGCCAAAACTAAGAGCAAAACTTGTTGCCGCCAATTCCTTTTTACTTAGTCTATTTTCCAAATATTCTGGAACTATTGCACGTAATCCATCATTAAAAACCGCTATTCCGCGATTAGCTAATATAGATGCTAACGCTCCAAGACATGCTAATGTAATAATTTGTAACCATTCCATATTAAACCTCCTCTTTTTTGTTCAATTCTGCCAAAATAACTGGAATAACTTTGTCTGCATGTTGTGGTGTAAATCCAAATGCAACTTTTCCATTATTCACATTCTCAATAATCAACTCATCTGTTAAAACTTTCCCAGGCATTGATACAGTTACACACTTATCCATCCCAATCAACGCGATTGCCATTGCTAGTGCTCCACCTCCACCTGTATTACAAGCTCCAAAATAGTAATCTGCCTGATTTGATTTTATAGCCATTGCAGCCTCTAAATCAGTTTTAATTTCAATTGTTGTGTTTTCTTTAGCATGTTTTTGGACCAATGTCTTCACCATTTCCTTATCAATTTGTCCACCAATTACAATTTTCATTTTTAATTCCTCCTTTTCGTATGACGAAACCTAGCTTTAAACCATAGTTTTTACATTTCTTAAGTATGATGCAAGGTGTAATAAAATAAATGGTTCTTCTACTTCTGCACATGGGATAGGGCACTTGTTTTTCATGGTATGCCATAGTCTCTTTGACTCATTAAAATACTCGTCTGCCTTTAATTGTTCATAGAGAAAATCTTCCATTTCGCCACATGTTTCACCCTTTTTTTGGCGGCTGATTGCCATTGCTAGATGAGTAAATAACATTGCCCCATTATCTTCAACCGGACGACAATTTGTTTCTTCCTCAATGAAATCAATTGTATGCAATAAATAATTAACTATTTCTTGATCAATTTGCCCTGCTTCTTTAAGTAATTCTAGCCTTTTCAATAACATACTAATTCCTCTCTTCTAGTAAACGGGTAGACAACTTCCATCGATTACCTCTTTTTGTATTTTCATAATTAAATCCACGTCATATTTAGAAAGCACATGAGACATTCCATTTCCGTTTAACACCACCATAGCTGCACGCGTAGTTTTCACACCCACATGCTTTGGCAGATCTACGTAATGAATATCGTATTTTTTTTCAATAATTTCGTCTGCATTCCATATAGCTGCATCAATAGTTCTCTCATCAATGGCTTTCACTAACTGGTTATACATCATTTTTACAAATTCTACTTCAACACTTTTAGCTAACTCACCTGTTAGCATTTCTAAATCAAGTGATTCAAGATCATAACCAAGACGCATACCTGATTCAAGTTGCATCTTATTTTTATCTGCTAGTAGAAGAACATGGGGACGTTGCATATAACTTCTCTCTTCAAATAAATGAACAATTGACAGTGGCAACCCATTTTTGATAGCCGTTCGGGCAGCGAGCTCTGATAGAATAATAAAATCACATCCACCATTTAACAATAACTGAATACGCCCTTTTGACCCTCTCATATACGCTAAATGAATAGGCAATTCATGTTGACTACCTGCTTCGTACAACCCTGTTGCCAATCCCTCATATGTTTTTGAATACGGTAATGGCATAGCTCCAATAATCTGTTGGACACCTGTACATTCAAACAATTTTTTATAATTTATATCTTGAATATAAGTACCGTTTCTTCCAGTTCCTACCAGAACAATAGCTTCGATCTCTTTTAAATAATTTAATGCATTTTGTAACGTTCCACGAGCCCTACCGTATTTCTCTTCAAAGTACCTTATAGAATCAACTCGATCTCCAACTTTTTTTTCAAGCATGTATTTAGATAACTCTATTATTGCTAAAGATCTTTTCGGCAAAAAATTCTTTATCATCATTTCCTCCTCTCTAAATGTACATTTTTTTGTACTTTTATTAAGAATAAATTGTTTAGCACACATTATTATTCGAATTAAACGTACACTTTTTTGTACATTTATAAAGCGTTTTCAAACTCAATTACATTTTAACAAAAAATATGAACATTGTAAAGCCTTTTTTAATTAACTTAATTATGTGATGATTTTTAGTTGGTTCTTAGCTTAAGCTTTTTATTGCTTCTCCACTTTGTTGGATATTGGTTTATATTGGGTAACAGCTACATTTCCGAGTATAGCAGGTAAGGGGTCATTTTTAGCAGTAATTCCCAACTTATGACCTCCTTTCGGTGCACACGTTATTGCGCACTATAAGGTGATATAACCCATGAAAAGCCATCCAATATAGGATAACTATCCCAATATTCAAAAAGATTTAAATACGGTTTTACATGTTATTGAACAAAATATTAACCACAAAAAGATTGAAAAAAGTATCAAAGAAATTATATATGAAAATTATTACATCCCACTTATTTTCTTATTTGTCCACAAATTGGTCCTCACTATAACCATGAACAAATCGCGGTCTTTTCAGCTCCACCGTTGTCACCCTTGAGACCCTTACCTACATCACAAATTCTCGTTATAAAAATTCCTAATAGCTTTATTTTCAAACAAAAAAAACCATAAACTTACACCTTTCGGATCAGTTTATGGAAAATTATAGATTTAGTTAAATGTTAATAACTCCTTCACTCGTCCTCTTAAAGTACGTTCTTCGTGGACCGCTTTTGCTTTTGGATTTAAATATACCCTTAAGGCTCCTTCATACTCCAATTGAAGCTCACTATACATTTGAATATCTGAAGGACTCGTAAAATAAATCGGCTTTTGACAAACCTGAATCCCACCAGCCTGTAATATTGTTGCTACAAATTGAGAGCAAAAATAAGCATATTCTCGTTCTAAATCTACATGTGCTGCTACCGCCAAAAGCCCGATAAAATTATAACGATAAGCGTCTTTCTCTGTTTCAATCTCTCTAACCCTTGCCTGCATTCGACTATATTGTTCCTTAGTAACATTAATACTATAAATAGCACAGCCTGCATATTTAAAAATTTTAGCGTTCATATTCTCTTTTACAAATCCACCAATAAAAGGATTATTGGGAACCTTTCGACCAAAACTATAGATTTCTGTTAAGTCTTTATTAAAAGAAATTGATACATGGTTATATGGTTGTTTCGTATATAATTTAATGGCTTTAGTTAATAATGAGCCAGTATCAGTCAATACTATATAAATTTTCATTTTTTTCATCCCCTTTAATAAGAGCTACATACAATTTAAAAACAGCCTTTAACTTTCCTTCTCTGGCTTGTATAACAGTTATTGCTTGAAAACAATAATCTTTCAAAAACAAACTAAAAGCAGCAAACAGGCTTTCTTAATCAAAGTCAGAGCTTAGGGGGCTATTGCCTAAGAAGCTACGTTAAAATCTAATCTCTCATTATATATACGCCTAAACTAGTTCAATAGTGAAATAAAGTTGCTCTTTAAAATCATGAATCTAATTTAAACATTAAGTAAGTTTTAGTTACATTTCGTAAACTAAACT
>Ga0153974_1000388_pt1 | contig 10055 bp, 8 predicted proteins | sample TSGA058MetaG_FD_104741 | JGI IMG/M metagenome (GOLD analysis project Ga0153974, IMG submission 104741) | Attine ant fungus gardens microbial communities from Georgia, USA - TSGA058 MetaG | ecosystem: Host-associated > Fungi > Mycelium > Unclassified | place: USA: Georgia, Yuchi Wildlife... | reverse complement strand
ACCAATTCTCTGAATTTAATTCTTTAATCTCAACATTTTTCAAGCTAATTTCCCCTTTCAAAATTGGGGAAAACACTAAAGTAAAGAAACGTTTTCCCCCTTGTGATTATAGTTAATAAATTTAATTGTTTTTCTCATAATCAACACCCCCAATAGACTAATTTCCATTTCATAGATAGCATTATTATAATATCTTTCTTTAATAAATACAAGATAAACTCAAAAGACATCTATTTTTCTAAAAAGTTCCTCCACATAAGGTACCAATTTCTCCCCTTCTGGCATTTCATCTATAGACGAAATTAGCCTATACTCACTGTGCTCCTCTGGATCAAGAATAACCTCAAACAACTCTGGTTTAACTTCCTCGGAAGCATACACTAACCTGGTAAAAACAAGTTGTTTTTCCACGTCAAATTCACTCTCTTCATAAATTATGTTGCCAAGTTTTACAGAAAGATTGGTTTCTTCTTTAACCTCTCTTACAGCTGCCGTTTGCGGGAATTCACTAACCTCAACTCTGCCTCCAGGGATATCCCACCACTCTGGAAACATATTCCTCTTTCCTCTTTTAATCTTTGAACGCTTTAAAACTAGATACTTTCCAGAAATTTGAACAAATACATGGGCAATCAACTGATGACTCAAAGGGTATTCTCCTTTCTTTACTCAATAACCGTAAGCATTTTTTCTAATGGTTGACGTGGTCTTTTAGAGGGCTTATCATCTTTAGGATAACCGACACTAATAATTAAGCGTAGGCGCTTACTTTGTGGAATCTTTAGGGCTTCTTTAATTTTTTCTTCATTATACCAACCGATCATACACGTTCCTAAACCTAATTCTGTAGCAGCTAAACAAAAATGCGTTGCAGCGATCCCAATGTCTACTTGCGTATAATCTTGATCCTTAAAACGATTCACAATCTTTGTTTGAAACGTAGGTTTTTCTTCGCTAAGGATAACAAATGATGCATTTTTGGTAAATGGTTGCGTCAGCGAAACTAAGGTTTCTTTTAAAGGTCCTTGATTCACCACATAACAATGCCAAGGTTGACCATTACAAGCAGATGGCGCTAGCCTTACAGCCTCAATACACTGCTTCAATTTTTCAAGTTCGACTTCTTGTTGTTGATATTTCCGACAACTGTATCTTTGTTGGACTGCTTCAAATATTGTAGCCATTCAAACTCCCCCTTTTAGACTGGTTTTCTATTTTAGGAATTAAAAAATTTTATAAATCATAAGTCTATTATACATAATATGCCACTAATGAGTATCTATTTCTTAGAAAATTAAATAAAAAAACTCTTGTAGATTTCCTATCTCAAGAGTCTATTTGATATTAAGCTTTAATTAATTTACCACTTAATAGTAAGGTCAGTAGTTTTGTATTTTGGGTGGCAGTTCCGGTATAGGGACTAATTCCATTAGCTTTCGCAATGGCTGTTCGATGAGTAAGACTGGAATCTACATTAATTTTATTTAAGGCTTCTACTAAAGATGTTCCTGTATAGTTGGGAGTTGTGTAATAGTTAGTGGATGTAGTGGTACTATTAGAAGCCGTTGATTTTATTAATTTCCCCTTCAATAATAAGTTTAAGAGGTTCGTATTTTGGGCGGCACTTCCTGTATAGCTACTGATACCATTTAATTTCGCAATAGCTGTTCGATTAGTAAGACTGGAGTCTACATTAATTTTATTTAAGGCTTCTACTAAAGATGTTCCTGAATAATTTGGAACAGAATAGTAGGTAGCTGCACGTGTTGCGCTTGAACTTGATGTAGATGTTGGGGTTGAGGTTGAGGTATTACTACTTGAGGAGGTAGAGTTACTTTTTTTACTTAACCCTAAGTATGAAGCAATTCCTTTCGCATGAGCGTGGGCGACCCCTTTTAAAAATTCTGAATTACTAAATTTTAAGATTTCAGAATTCGGCATAAATAAGTTTTCTGTTAAGGTTGAAGGCATGTTGGTTTCACGAACCATATGTAAGTTTGCGGTTTTTTTCCCTCGATCCGTAGAGATACCATTTTGTTTATAAAAGCTCCAGACACTGTCATGAATGGCTTGTTGTAACTGTTTGGTTCCTGAAGAAACGGTACCGTTATAAATAAACGTTTCAAATCCGTTAGCACTGGCACTTGTAGCACTATTACAATGGATACTTACGCAAACATCAGCTTTAGCACTATTGGCTTTAGAGGTTCGAGTGGAAAGTTCGAGAAATGTATCTGTGGTTCGAGAATAACGTACGTCTACACCACTGTAGTTTGCTAATAGATAGTCACCACATTCCTTAACAAGTTTTAAAGCTATGTCCTTTTCTTTTAATCCATTTCCAACGGCTCCCGGATCGGTTCCACCATGTCCAGCATCTAACCAAACTATTTTTGTCATGAATCTTCATCTCCTTTAGTTTTTAAGTCAAAGTCTACCTTATTTTATTCAGCTATTGTTAAATACGAAACGTTAAAATCCCACTTCAAATAGAAGGTCTCAGATTTAACATGACAAAAAAGTCAGGGGTTGCTAAAACTTCTTGGTTATAGTTGCTAGCTTTCATTAATAAAATTTACTCTTGGACAAATTTGAGTAAAATCCTTCTAGTGCCTAACTTGAATTGACTAAAGTAAAAGGTTTGGGTACTGCTGACAGATTTAATAATAGTTGTACTCAGACGCCAACGGAGCTAGTTGAGACGGAGCACGTCAACGATTAATGCTTTGCCCATTATGATTACTGAAAAAGGAATTTTCTAAGACTCGAGGTTAGCGTTGAGCTTTTACAAGTACTCCAGGTCGTAAAGCTGTCTATCAAAATGATAATTCGTTTGTTGAACTTTGCTGAATCAAAAATAAAAGCCTTCAATTTTAAAATAAAAATGAAGGCACCCATCTATTATAGACTGTTTCTTTTTGAGTTGGAATTCTCTCTGGTAAATTTTAAGTCGAAAAGAAATTTAGATTACATTTCCTATCTCTTAATTCTAGATTGCTTAATTACCATTGCACACCCAACATCTTCTATTTACCTAACAATACTCTCCTTTGTTTTTCAAATTTCCCTCTGATATGGCACAGTTGTTCTTAGTCTAATCAAAATTTACAAAAAAATATTCTCCAAATTATTTTCAGCTCAAGTTATACAATCATTTTCAATCGCAAGATTTTCAAAACTTTCTTTTTATTAAGATTAATATTTTAATATAAGAATAACTTAATCCATAAAATAAACTTATAAGAAATAGTTGCCCTACTCTAATGCTAGAAAAATATGAGCCTCCCCTTAGCGTAGTAGAATGATTTGCTAATGTTGGAAATACCCACATGACATACTTCAGCATCTCTTGATCATCCACCATGGAAACACGAGCAATTGAAAAAAGTCCTGCTAAAAGAACATATAATAATGCAAATTTCTTTTCTTTTATAATACGTGGATGGAACAGAGCACCTAGTGAAACCCCTGCAAAAGAACTTCCAAGAAATAAGAAGAATGCCAAGAGAAAATCTCCTCCACTAGATACATGATCAAAAAATTCACCCTTATTAACAAAGTGAAAAACCAGAGGTATTATCACACTGATTAGGCTAATGAATGCACTAATAACAAACAAAAAAACCACATTAATACTATAATATAAAACTTCCTTTTTTGCTCGAAGAATCAATAATTGTTCAGTGATCCCATCATTCAAATCATTAGAAGAAAAACCCAACCAAATTGCTATAATAAAGGCATAAAATTCAGCTTGAAAGATAGCATTCATAAAATCAACAGGTTTAGCCTGAATGGCATAATAAATACTCAACTGCAATACAAGTAAAAAAATACTTGGCATCACAAATTTTGATGACTTCAAAAAAGTAAATATCTGAAAATAAAGAAGGCTAATTCCTTTTTTCACTGTACATCCCCCTTAATGTCCAATTTTGATTCATCATTAACTGAATAATTTCATTTGTTTTTTGAGAATCCACATACAACTTAACAGTATTCCCTAACTGCTCCATTTCGCACTTAATATCTGGTAACACTGTATCTCCTCCTTCACTTATAAAAACCAAACAATACTTATCTACAAGACTTAACCCTTTTGACCCTATAGGTTGAATACCATTGTTACTCACTTCAAAAACTGTATCTGATAATTGTTCAATTAAATATTTTTCATGACAGGACATGATGAGTGTCACTTTTTTTGAAAGCAATTCTTTCATTTTCTCAACAAAAATTCTTTGGGAATCAATGTCTTGCCCTGAAAGTGGCTCATCTAATAACAGAATATCTGGCGTTATTAGTAACGCTTGAATAACCCCTACTTTTTGTAGCGTTCCTTTAGATAAATGCTTTAGTGGAGTATGAGCCATTTTTTCCATAAAAAAATCTTTTAGTAATGTTTTGATTTTCGCTTCCCCTTCTTCGTTAGAAAGGTTATCTATTCTCCCCATCAATTTTAAATATTGCATGACTGTTAGTTTTGTCCGGGGGAAATGTTCTGGAACATAATGAACTAAAAAATCAGCTGCATAATGAACCGAACCGCTTGTAGGAGTACTTAACCGTGCTAATACTTTAAGCATTGTGCTTTTCCCTACCCCATTATTTCCAATAAAAGAAATCGATTGACCTTTATAAATAGTTAAATTTACATTACTAAAAATAGTAGTTTTTCTAAATTTTTTCGTGAAATTTTGTAATCGTATTATTTCTTCCACTAAATCTCCCTCCTTTACTCTATTAAGTCTATATGCGGCTATTGTGTAACAGGAATCCAACAAAGAAAAAATTAATAACTATTAGTCCTACATCTAAGCGATAAAGAATATCTTAAATAATAACTTTTAGTTAGAAGTGAATTAAAAGTTAGATTTGATAAGTTCTCCAATTAAAATTTGCCACCAAGAAAACTCCTTTGGTGGCAAATTAACTTTTCTTAATAAATTCAATTTAATAAAATAATTATAAGCATTGATATTAATTAATTTTAAGCTTAATCAACTCATTCTTAGTCTGAATAATGAGTTGATTATTTTCATAAAACAGCCTTTTTTGAGAACTAAAGAACTGATGGTTTTTATCCTTTACGCCCTAATTCATATAAAATTTCAGTAGCATCCCAAGTTTAGATAGGTGATAAATTAAGATTCCAGTTATCTGACTCTAAAGCATGAGCAAAACTCCATAATCCTGTAAATGATACTTCCTTCTAGCCATATCTAAGAAATGAGCCAACTTATGTATTCACTTTTGGACCTTTCCATATTGGTTTACAATTAAATTCAAGACAAATCCCATCTCTTCATTTATAACTCTAGGTAACCTATAGCGGCTACCATCATCTTCCCGATTTAACATGTCATTATCAACCAAATACCTTCGAATCACAGCATAATCATCAAAATGCTTCTTAATCATTTCGTTAACCTCTTTTTCCGTATAAACTTTATCTGCTTCAAACAAACTTTGAAAGAATCTAAGTACTTCAAGCTTAGGCTCCCTCTTCTTCGGTACCTTAATTAATCTTCCATTATTAAAAAATCTTTCCATTTTAAATGTCTCCTCACAATTAAGCCCTTCCAAACTTCATCAGGTAGTGGCTCTAACAACTTCCACTAGATTGGTATGTTGGGGGTTTCCTTTGGCTACTGGTGTTGGCTTATGGGTGGATGTTAAAACATTAATATTTCCCCGGATATCAATGCCCTCTTTATTCGGTGTATACCAAGCCCCTTGTGGCATTCCTACGACACCCGAAACAATTCGTGACGTCACCTGTGCTTTAATTTGAACCACACCCCGGTCATTATAGATTTGCACCAAGTCACCATTCTCAATTTGGCGTGCTCTTGCATCACTAGGATGAATCCATAAAGTTTGAGGATTTACTTCTTCCATTAAAGAATTATTATCATGGATCGAGTGCGTTCTCCGTTTGGTATGCCAACCAATTAATTGTAAGGGGTATGTTGCTCGCAATGGATCTTCTGGTCCCTCCACGCAAGGCACATACTTAGGAATGGCCGGTATTTCAGTTGGATTATTTAAGTCACGTAAATCCTTAGAATAAATCTCAATTTTACCTGATGGTGTCTTAAATGGATGATTTGCAGGATCCTTAATTTGCTGTTCATAAGCCACAAAGGGCTCTGATTCTTGCCATTTAAAAATCCCTTGCTCTTTAAACTCCTTATAAGATGGCAACCGTTCATCATCGACTTGCATGTGTCCATATAAATCTTGAAGCCAGGCTTCAACAGACTCATGACCTTCATCGAACGCCTCCTGATAATTAAGCTTTTTCGCCAACTCACGAATCCACTCCCACTCAAACTTACAGTCAAAAAATGGCTTTCGTACTTGATTATTATATAAAATATAATCTCCTGCAAGCCACGGCGGCGTTATATTATTCGTTTCAAATCCTGAAGTAGCCGGTAAAACTAAATCGGCAAAGCGGGCGCTTGGCGTCATAAAAATATCGGAGCAGACGATGAGTTCACATAGACGTTCATCTTGAAGAATTGCTTTCGTCTCATTAATATTGGAATGTTGGTTAATTAGGGTATTTCCAGCGAGATTGAAAATCATTTTAATATTGCTGTCTAATTGTTTAACGCCGACTAACCCTTCATCTTGACCAAAGCTCTTTCCTTCTTTAACAGCTTTTGACCACAAGAAATGAGGAATTGCACCTGAAAACGCAGGCTCTAACGTGGGAATTTTCTTAATGGATCCCGAGCGCGTCCAAATAGCTCCTCCGGAACCGCCACCTTTAATCCCAACATTTCCTGTTAAACACGCAAGCATCGCTAAACTTCTCGTGGTTTGTTCACCGTTTCCAGTTCGTTGCAGACCTAAACCTGGCAGAATACAAGCGGGTTTAGCCGTGGCGTAAGAACGAGCTAGTTCCCGAATTTTATCGGCTTCAATCCCCGTAATAGCTGCAGCCCATTCAGGGGTTTTGGGGATGTTATCGCGACGTCCAAACAAATATTCTTCGTAACTTTCTTCACCTTCGGCTCCCTCTGGAAGATGATCTTGATCAAAGCCAACACAATATTGATCCATAAAAGCTTTGTCATAAAGACCCTCGCTCCAAATCACATAGGCCATTCCATCGGCTAGAGCGCTATCGGTTGACGGACGAATTCCGATCCACTCATCTGCATAGGCAATAACCGAATCACTGCATCTGGGATCAATCACAACCACTTTGATCCCTTTTTCTTTTGCTTTAGTTAAATAATAGTTACGCTCTGAACCATAAATCGTTTCAGCTGGATTATGCCCCCATAAAATTAAGAACTCTGTATTTAAAACATCATCAGCGGAGTTTCCACAAACGGCATCTCCGTAAATATAGGGCGAAATATAAACGGTGGCTGCATCACTGTAAGTATTATAACCTCCTAAAAAACCACCATCGAGATTAAGGAGTCGTTTAATCATATTGTCAGGACGAACCATGGAAGTCACTCCCCATGAATACATGACAAAACTTGAACTGGGTCCATGTATGCCACGAATTCGTTTCCATTCAGTGGCAATGGAATCGATTGCTTCTTCCCAAGAAATCCGTTTAAATTTTCCTTCTCCTCGTTTTCCTACTCGTTTCATGGGATAACGTAGACGATCCGTATTAAAATAAGTGTGCCGATAACCACCCCCTCTAACACAAGCTCGAATTTGTGGATCATTTTCGCTACAATCCGTCGTAATATTTAAGATACATCCTTCTTGAACATGAGCATGAATCACACATTTACCCCCACAGTTATTGAACCCACCTGTTCGAATTAATTTTTTTTCTTCTGGCAAAATCTCTGGATTCAGTCCTTTTTGGGATGCTTCAAAGCTCGGTAACGCTGTAAGTTGTTGGCTTTTAATGGGCAAAAGGACTTCGGGTATTTTCCCGGTTGTGACAAAGGTCAACATTGCGTCCATCACCCCTAAAATTTCTGGTTCTTTACTAACGGCTCTGACTTCTTTGACGACTGTCGTTAAGGTGTCTAGTAGGCTTAGCTGCTTAAAATCTTCAATGGTTTGAGTGCAGTCACAAGCCTGCAAATACTCTAGAAAGCGAAATTGGGTGCCAATATAGTCCATAGGATGACCATCTATTGGCTGAGGTTTAAACCCCCACTTATAGTAGAATTTAATAACCTCCAAGGTGGTTTCGTTCATTAAAATTGGGCCTTGATGCTTACAGGCAGAAGTCCAAAGGGGAATTTTAATATTAGCGTCAGTCCCTTGAAACAAGTCATCATAATGTTGTTGTAGGTCTTCCGTTAAATGAATTCCCATTATTTGGGTATATGATGAGAAGGATTCGAAGAAGCTAGCATACAGATGATAACCGAACCAAGTTTCAATATTTTTTTTTGCTATCATTTTTCCACCTCACGTTTTTTTTAATGGCTTGTTTAAGTTGGACCATTGGTCTTAAGTCTCCAATTAGAACAGCACCGACTAAGGATTTGTCTTTATAGAAATATTTTTGATAACTATAGGTTGCTACCAGAGGATTGTTGATCATAAAATGAGTCGGTTTAGGATTCTGAGTTTTAGAAATTTGGTAGTCGTCTCCAGTTAAATCTCCGATGGCAAAGACACTGGTTTCCATGCCATTAAAGAGGAGTGTTTTATCAGACTTCTGATATTCACGTTTCTCGCCACAGCTATTGGCACCTGCTACTTGACCTTGGTTGATTGCCTCTTCCCAAAGTCCATCGTTAGCACCTTCAAACTCGGTGCAATCCCCGCAAGCATAAATATCTTTAATATTGGTTTCCATATATTCATTGACCACAACACCTCGATTAACCTCAATGCCGGCTTTAAGAGCAAGCTCAGTATTTGCGCGGATTCCACAAGATAAAATAACTAAGTCTGCTGGATATTCAGTCCCGTCTGCAAGCATCACTGTTTTTTTATGGCTAATTTTCGTAATATTTACACGGGTTTGAACTTGAATTCCAGCTATTTTGACTTGTTCTTCTAATATTTTTGCCGATTGATGATCGAGCATAGCTCCCATTAAGTGAGGTGCTTGTTCTAAAACGGTTACTTGTAGACCTACTTTTTTTAGTTCCCAAGCCACTTCAAGCCCAATAACACCACCACCTATGACAACAGCGGTTTTAACGATTAAGCTTTGAGTTCTCAGGGCTGCTAGATCCTCCAGTTTACGGATGGTTAAAACTCCACTTTGGTCAATTCCAGGAATAGGAGGAATAAAGCTTTTAGCTCCTAAAGCATAAATACATTTGTCATAACTAAGTTGAGTCCCATCATTTAACACAATTTCTTTTTGTTTGGGATGTATCGCAATAACTTGTTTATGAATTAGTGGTTTAATCTGATGTTCTTGATACCAAGCGTTACTTTTAATCATAAATTGACTAGAATCAAAGCCTTTTAAAGAGGCTTTGGTCAACATGGGACGATTATAACTTAAGGTGGCTTCTTCAGAAACCATGATAATCTCACTTTCTTGATCAAGCTCACGAATGGTGATGGCTGCTGTTAGCCCAGCAATTCCATTTCCTAATATCACAAATTTCATAACTTCACCGCCTGTAAAATAACTAAAGATGGTTCAGTGATTTGAGTATCTGGTAAAAATGAAGGATGAACAGTCACGTTTTGTGAATCAATTTCTCCAAATTTTAAACAGTGGGTCACACAGGCTTGGACACAAGCAGGTGCTTCTCCTTTAACCCTCAAATCTTCACAACTATTACACTTCATGGCAATCCCTTTGGCCTCACTAAATTTAACAGCACCATAAGGGCAACTCCAAATACAGGCCCCACAACCGATACATGTTCCTGCTTTATGGCCAACAGTTCCATCAGTTTGACGATGCATAGCCCCTGTTGGACAAGCCTTTAGACAGGCAGCAGCTTGACAATGATGACAACCTCCTGAAAAGTGAATAAAATCACCTTCATATTGAAACGTCTCAACTCGACGAAAAAAAGTTCCAATTTCTAGGTGATTTTTATCTTTACAGGCAACCTGACAAGCTTGACACCCTAGACATTTGT
>Ga0153974_1000385_pt1 | contig 10080 bp, 9 predicted proteins | sample TSGA058MetaG_FD_104741 | JGI IMG/M metagenome (GOLD analysis project Ga0153974, IMG submission 104741) | Attine ant fungus gardens microbial communities from Georgia, USA - TSGA058 MetaG | ecosystem: Host-associated > Fungi > Mycelium > Unclassified | place: USA: Georgia, Yuchi Wildlife... | reverse complement strand
TAAATATGAATCTACCCAATTGGGCACAAATTACGATCATATTTGTTCTAATTGTAACGACGATTCTAGCCAGTTACAAATTAAGTAAATTCCGTAATCGAATTCATCAAGCAACCAAAAATCTTGCTAAAGCAACTAAAGACTTAAAATAATAATCAGGTGTTAGAATTTTTTAGAATTCTAACACCTGATTTTAAAATGCTTTAGAAGTATTGAAAACAAAGCCAAGAAATAGTATATTAAGAGAATCATAAAGAATTCTAAAATGACTCAAAAATAATTGCACTAAAAATGCTCAGAAGTGTAAAATACTTGCAATAGTGTTCAGTTAATTATAAAATTTTAAGGATACTAAACTTAGGCGATCATAAGCAAAAGGAACCCAATTTCTAGAAGATATGAAGGGAAGTTAGATCGGTAATTTAATTAACATGATTCAGAGCGTGTTATGTTTGTATAAAATTTATAAATGTGACAGTATTCAACTCTTTACATAAGGAAGGAATGGTGTGCTGATGTTACAACAGTTGAAAGGCCAACTACTGGCGAATGATTTATTAACAGGATATTTTGGAATTGAACGTGAAGTACTTAGAGTGAACTTAGACGGGACATTAGCGCTAACACCACATCCCAAAGCATTTGGTGCTAAACTCACAAACCCATATATAAAAACTGATTTTTCTGAAAGCCAACTTGAAATGATTACACCACCTCAAGAAAATTTAGATAGTGTTCATCAATTTTTAACTGCTCTGGTCCACCTAGTAGCGGCAGAACTTAAAGATGAACGACTTTGGCCTCAATCCATGCCATGTGCTTTAAAAGAGGATCAAGAAATTCCACTTGCAGTATTTCCCAAAAATGGACAAGGACTTAAGGAGATGGAATATCGTCAAAAACTATTGGAAAAATACGGGGAGAAACGCCAATTAATATCGGGAATTCATTATAATTTTTCTCTTTCCTCTTCATTACTAGAAAAAATGCATCATTATCTAGAACCAGAATCAGATTTTCAAACCTTTAAGGATCAAATTTATCTAAAAATTGTTCGTAACTATTTACGCTATCACTGGTTCCTCACCTATTTCTTAGGGGCCACACCGAAAGTTGACAGAAGTTATGAAGGACAAGAATTAGCTGAAGAACGATTCCTCTCCTTTCGAAACACCTCCCAAGGTTATCAAAATCTGAAGCCTTTGCAGATGAATTATGAAAGCACAGAGACTTACGTCACGTCATTAAAAACTTATATTGATCAAGACTTAATCACTAGCCCGAAAGAATTTTACAGCCCTATTCGTTTGAAGCCAGTAAACCCAAATGATTTACTAAACTCCCTTCAAGAAGATGGGATTAATTACTTAGAAGTTCGTGGCATAGATATAAACCCTCTTGAAAAAACCGGAATTGCTTTAGATGATTTAAAATTTATTCACTTATTTATCCTCTTTTTATTAGAGCAAGAAGAATCAGAAACTGATAATTGGCAATTTGAAGCTCAACAAAATGCTGACTTAGTTGCGAAAGCGGGAATCACGGATAAACTCCAATTAATGAAAGCTAGTCGCCCTATTAACATGGCAGATTGGGCTTTTGAAATCCTAGAGAACATGAACAAGCTGAACCTCCTATTTAATCTCCAACTAGACGAAGTGATTGTTCATAAACAAAATCAGATACAAAATCCTAACCTTACCATAGCTGCTCATATTGCACAACAAATTGAAAAGAAAGGTTATGTAGAGGCAAACTTACACTGGGCTAATAAACATTATGAATCAGCAATTAAACAGCCCTATGTCGTTCCAGGGTTTGCGGATTTAGAGCTTTCTACCCAACTTTTGGTGGCTGAAGCCATTAAAAAGGGTGTTACTATTAATATTTTAGATAGAATGGAAAATTTTATTCAACTAAAGCGAGGAAACCAAGTTCAACTTGTGAAACAAGCCACTAAAACAGCCTTAGATACCTATATTGCTGTTTTAGCGATGGAAAATAAAGAAGTTACCAAACGGATTTTACAGCAAAAAGGAATCATTGTTCCTAAAGGGATGCTATTTGAAGACATTCAATTGGCTAAATCATCTTTTGAAAAATTTAAAAATAAAGCTATTGTCCTTAAGCCAAAAAGTACAAACTTCGGTCTAGGAATTACTATATTTAACCCTTTAAAGGAAAAAGAAGCTTGGTACGAAGCTGTTAAAACCGCCTTCTCCTACGATCAATCTGTTATTATTGAAGACTATCAGCCTGGAAATGAATATCGCTTCTTATTTGTTGAAGATGAATTAATTGGAGTTTTACAACGAATTCCAGCTAATGTGGTAGGAGATGGGTCTCATACTATTGAAGAATTAGTTGAAATTAAAAATCAAAGTCCAATGCGTGGGATTGATCATCAACGTCCATTAGAAAAAATTAAAATTGATGAGGGAGTGAAGTCTAATTTAAAGCTGCAAGGATATAAGCCTCACAGTATCTTACCAACTGGAGTTAAAGTTTTCTTAAGAGAGAATTCCAATATTAGTACAGGTGGCGATAGCGTGGATATGACAGAAGCAATTCCGAAAAGATTTATAGAAGAAGCATTAGCAGCAATGGGTCAAATAGGAGCAAGAATTTGTGGTGTTGATATGATTATTGAAGACATTAACGATGAAAATTCCACTTATTCAATTATTGAATTAAATTTTAATCCCGCTATTCATATGCATGCTTTTCCTTATCAAGGAAAACCTCGTAATGCGGCTCCAAAAATTTTAAAAGCATTAGGTTTTGAGTGAAAATATGGATTAAATTGTAATAAAAGTCAAAAATAACTAAAATTTTTACAGTATTAGACTGTGTACATTAAAAAGACACATGTTTCAGTTTTGGTTATGAGAAAATAAAGGTGTCTTGGAGAGCAAGACACTACCCTAGTTTAAAACTACGAAGTTTTCTAAATACTTCGTAAATTTCTTTCTTTCCACCCCAATATTTATAAAACATCCCCTGTTTTTGGAGGCTTCTTTAAGCCTCCTTTTTCGAGGAAAAATGGCGGCTAAATTTTAAAAAAACTTGTCATAAAAGGTAAGATATGATATAAATAAAACATTGCGAATTAATTTCATAAGACAGTTCATCAAGACCATCCTGTCTCTAATCAAAACTAGGCAAATTAAAGAGTATCTCTTTAAGGCGCCTTTGTGCGCTTTTTTTTATGGAAAAACCCTTAGTTACGTCTGAAATCTATCGAATGAATCTATCTGTACTCTAAAATGTTACTTGACCCTTACGCACTACTAGGGTAATCCATAATCTAACTTTAAGGTGCCTGTATAGAAAACTAGTGATTTTTTACAACTCTAGCTAGGGTAGGGTTGACCTTTAGTATAAGCGCAATGAGATTTAAAATACTAAAATTAACTTTGTCTAGCATAGTCTGAGACTATCTGAATTAATATTTTTAGACATACTTAAATTCTAACAAAAGGAATGATAAAATGTTCACATTAAAGAATGAAATTGAATTTGATATGGCACATTATTTAAGTGGATATAATGGAAAATGTGCTAATATACACGGTCATCGTTATCGCTTAATTGCTAAAGTTTCAAGTGAAGAACTGCATCAAGAAGGACAATTAAAAGGGATGGTTGATGATTTTTCTAATATTAAAAAAGTATTGAAAAAAATTCATGATCTATTTGATCATAAACTTATTCTTGAAGATAATAAAGATGGGCGCCTAGTGGCAGCAGCACTTCAAGAAGCTGGGCCTGTCTTTGAAATTATGTTTGTTCCCTATCGTCCAACTGCAGAAGAAATGTCACGAGATATTTATCAACAAATAAAAAAAGCAGGGATAAATGTGACTGAAGTTGAGTTATTTGAAACACCAACCAACAGTTGTATTTATACGGAGGAGAACTAGCATGTTTAATGTCATTGAAAAATTTGTCTCAATTGATGGTGAAGGTCCAAACGCAGGTCAATTGGCTGTGTTTATTCGATTTTCTCACTGTAACCTTCGTTGTTCATGGTGTGATACCCATTATTCTTGGGACGGATCTAGCCAAGTAACTCCCATGTCAGCTCAAGAAATCTATGACTATATTAAAGAAACAAAGGTCGTAAATGTTACAATTACCGGTGGTGAGCCGTTGATTCAGCCAAACATTGAGCAACTCCTTCATTTATTAGCTCAAGACGAAAAACTAGTTACTCGTATTGAGACTAATGGCTCTGTTAATATTGTACCCTTCAAGGCTCAAAATAAAACACCGAAACTGCAGTTTATTGTGGATTATAAATTACCGGGTAGTAAAATGAATTCAAAGATGTGTCTTGAAAATTTGGTTAGAATGGATAGTTGGGATGCTTATAAATTTGTAATTGCCAGCGTGGATGACTTACAAGCTTCCATTAATTTAATTAAGGATTATGATTTAATTAATCGTTGTATTGTTTATTTCAGTCCTGTTGTTGAACAAATTGCTCCACAACTTATTGTAGAGGCTATGAAGGAACAGAATCTAAATGGTGTTAGATTTCAATTGCAACTCCATAAATATATATGGCCAAAAGAAATGCGAGGTGTTTAGAATGAGTCGTCAGATTGATACTGAAAAAATTGAGGCTAGTATTAGAGACATTTTAATTGCGTTAGGGGATGACCCAGATCGTGAAGGTTTAAAAGAAACGCCGAAGCGAGTAGCAAAAATGTATAAGGAAGTCTTTGAAGGGATGACTTATACAAATGATGAAATTGCTCAATTGTTTAGTACAACCTTTGAAGAAGAAGAGTTTGCTAAGGATAATAAACATAATATTGTAGTCGTCCATGATATCCCTATTTTTAGTTATTGTGAACATCATCTAGCTTTAATGTACAACATGAAGGTTACAGTTGCTTATTTACCAAAAGAAAAAGTAGCAGGACTAAGTAAAATTGCTCGAGTTGCAGATATGGTCGGTCGTCGATTACAATTACAAGAGCGTATTGGTGAAGAAATAGCGGAAATTATTCAAAAAATTACCGAAAGTGATGCAGTTGCTGTTATGATTGAAGGTGAACATAGTTGTATGACAGCTCGTGGAATTAAAAAGCCAGGTGCTTCAACAACGACCATTACCTACCGTGGAAAACGCCTAAAAGAAGATCCGCTATTTAAGCAGGAATTTTTAACGTTAATGAAATAAAATGAAAGCTTATATAGAGGAAGGAGAAGTATACATGAGCCAAAAAGCAGTTGTGGTTTTTAGTGGTGGTCAAGATTCAACCACCTGTTTATTTTGGGCGCAACAGCAATTTGCTGAAGTGATTGCTGTAACTTTTGATTATGGTCAACGCCATCGTTTAGAGTTAGAGTGCGCTAGCTTAATTTGTAAAGAGCAAGGGATTGAACATCATATTTTAGATATGTCATTATTAAACCAATTAGCACCTAATGCGTTGACTCGCACAGACATTGAAATTGAACATGGTGCTGAGGGAGAGCTTCCTTCAACTTTTGTAGAAGGCCGAAATATGTTGTTCTTAACTTTTGCTGGAGTTCTTGCAAAAGTTAAAGGCGCTAAACATATTGTCACTGGCGTTTGTGAAACTGATTTTTCAGGATATCCGGATTGTCGAGATGTTTTTATTAAATCATTAAATGTCACTTTAAATTTAAGTATGGATTATGACTTTGTTGTTCATACTCCATTAATGTGGTTAGATAAAGCCCAAACTTGGGAGCTAGCAGATCAATTAGGAAAATTTGATTATGTTCGCGAAAAAACATTAACATGCTATAATGGAGTGATTGGCAGTGGTTGCCAAAATTGCCCAGCATGTGAACTTCGTCAACGGGGACTAGAGCAGTATTTAAATCAGAAAGGGGAAAACTAACATGGCAGGACGCACAGAAGCAGATTTACAAGACATTACATTACTTGGGAACCAAGGAACAAAGTATACCTATACTTATGACCCAGAAATTTTAGAGGTGTTTGATAATAAACATCCAGGAAATGATTACTTTGTTAAATTTAATTTTCCGGAGTTTACAAGTCTTTGTCCAATTACAGGACAACCAGATTTTGCAACAATCTATATTAGTTATGTTCCAGATGAAAAAATGGTTGAAAGCAAATCTCTAAAATTATATTTATTTAGCTTCAGAAACCATGGTGATTTCCATGAAGATTGTATGAATATTATTATGAAAGATTTAGTAAAGTTAATGAACCCACGCTACATTGAAGTTTGGGGGAAATTTACACCTCGCGGTGGAATTTCAATTGATCCATACTGTAACTATGGTCGCCCAGGGACGAAGTATGAGGAAATGGCTAATTTCCGTTTAATGAATCATGACTTATATCCTGAAACCATCGATAACCGTTAATTTCAAAATAGACTTCTATAAAAAATAGAGGTCTTCTTTTTGGATTAAGGTTAATATAGTCAAGAAAAGTAAAAACATGATATAATAACATTATTAGAAAGTGAAAAAGAAGCCTTTGGAGTGATGAACGTGAAGATAGGGTTTTTAGATTCTGGTATTGGAGGACTTACTGTATTAAGTGAGGCATTAAAAAATATCCCGAATCATGAATATTTATATTATGCGGATACGATGCGCGCCCCATATGGAGAAAAACCAAAAGAAGTGGTTCGTCAATACGTATTTGATGCTGTTGAATTTTTAATAAATCAAGGTGCGGGAATTATAGTCATTGCTTGCAATACTGCAACAAGCGTTGCTGCAGCTGAATTACGTCATCATTATCAGATTCCTATTATCGGAATGGAGCCTGCAGTTAAGCCAGCTCTTGAATTGAGTCAAAAGGGTAGTAAAAGAGTCTTGGTTACTGCAACACCCTTGACACTAATTGAAGAGAAGATGCAAATCTTACTTGAGAAATACGACCACCATCAGTCGGTGGATTTATGTCCATTGCCAGAATTGGTAAAATTGGCAGAGCGATTTGATTTCTCAGATGAGTCGGTTTTGTTTTATTTGAAAGATGCCTTCTCGAAATATAATTTAAATGAATATGGAAGTATTGTTTTAGGATGTACTCATTTTCCACTATTTAAAAAACAAATTAAACGTCTTTTCCCTACGGATGTGGTGATAATTGATGGAAGTGAAGGAACGGTTAATCATTTAAAGGATGTAATTGGGAATCGTTTTGAGACACCTCAGTCTCAAGTGACCTTTTATTGCTCGGGAAATATTGTGAAAGATGAGTCCGGATTAGAACCATTCCAACAAATCTTGAGACATTTAAGCACCATATAAACTAACAGAATCTTATTTCTATTTAGAAAACCAGTAATTCTAATACATCTCAAGTCATCATTAGACCTAGATGATTGAGGCTATATGGGATAACTATAGGCTAAGATTTTAAAATCTGAATCAAGAAAGATTAGAAAAAGATAGCTAAAACCCAAATAATTTTGATTACTTTTGAACATACTAGGCGTATGAGATGGAGGTGGTCAGAATGAAGCATTATAGTCATCAAGCAAGGCAAAATATGAGAGATAGCTTTGATGTTGAATTTGGTGAGGAATTTGGAATGTATGAACCGTTGGATCAGGAAGCTAAATCCGCTTTTCTTGCTGCAAAAGCAGGTGGAATGGTGACGAGAAGGCTGGTTGAATCAGGTGAAGAGATGTTAGTTAAAGATTCAACATTAAAAAATAAAAAGTAATGTGAAAAATCGTAAGAAAACGTAGGTAGAAATGTTTTCTTATGATTTTTTTTGTTGAGAAAAATTAAGATTGGACGCAAAATAACCGAAAAAAGGATGCCTCGTATCTTGTAAAATTAAAGAGATTACGGAACGTTTTAATACAAAACTATTTTCGTTTTTAATTGATAGATTTTCAAGGCACAGAATGTTTTTAAAATGCCAATAATCAACGATAACTAATATAACAGAAAAAATCCTTGTGAATCTACTGTTATTAAAAAAACGAAGGAGTATAAGGTGAGGGGAATGTGGGAAATGAAAAAATATTTATTGCAGCGAATCGTTCGATCGCTATTTTCCATTTTTATTGTAATAAGTGTCATGTTTACTTTGATTTATGGAATTATTCCACGGGAGCGAGTCTTTTTCTCCGATACAAATATTGAAAAGCTTCAGAAGCGGCCTGATGATTATTTAAATTATAAAAATTTACAGTGGGAGCGATTGGGTTATATTAAGTATGAGTTAATTAATGATTATTGTCGGTCAATTTATCAAGTGGCAACAGCTGAATATAATCGTTGTATTTTACCTGATTCGTCTTATACCCGTGATTTTATTAGTTTACGTGAAGCTGAAGGTTATGAAGTTTTGTTTTTTCCGGATTCAGGAAAGGCTTATGCAGTGCAAGATGTTCCCAATTTGATGCGAATTTTTAATTGGTGGCGTCAGTTGATTCGCATAGATCATCCTAATCGAGTGCAAACAGAGAATCAGGACCTTGTTCTAAGGAGAACGTATTTAGGCCGGGATTTTAATGGCAATTTAGCTCTAATGTGTTCGGGGTGTGAGCATAAATATTTAGTTTATCGGAATGCTAAGTTTCCTTTTATTCATCAAAATATCATAGGTTTTAACTTAGGGGTTTCTTATCCAACTTATGGTGGTCAAGAGGTTTTAGATGTTTTGACGGCGGAACAAGGGAATAAGGTAATGAGTGAGGTTATCTCAGCCAATGGCCAATTGACAAGTACAGCTTTAAATTTACATACTTGTCGTTTTAAAGAAACAGTGGATCATTTAGATCGCCAGCTATTGGGTGATAATTATGCAGATTGTAAAGTATCCAAAGATGAACCTTCAATGATGCAAATTTCATTTAGAATTGGAATCATGTCTTTAATTTTATCTTATGGTATCGGATTGCCTTTAGGAATTAAAATGGCACAGCATCGGGGAAAGGCTTTTGATAAAATTGGACAATGGTATATGGTTATTATGATTTCAATTCCAAGTTTAGCTTATATTGTCTTAGTTAGATTTTTAGGGGGAAAATATGCAGGATTTCCAACTATGTTTCCCTTATTAGGATCTAGGGATATTCGCTCTTATATTTTGCCAGTTATATCTTTATCTATTGGTTCGATTGCAAATCGAATGATGTGGATGCGCCGTTATATGCTGGATCAAACTTCGATGGACTATGTGCGCTTTGCAAGGGCAAAAGGATTAACGGAAAATGAAATATTTCGTCACCATATTTTTAAAAATGCCATTGGTCCCATTGCTCATGGGTTTCCGGCAGCCATTATATTTTGTATATCGGGCGCATTAGTTACAGAATCGGTGTATAGTATTCCAGGAATGGGGAAAATTTTACCGGATTCAATTAACATTTATAATAATTCAATGGTTATTGGCATTACATTTATTTTTACAACTTTAGCTATTTTGTCCCGTCTTTTAGGTGATTTATTATTGACGATTTTAGACCCTAGAATTACATTACAAGAGAAAGAGGGTGTAAGTGATGAATGATAGCCGTTTTGAGTTTAAGAAACAAAATCCTAATATTGCTGAAGAAATTGTAGCACCTACTTATTCTTATTGGCAATCAGTAGCTAACCAGTTTTTTAATAAGCAGGGGATGCGGCTGTTACTTTTTTTAGTTATTGTTATTAGTTTAATGGCTTTTATTCAACCTCAAATCTCAGGATATGACCCTCAATTGGTTCCTAATATTAACGATCCTTCTAAACGTTTTCAAAGTGTTTCTTTACAATATCCATTTGGAACAGATGATGTAGGAAACTCAGTTTGGGATGTGGTTTGGGCTGGGACTCAAACTTCCCTGATTGTGGGTTTTACAGTTACTTTAATCAATACGAGTATTGGGATTTTAGTAGGATCTATTTGGGGGTTTTCTAAAAAGATCGATATCGTTATGTTGGAGATTTACAATGTTTTATCAAGTGTACCTGATATATTAATTGTAACAGTTCTTATGTATGCATTTGGAGCAGGGTTTTGGCAACTTATTTTAGCGATGTGTATAACAGGGTGGCTTTCGACAGCTTACTTTATTAGAACTCAAGTCATGTTGATTAGAGATCGGGAGT
>Ga0153974_1000384_pt1 | contig 10126 bp, 10 predicted proteins | sample TSGA058MetaG_FD_104741 | JGI IMG/M metagenome (GOLD analysis project Ga0153974, IMG submission 104741) | Attine ant fungus gardens microbial communities from Georgia, USA - TSGA058 MetaG | ecosystem: Host-associated > Fungi > Mycelium > Unclassified | place: USA: Georgia, Yuchi Wildlife... | reverse complement strand
TATCGCATTAATGTGGAAATAATGAACAGTATCTTTATAGACGAGTCCATTACTCAAATACCAAAGCTCCAACCAGATATCTTATTTATTGACATCCAAATGCAAAAAAGCTAAGGAAGATATTTTAGTACCTGCTTAGCTTTTTAAGTTCATGATGACGTAAAACTTAACTTACAATTGATTAAAGAGTATTTTATTTAATGTAAAGCTTTTAAATTGGTGTGACCATTACCATCTTAGATCCTTTTCTTGAGATAAACTTCACCAACAAAAGTCTTCACTTGCCACAATCCATCTTCAAGCACTCCATAAGTATTAGGATGATTCTCCTTTGGTAAAGCCGCCGAACCTGGATTAAAAACATAAACCCCATTTACTTCTTTTAAAACAGGCACGTGGATATGCCCGAAAATAAAGACATCTCCTGCAACTAAAGATTGAGGTAAATTAGATTCTGCATACAAATGGCCATGGGAAACCATCACCTTACAATCTTTGAATGGCAGAATATTGTAATCTGCCATAATTGGAAACTCTAGAACCATTTGATCAACTTCAGAGTCACAATTCCCACGAACAGCAATAATCTTATGTTTTAACTGATTTAATAAATCAATTACTTCTCGAGGCTGATACTCTTTTGGTAACGGATTACGTGGTCCATGATAGAGATAATCCCCCACTAAAACTAAATAATCAGCTTGCTCCTTTTCAAAACACTCCACAACTTTTTTTGCCCAATAAGCTGAGCCATGAATATCCGATGCAAACATTAACTTCATTGAACACACTCCTTTTCCTTAGGCTATAGTCTCATTATAAAGTAAAAGCGACCCATTAGACAAACGCTAATTGGGTCACTTTTACTATTTTTGATTATAATAAGCTCATATAACGCTTTAACTCCCAATTATGAACAGCTAAACGATACTCTTCGCATTCTTGATATTTTGCTTCAATAAATTTTTGAGAAATATGGCTACCTAAAGCTGCCTTCATTACCTCATCTTGTTCAAATAAAGCAACAGCTTCATCTAATGACTGTGGCAATGCAGTAATATTACGTACTTCTAGTTCTTCTTTCGTCATTTCAAAAATATTATCTTCCACTGATGCTGGTGGAACTAATTCATTTTTAATTCCCTCAAGCCCCGCCGCTAAAATTGTTGCTAACGCTAAATATGGATTTGCTGAAGGATCCACTGAACGGACCTCTAAGCGGGTTCCCATGCCACGAGAAGACGGTACACGGACTAATGGCGATCGGTTAGATGGTGACCAGGCTACATAAACAGGTGCTTCATATCCAGCTGTTAAACGCTTATAAGAGTTTACCGTTGGATTAGCAATCGCCGTAAATTGACGGACATGGTTCAACACTCCCGCCATGAAGTGATATGCCGTTTTACTTAATTGTAATTCACCATTTTTATCATAGAAGACATTTTCTCCCTCTGAATTAAATAACGACACATTACAGTGCATTCCTGAACCATTAATTCCAGTGATTGGTTTTGGCATAAAGGTTGCGTATAGACCATGTTTACGAGCAATAGATTTAACGATTAATTTAAAGGTCTGAATCTTATCGCATGCTGCTAACACTTCTTCATATTTAAAGTCAATTTCATGCTGACCTGGTGCAACTTCATGATGAGAAGCCTCAACTTCAAATCCTAATTTTTCAAGTTCAATAACAATATCGCGACGGCAATTTTCTGCTAAATCTAACGGTGCAAAATCAAAATATCCCCCATGATCATTTAATTCACTAGTTGGCATCCCATGCTCATCTAACTTAAATAAGAAAAACTCTGCCTCTGGACCTAAGTTTAATTTATCAAAGCCTAATTCTTTCATTTCAGCTAAAATGCGACGCAAATTGGCACGTGGATCCCCAGCAAATGGTTTTCCATCTACAGTATGAACATCACAAATTAAACGGGCAATCTTAGCCTCTCCTGGATTCCAAGGGAAGATTAACCAAGTGCTTAAATCTGGAAACAAGTACATATCACTTTCTTGAATACGAGTAAACCCTTCAATAGATGAACCATCAAACATCATTTGATTACTTAAAGCCTTCTCTAATTGTGAAAGAGGAATCTCAACATTTTTAATAACCCCGAATAAATCCGTAAACATTAAGCGAATAAAATTAACACCTTCCTCATGAGCATTACGTAAAATTTCTTCTTTAGTTAGTTTTACCATTTAAAATTCCTCCTAAGTTCTATTACTTCCCTTATGTAACCTTAAGGTTACCAAAAAAGAGGCCCTTAAATTAACACTTACTAAGTGCTTCATTTAACGAACCCCATTGTTCACTGTTTATTATTTTATAAATTGAGACGCCATTGTCTTCATTAAAATTTTACCTGATTTCTCAAAACAAATCAAGGCTTTTTTTCAAATCGCTTAAGAATTCTAGTGGCAAATTCTAGTTTACTAATTCTGAGCTCCATACTTCGACTTTGAATATAGCCATGTGCCTCTTCTTCTGTCATTTGCTCATGACATTGCAAAGCTCGCTTAGCTGCCTGAATTTTCTTTTCTGCTTTCTGACGCTTTTCCAATTGATCTATTTTAGATTCCAATTGTCGCACCGTGCTAGAATATTTAGTTAGCATTCTTAAAGTCATTAAAAATAAATTAGGTTGAATCGGCTTTTCGCAAAGCTCCAAATAAGGACTTGAGTGATAATATCCCTTTTGATAAGCTTTTCCTAATAGCAAAATTGCTTGTTGATCTAACAATATAGCTTCAATAAGAGAGGCTCCCACTGAAATCAAATCCTCATCAATAATCACCACATTAGGAGCTAGTGTTTTAATTTGACGGCTCAATTCATACTGATTTGTAACAACCATCACCACCTCATACCCATCTCCGACAATAAAATTCCTAATGGTAGAAACTAATTTTTCTGACTTTGATGCAATAATAACACGTGTCATTTTTTATACCTCTCAAATCATTCTATCGTTTATTTATATATTTATTTCTTTATTTGTCAACATAAATTCCTAAAATTTAAGAAAAGTTGTAAATATTGACGAAAGTTGAAAGTTTACGATATAATTTAAGTAGTAGTAACCACTATTACTACTCTATTTAATCAAAAATATGCCCGATAAATTTGCTATAGAAAATATAGCGAAAAATAGTTGGATTCTTAAGGCGAGTTCCGGTGTATACTTGAACTTCTATTATTTTAAATGAAATCGCAACTCATTACCACTAGTCTTTTCACTAGTTAGCACCAAGTTTCATCCTGTATGGAAAAATACGATTTATTTAGTTTATATTTTTAGAAACCGAAGATCTCTTTATCCTTTAGAAACTGAGATTGACATTTGAACTTTACAGCTTCTTTCGGAGTCATTCCACCTGTTTAGGTCGCCCTGAATTTTGCCCTCGCATATATTTATGACCCGTTGAACATCATGCACTATTCTTAATTCGTTGAACTAGGTTTTTCATTCTGCTTTCACCTAATACTTTAGGATCAAAACCAAGCGCATATAAAATTTCAGAAGGTCCTAGATATTAGATAAATTAATTATAGCAGAAAAGACCCTATAAAATAGAATCAGTTGAAATTTTAGAATCGCATCTCTTTTTCTTCTGTCTATCCTATAGGGTCCATTTTACATTTTATTCTTAAACCACACCCTTTTTACTTTCGAGATTGTAGAACTCTTCAATAGTATATCATCAGTGTATTTTGGTGAAAAGGATTGGTAATAAGTATGTATAATTTGGCTAATAGACAAAACACCCTTCCAAAAGGGGGAAGCATCATTCATGATAAAAACATAATAAGAACAACGGTTATGCGTCAAACTCTTCCCAGGAGTTCGACATAACCTTTGAAGGAGGAAGAGTAAAAATAATGAAAATAGAGAACTATAAAGCTAAGATTTTAGAAGAAGGATGGAAGTTAACTAGACAGCGTCTGCAACTACTAACAATTATTCTAGAAAGCTCATTAAAATATTTTTCAGCTGAGGATCTCTATGAGATAACCAAACAAGTAGATGCTCAGGTTGCAAGTTCTACTATTTATCGAACTTTAGAATTATTTGAAGATCTTCAAATCCTTCGATCCGTACTGGTTAAAAGTAATGGAACAAGATACTTTAATTTGTTAGATTTAGAAAAACCCGACCATTGTCACCAGCATTTATTTTGTGTGAACTGTAATCAATTCATTGAAATAGCCAATGAGATACATTCTTACAACCCCTTTATCAAAAATGAATATAACTTTCAGATTTCTGAACATGATTTACTCTTTTATGGTACATGCAAAACTTGTCTACGCAACAAAAGGATCAGCTCTTAGAGGCTGATTTTTTTATGCGTAGATATCTTCAACCTAGATTGAAGCAAAAATATGAAATTATACTTCCATTATTGGCGGTTATTACACTGTGGATTGGATTTTTATTTCAGTCTTTACTCGACACTCCCTCATACAAAACTAAGCATCTTATTAAGATTTTAAAGAAATTCTACTAAAAAGCCTCTTACCAAAGGATTAATTTTCCCTTCATAAGAGACTTTTTTATTTATCAGTTATTAAGATTTTTAGTTCATCCAATTTTCATCTTTTGGGTTTTGACGCCATACTGAAAGTTTAGTTACAGATTCAGGACTAATTTTTCCAATTCTTGCCGCAACAGTCACTAAGGTGTCATAGTTACATAGTGAAACATTTTTGCAGTTTGCCTTTGCTAAATTATTTAAGCCAATTTCTAATTCATAAGAAAAAATAGAAACGATTCCTAATACTTCACAACCCATTTCTCTTAATACTTCTACTGCTTCGATTGAAGATTTTCCAGTGGAGATTAAGTCTTCCACAACAACGACTTTCATACCTTCCTTGATTAATCCTTCAACTTGATTTCCACGACCATGTTTTTTTGCAGATGAACGTACATACCCCATTGGTAAATCTAAGAGATCTGCCATAATAGCAGCATGGGGAATGCCTGCTGTTGCTGTTCCCATTAACATTTCACAGTCTGGATACTCTGATTTTACAAGTTCGCATAATCCTACTTTAATATCACGTCGAACTTGTGGATAAGATAATGTTAAGCGGTTATCACAATAAATTGGAGATTTAATTCCTGACGTCCAAGTAAAAGGTGTCTCTGGCCGTAATAATACGGCTTCAATCTTTAATAAATGTTGTGCAATTTTCTCTTTCATCTTCCTTTTCTCTCCTAACTAAATACGAATTAAATTTTAAATTATACTCCCTTAACGCTATAGGAAATTATCATTCTTAATATTTTCTGTTATCCTTATAACTAGGTATTTTTGTAATAAAGGTAGTCTGTTAAATTGCCAATAAGCAATTCCGTCTAACTTAAAAATTGATTTTTAATGAATTGATATGTTGCAACCGGATCTTTTGCTCCTGTAATTGAACGGCCAACCACAATAAAGTCAGATCCTAGCTCTCGAGCTTTTTCTGGAGTCACGACACGCTTTTGATCGTCTAAACTGTCAGCAACTAAACGAATACCTGGTGTACAAGTGACGAAATCCCTTCCTAGCTGATTATGAATTATTTCCGTTTCAAGGGCTGAGCAAACAATTCCGTCTAAACCGGCTGCTTTCGTCAATTGAGCATATTTAAGCACTGTTTCTGGTAAAGTATTTTGAATTAAAAGCTGCTCTTGCATCACTGCTTCTGTAGTAGATGTTAATTGAGTGACAGCAATACATAGAGGTCGTGATTTTCCTACAGGCGTTCCCTCTTCTAGACCTGCTAAGGCTGCTTCCATCATTGCTTGTGTTCCTGCTGCATGGACATTAACCATATCTACACCTAGTTTAGCTAGATTTCTCATGGCGCTTTTAACGGTGTTTGGAATATCATGAAGTTTTAAATCTAAAAAGATTCGATGCTCTTTTTCTTTTAAATACCGAAGAACAGATACTCCTTCTGCGTAAAACAACTCCATTCCTACTTTCACGTACATAGGTTCATTAAATTGTTCAATAAAATTTTGAGTCTCTTCCATATTTTTAAAATCTAAGGCAATAATAACATCTTTCACTTCAAGTCCTCCTCTGATTAAAAGTCACTATTCACTCACCCTTATTTTTATCGATGAGCGTATCCGATGGCATCCGTTAACTTTTCAAATCCATACTTATCGAGAACTGAAGGTAATGCCTCTATCAAATCAGGGCAAGTATAGGGATCAATAAAGTTTGCTGTTCCAATGGCTACGGCGCTAGCACCGGCATAAAAAAATTCTAAGACATCTTCAGCAGTCGTAATTCCCCCCATGCCGATAATAGGAATCTTAACATTTTTATACACATCGTGAATCATACGAATAGCAACAGGTTTAATGGCTGGGCCACTTAAGCCACCGGTTCCATTGGCGATTACTGGCTTTCCTGTTTTTAAATCTAATCGCATTCCCAAAAGGGTATTAATCATCGTTAGTCCATCAGCTCCTGCTGCTTCTACTGCTTTCGCAATTTCCACAATATTCGTGACGTTAGGCGATAATTTAATATAGATTGGAACTTGAGAAACAGCTTTAATTGCTTTAGTTAACTGAGCGGCAACTGTTGCATCTGTACCAAAGGCAATTCCACCTTCTTTAACGTTTGGACAAGAAATATTAACTTCAAGAGCCGCCACATTAGAAGCTCGAGACATTTTTTCTGCTACTTCCACATACTCTTCCAAGGTTTTACCGGCAACATTAGCTATAATTGGAAGTCCATATTGCTCTAAGAATGGTAATTCTTGTTCTAAAACAACATCGACACCTGGATTTTGTAAACCAATGGCATTTAACATTCCTCCAGGAGTTTCTGCCACTCGGGGCGTTGGGTTCCCGATACGAGCTTCTGCTGTTGTAGCTTTAATCATAATTGAGCCTAAGCATGACAAATCATAGTACTCAGCAAACTCCCGCCCAAATCCAAAACAACCTGAGGCTGGAATAATCGGATTTTTTAAGTCTAAACCTGGTAATTTTACTGCTAAACGATTTTCCATTATAAGCTTACCTCCCCTAGTTTAAAGACTGGTCCTTCTTTACAAACACGAGCTACTTTCATATTATTTAGCTTGCAAGTACAGGCATAACAAGCCCCAATTCCACAAGCCATTCGTTCTTCAAATGATAAATATCCTTTTTTGATTTTCCCAAAAGCCTCGTCGATCGCCTTTAACATTATAGTTGGCCCACAACCGAAGATCCAATCAAATTCAATATCTTCAGCTTGTATCAACTCCAATACATTTCCTTTAAATCCATAGCTACCATCCATTGTTGCTATATAAACATCGGCATATTCCGTAAATGTATCTTCATAAAAAACATCCTCTTTACTTCTAAATCCTAAGATCACAATGACTTTATTGCCATTTCTTTTTAATTGTTTGGCTAATTCGTACATAGGTGGAACCCCGATTCCACCACCAACTAAAACGATGGTTTCTTCAGGCCGTACTTTACTTAAATCATAGCCACTTCCAAGAGGACCTAAAATATCTACATGATCTCCCTTTTGTTTAGTAGCTAGTAACCTTGTTCCAAATCCTTCTGCTCGATAAATTAGTGTTAATTGACTTAAATCATGGTTAAGGTTGCATATGGAAATTGGTCTTCTTAAAAGGGGTTCGTTGACATCAGTTACTTTGACGTTGACAAATTGCCCAGCTTGCCACATCATCTTTACTAAATCCCCACTTAAAATAAGCTCATAGACTTGGTTTGCAATTTCTTTTTGACTAATAATCTGCATTTTTTGTACTTTTCGCACGGATGATTGCCCCCTTATTTTAGTAACTTTGAGGGTTAAAACCCTCAAAGTCAGTTTAATCTCAACAAGATGCTCTAAGGCTCCGGTCTCTATAGGTGGTGAGACAAAAAGCATCTAACTATTGAAAGACGTTCAGCTAACAACAGTGAAAGTCCTATGAAGCTCAACTATAAAGCTATAAACCCTTCAGGGTAAAGCTTAACTATAAAGGTTTTTAATCTTTAGGAAACCTTCATTGATGATTCTCCGTTTAATTTATCCTGCATCAATGGCAAAGCTCATGGATTCCAGTACTTTATAAACAGCTTTTGCTGTGTCTAGTGAAGTGAAACATGGAATATTATTTTCTACTGCTTCACGGCGAATTAAGAATCCATCAGTAATTATATTTTTCTTACTTGCAGTAAATGTATTAATGACGAATTGGACTTGTTGCCCACGGATAGCATCTAAAACCGTAGTTCCTTCTTCCCCAATTTTAGCGATTGGCGTTGCATAGATTCCATTTTCATGTAAGATTTCACATGTTCCTTTTGTTGAAACCAATTCATATCCAATTTCGTTAAACTGACGAGCTAATTCTACTGCTTCTTTTTTGTCGCGATTTCCAATGGTAAATAAGATGCGTCCATGCATTGGCATGTTCATTCCTGATGCAACTAATGCTTTATATAAAGCTTTTTCTAAAGTTTTATCTTTTCCAATAGCTTCTCCAGTTGACTTCATTTCTGGTCCTAAAGAAATATCTACTTTACGTAGTTTTGAAAATGAGAAGACTGGAGCTTTAACATAAACCCCTTCTGAATGTGGGTGATATCCTGTTTTATAACCTTGTTGAACTAGCATTTGTCCTAAAATTGCTTTAGTAGCTAAGTTTGCCATTGGAACATTAGTAATTTTACTTAAGAATGGGACAGTACGGGATGAGCGTGGATTTACTTCTAGCACATAAACTTCGTCTGTTTTCGTTACAACAAATTGGATGTTTAGTAATCCAATGACTTTTAATCCACGAGCAATGGAAGTTGTGTAGTCGATTAAGTACTTCATGACTTTCTCAGATAGAGTTTGTGGGGGATAAACAGCTAGTGAATCTCCTGAATGAACGCCAGCGCGTTCAATATGTTCCATAATTCCTGGAATATAGACTGTTTCACCATCTGAAATGGCATCGACTTCCACTTCTTTTCCTGTTAAATAACGGTCGATTAAGATTGGGTTCTCCCCGTTTTCTTTTAAAGCTTCTGTCATATAGCGGATGATTTCATCATCATTATCAATGATTTCCATGGCGCGTCCACCTAGGACATAAGAGGGTCTTAATAAAACTGGATAGCCAATTTTATTAGCTATTTCTTTAGCTCCTTCAATTGACTGACAAGTTGCCCCAACTGGTTGTGGAACTTTTAGTTCTTTTAGTAGGCGTTCAAATTGATTACGATCTTCTGCTCGGTCAATATTTTCAATGGATGTCCCTAATATATTAACGCCACGTTCTTGAAGTTTTGCAGCTAAGTTAATAGCCGTCTGACCTCCAAACTGAACGATGACCCCTTCGGGTTGTTCTAAGTCTATAACATGCATAACATCTTCAATGGTTAAGGGTTCAAAATAGAGCTTATCTGAAATTGAGAAGTCTGTTGAGACGGTTTCTGGGTTGTTATTAATAATAATGGCTTCATATCCAGTTTCTTGGATTGCTTTTACACAGTGAACCGTTGCGTAATCAAATTCTACTCCTTGTCCAATACGGATTGGACCTGATCCTAAGACCACAACGCTCGCTTTTTCTGTTCGAATGGATTCATTGTACACTTCATAAGTTCCGTAGAAGTATGGTGTTTTAGATTCGAATTCAGCACTACAAGTATCAACCATTTTGTAGACTGGCATTAAATTCTCTTGCTTGCGGAAGTTATAAACGTTTAATTCTGATGTGCTCCAATATTGGGCGATGGTAATATCAGCAAATCCCATTCTTTTTGCGACCATTAAAGTATTGCGGTCCCAGGGATTAGTTTTGATAACTGCTTCAAAGTCAATAATTCCTTTGATTTTTGTTAAAAAGAAGATATCGATTTTAGTTTTCTCATGAATGGCTTCAACGGTTATTCCTCGACGAATTAATTCGCTTACGACGAATAGGCGTTCGTCATCCACATTTACTGCACGGTGCCATAGTTGGTCAGTTGTAGATTCTTCAAGAGATGCCAATCCAAGATGATACACTTTTGTTTCTAGAGAGCGAACTACTTTGAAGAAGCCATCCTCAAAGCAGTTCGCTCTCTAGAAACAAAAGTGTATCATCTTGGAT
>Ga0153974_1000383_pt1 | contig 10133 bp, 9 predicted proteins | sample TSGA058MetaG_FD_104741 | JGI IMG/M metagenome (GOLD analysis project Ga0153974, IMG submission 104741) | Attine ant fungus gardens microbial communities from Georgia, USA - TSGA058 MetaG | ecosystem: Host-associated > Fungi > Mycelium > Unclassified | place: USA: Georgia, Yuchi Wildlife... | reverse complement strand
TAAGCATGTTATAATCCTCGTATTCATCAGGCAAGCAACCGAGTTACATTATTCGGAGAAATTTATGATTTGTGCAATATATCGTAGTTCTTTACGGGACCAGACCTATTTATATCTAGGTAAAAAAGATGACTTTAGCTGTGTTCCTGAGGCGTTAATGAGGGGGTTTGGAAAACCGCTACTTTCGATGGTGATTTCATTGGAAGGTAGAGAGCGTCTAGCTTCAGCAGATATAGTCAAAGTAAAACAACAGCTCGTGGACCAAGGATACTATCTGCAGATCCCCCCCCCGGTTGAAAATTTACTCACTAAACATTTAGCGACTGATTCTAAGGCTAGCTAAGATTCATCTGTAAATACTTTGTTGCCCATAAAATAGGTAATAAAAGTTGTAAGTAATGTGAACCTGTTATTTTGGATTGATTTATGACAATGCTTCCTTTTTGGCAAACAAAAAGTCTTGAGCAAATGAGTGATAGTGAATGGGAGTCGGTTTGTGATGGCTGCGGGCAGTGTTGCCTAAATAAGCTACAAGATGCTGACACTGACGAAATTTACTTCACGAATGTCGCCTGCAACCTGCTTAATATAAAAACGTGCCAATGTCGGCATTATGACAATCGCTTCGCTTATGAGCCAGATTGTATAAAATTGACGCGAGATAATCTGCCGACTTTTTCTTGGTTACCAAGAACCTGTAGTTACCGGCTTTTGGCAGAGGGCCATGATTTACCGGCGTGGCATCCCCTAAAAGTAGGCTCCGCGAAAGCTATGCATGCGCAACGTATCTCAGTAAGGCATATTGCAGTAAGGGAAAGCGAGGTTAGGAATTGGGAAGATCACATCATTCCTAATCCAGAATAAAACTATCGGCCACGAAGTAACTGCCGTGGCCGGACTGAATTAAGAACGATTCTTTTTAGGGCAGGGAAGCTGCACCACTAACACGATTAATCCTATCACAAACAATATGCCACTTATTCCGACTAACCACTGCGGCATTGTCATGGATAATAATTCCCAACCTTTATCGGTACAATTACCCGTCGGTGTGAAAATAGCCGGAAACCAATGGTTCAAGGGGAGCCATTGCGGGAATCTTGGTAAAAAGTCACAGGTTGCGAAGAGGGGGGGATGAAGTTGTAGCTGAGTTTGCTCCCAGGCTAATGAGAAGGTTTCTGCAGCGGCAATCAACCAGCCTAAAATAGCGATAAAACGTAAAGGCGTTTTTGGTGCAATTGCTCCAACTAATGCGGCTAACAATAGTCCGGCAAACGCTGCCCGTTGATAGACGCAAAGTACACAAGGCTTCTGGCCTAAGAAGAATTGGAAACCTAAGGCAGTAAGTTCCAGTATCAATACACCTGCAGCGAGCAGTAACCATGCCCCCCGGTGATGTGAGAAGTGTTTTAATTTCCGTAACATAACGTTCCTGTAGTCGAAGAAGGAAATACCGCCGAAGATAGTAGCAAAGAACGTGTTGGGATCCTATCGGTCATCTCTTTCACATTTAAGCCCCTGTTGACCTTATCGCAAGCTACTGCTATCTACCCCCATATGTATAGGCCATACTGAATTACCACTTAAATAAAGTTATAATAACCATTAAATTGAATAATTTTAGGGATAAATTCTATTCTAGTTTTTGATGGAAATTCCAAATTAAATATAATCAACTGGCTAAAAAATAACCTAACCGCTAATTTATCAGAGTTTTTATTCGGAAATACAGCATAAAAAACTATGTTTTTAGATATGTGTATAAATTATTGTTATTTTTTCTAAAAATAGCGTGAAATAAAGCTATAGGGTTCATCGAAGTATTACAGGCCATTTCACTAGGTGGCGCGGAATTTTACAGTTTAATGTTCTGTGAGGGTTTTATGCGGGTGTTGATTATCGGTGGTGGTGTGGTAGGTGTGACAAGCGCTTGGTATCTCGCCGCAGCGGGTCACGATGTGACAGTATTAGAAAAACAGCCTGATGTAGCAATGGAGACCAGCGCAGGCAATGCAGGACAAATTTCTCCCGGTTATGCCGCACCTTGGGCAGCACCGGGTATCCCGCTTAAAGCGATAAAATGGATGTTCCAAAAACATGCTCCACTAGCAATTAAGCCAGACGGTAGCCGTTTCCAGCTCTCTTGGATGTGGTCGATGCTACAGAACTGTACTTTAGACCATTATCAAGAAAATAAAGCCAGAATGGTTAGGATCGCCGAATACAGCCGCGATAGTTTACGCGCGTTACGTAAAGAAACGGGTATTGTTTACGAAGGGCGACAAGGAGGAACTCTCCAGCTATTCCGCACCGCTCAACAATTCGATAGTGCAGCCAAAGATATCGCCGTACTCAAAGATGCGGGTGTGCCTTTCAATTTACTCGAATCGCACCAACTAACGACCGTCGAACCAGGACTGAAAAATAGTCTCGATAAATTAACGGGAGGGTTACAGCTTCCTAATGATGAGACTGGCGACTGCAAACTCTTTACGCAACGCCTCGCGCAGCTCGCTGAGCAAGCGAATGTCAAATTTCTCTTCAATCAAAATGTCGAACGCTTAATTGTCGATAACAACCGAATTACTTCGGTCGTGGCAAATGGCAGCCAGTTAAGTGCCGACGCGATTTTAGTGACGGCTGGTAGTTGGTCTACATCGTTGTTGAAGGGCTTAGTCGATATCCCGGTCTATCCGCTGAAAGGGTATTCCATCACTCTGCCGATCACAGACGAAACCCGCGCACCTGTCTCAACGGTACTTGATGAGACCTATAAAGTTGCAGTGACACGTTTCGATCAGCGTATTCGGGTCGGTGGTATGGCAGAAATCGTTGGTTTTAACCGCAAACTCCCTGCTGCACGACGAGAAACACTGGAGATGGTTGTCAATGATCTCTATCCTAATTCAGCTTCGCTGGCCGAAGCTCATTATTGGACAGGACTGCGGCCGATGACTCCGGACGGCACACCCATTGTGGGTAGGACACCGATAACTAATCTTTATCTAAATACCGGCCATGGTACCCTGGGCTGGACAATGGCCTGTGGCTCTGGAAGATTGATTGCGGATATTATCTCTGGCCGTACGCCGGATATTGCTGCGGACGATTTATCCGTTTATCGTTATCTGCCGGGTTTTGAAGCACGAACGTTACATTTACAGTCGCAAAACGGCTGAGTTGAGGAGCGAATTAACGATGTCTAGGCCGATAAAGGCAACTGTCAATACCACCGCGTTGCGCCACAACCTAGGCAGGGTTAAAGCGCTCGCACCGGCATCCAAGGTGTGGAGTGTGGTCAAAGCGAATGCCTACGGTCATGGCCTGGCGCGCTGCTATCAAGCGTTCGCCTCGACGGACGGCTACGCACTGCTCAATTACGAAGAAGCTATTCTGCTACGCGAGGCAGGGGTAACCCAGCCGATCTTACTGTTAGAAGGCTTTTTCAAACCTGAGGATTTGGCGTTAATTGAAGCTTACCAGCTGACTACGGCGATTCACAGTGATTGGCAACTGCAAGCGCTAGCCGATTATGCGGCGAAAAAACCAATTGCCGTTTATTTAAAGATCAATAATGGTATGAACCGTTTAGGCTTTGCGCCTGACCGAATTTCGACCCTATGGCAAACGTTGAAAACACTGCCTGCGGTGGGAGATATCACGCTAATGTCACACTTTGCGCGAGCAGACGAAGGCCCCGCGTTTATCCGTGAACCCTTACAGCGTCTAGAGCAGGCAACCGGGATGCTTCAAGCACCACGTTGCTACGCCAACTCTGCGGCGAGCCTCTGGCATCCCGACACGCACCATCAATGGATTAGACCAGGGGTAGTCTTATATGGCGCATCGCCAACGGGCTGTGCAGCCGATATTGAGCCATTCGACCTCCGCCCGGCGATGACCTTAAGCAGTGAGATTATTGCGGTACAACAGGTTGCAGCGGGTGAGGGAGTCGGCTACGGGCACCGTTACATGACGACGACGCCCCAGCGTATTGGTATTGTTGCCTGTGGCTATGCAGATGGCTATCCTCGGCATGCGCCTTCCGGCACCCCCGTCTGGGTTGCGGGTAAACTGTGCAAAACTGTTGGGACCGTCTCAATGGATATGCTGATGGTGGATTTAACCCACTGTCCTGCAGCAGTTATCGGCAGCCCTGTCGAATTATGGGGAGAACAACTTCCTGTCGATACTCTCGCACAAGCCGCGGGAACGGTGGGCTATGAATTATTAACCGCAGTAACCCAGCGCGTCCCCTTCACAGTAATCGCCTAGCCTACTTTATTGAGGTGAGGGATCCTTTGATTTGTAAGCTGGTCAACCAAGCAATGGTGGCCAGCAGCCCACCTAATAACATCATTATGGCTAGTGCAACATAGGGAGAGAGTGGAAGAAGCAATACGACTAAACTTCCTCCTGCACCACCTGCCATCTGAATAAAACCAAGCAACGCTGATGCGACGCCAGCATTCTGCTGAAAAGGCGCTAGCGCGTAACTGGTTGCAGGACCCATGATAAAGGCTAGCCCGGCCACGGATATTGCCACGGGGATCATGTAGCTTAACCAGTGCGCAAGAATGGTCGGTGCTAACAAGTAAGGCTCTAAGCAAAGGATGATACCTGCGACAGTCATGGATAATGCGCCAAGCAACAAACAGAATGGGCGACCACATTTTGGAATAATACGGTTGGCTAGCGCACTCACCGCCATTATCCATAAGCCGTTTACGCCAAAAATAACCGAGAAACTAAAAGGCGAGAGAGCGTCGTGCTCCATTAACACCGTAGGGGCTAGAGAAACGTAGGTTAAGACCATACCCAACGCACTGGCAATGGAAAAGGTAAAAGCCAGAAAAGCAGGCTGTTTGATAATCGACAGATAGGTACCTGTGGGAAAGATCGCACTACGCTGGGTCGAGTCAGGACGTGTCTCGGGGAGCCACTTATAGACAATGACCATAAGCACGAGACCATAAAGAAACAGAAAGCCGAAGGGGGCACGCCATCCCCAATAGTGCGCTAGGATCCCGCCAAGTAGGGGGGCCAAGGCGGGAACAATATTTAACGACCCATTAAGGAAACTGTAGGCGCGCGCTGCATCATCCCCCTCAAGCCGATCGCGTACGCCACTAAAAGCGACTACCGCGGTGCAACATACCGCCATACCTTGAATAATGCGTGCGATAAGAAAAATTGGCCAGTTGAGCGCTAAGGCTGCCAAGGCGCTACCCAATAAATAGAGACTAAGCCCGACCAAGGCGATAGGCTTTCTTCCGTAGTTATCCACCAAAGGGCCAGAAATTAATTGGCCAATTCCCATCACCAATAAAAATAATGGGATGGTTAATTGTATGTGACTAACCGGCGTCTGTAATCCTGACGCGATATAAGGCAGCGTAGGGAGAAAGAGATCGATGCCTAAGGGCGAAAGTAGAACTAAACATAATAATAAAGCAATAAAATAGCGTGGGGAGATCATTACTCTTCTTCTTCTAAAATACGTAAACCGACACGCGATATCGTGTCATTATCTTTTTCTGCAACAGTCAATTCAAGCTCTGACCACTGTAAGGCATCACCCACCACCGGATTACGGCCCAATTTCTCAATCATCAACTGCGATAAACTTTTGCCAAGGGAGTCATCACGACTTAGCGTTAATCCATACACTGACGCAACTTGTTCTAACGAGGCCTGACCGTCAAGGATAAAGTCACCGAAGAAACGTTGGTCGAGGTCGACTGGCGGCGTTTGACTAAACATATTGCCCAAGGCAGATAAATCACGTTCTCGGCCAATAACGCAGAGAATATCATTTTCGCGCAGACGTGTAGAGCCGCGAGGATGCATGAGAACATTATCTCTAAATAAAGCCGTGATCCGAGTATGCTCTGGCATTTTTAGTTCACGCAAAGGGGCATTGATACACCAATTTTCAGAGCCTAATTGATAGACATATTGCTCCCACGGACTATCCGGCTGAATATCTAAGCTATTGCGTTGGAAGGGGTAAACCGTGCGTGGCACGATTACTTTGGCGACTTTTGCCGCAAAAGCTAGACTGCTTCCTTGAAGCAATAGAGATACCATCACCACAAAAAAGGCAATGTTGAAATAAAGTGAGGCATTATCGAGACCCGCCATCATCGGAAATACCGCGAGGATAATGGGTACAGCACCACGTAACCCAACCCAGCTAATAAAGAATCGCTCGCGTAAGCTAAAGCTTTTAAAGGGGAGGAGGCCGGCGAATACTGATAGTGGTCGGGCGATAAAGATGAGCCATAACGAGAGTAATAGGGCTGGCAATGCGATTTTCCACAGATCGCTTGGTACGACCAGCAGCCCCAAAACGATAAACATTCCAATTTGGCTAAGCCATGCTAAACCGTCAAAAATTTGGGTGATCCCAGTACGGTTACGAATACCGCTATTTCCCAGCCAGCAACCGGTTAAGTAGACGGCAAGGATCCCGCTTCCCCCAAGAAAGGTCGTCAGGGCGAAAACTAATATACCACCGCTGACAGCAAGCAGGGGATAAAGCCCCGCAGGAAGCGTTATATGGTTAATGAGTCGCTGTAAAGTAAATCCGCCCAGTAAGCCGATAAGAATGCCCAAGCCGAACTCGCGCACTAAGTGAATAACAAAGTCAGCGTCAATACTCTGATGGTGTTGCTGAATCATCTCAATCAATGTCACGGTTAAAAATACTGCCATTGGGTCGTTACTGCCTGATTCGATCTCGAGGGTTGAGCTGACCCGTTGGTTTAATCCTTTATCACCGATCAAGGAAAACACCGCCGCGGCATCGGTCGAACCGATAATAGCGCCGATCAAAAAACCCTGCATCAGGTCAAGGTGGAACAGGTATGCGGCAAGCGCACCGGTTAACCCAGCGGTGATCAGTACACCAACTGTTGCTAAGGATAACGAAGGCCAAATAGCGATACGAATAGAACTGATACTGGTACGCATCCCGCCATCGAGCAAAATAACTGCTAAGGCGAGATTGGAAACTAAATAAGCGACCGGATAGTTATTGAAAACTATTCCACCGATACCTTGTTCGCCAGCGAGCATACCCAACATCAGAAAGATAACGAGAATAGGGATACCTAGCTTAGATGAAAAAGAGCTGAGTAAAATACTGGCGGTGACGAGTACCGAGCCGATAATAAACAAACTATTAATTGTACTTGCATCCATATTGGCTCTTTCCTAATACTCGCTGAAGTAACCTGATTATTACATATTTTAGGTCATCTGTGTGGCCGCATTATGCGGCGCCGAGAATAAGAATAACCTTATTTTATAGGCGTAATCTCGCAGTTCAGAATAAAAAGCTAGTTTTGATGTTAAAAAGCCTTTTATTATCAATGTTTGGCGAGGATGACTCGCTAAAATTATTTTTTTGCGCGTTTTCTTAGGAAGTTAGTTAACTCAGGATGTAAACATGTTAAAGAAACAGTTCGTTTTAGCCGTCTCATTGGCCGGCGCTACTCTTTTATTTTCGCAAAATCTTTTCGCTCAGCCTCTTTCGGTGGGCGCCGCGGCATTGTGGTCTGAGTCGCCTTATCATAATACCAATGACCGTACCGTTCCGTTCCCGTTAATCGATTATCAAGATGAGAATGTCTTTTTTCATGGGTTAGAGGCAGGGTACTACCTTTACCATGGTGAAGCTGACCAGTTCTCGATTATCGCCAATACGACTGGGCAATATTTCAATCCACACCGTGCGCACCATAGTGCGATGAGAGGCCTTGATAAGCGTCATTTGACGATGATGATGGGCGGAGAATGGACCCATGTTGCCACATGGGGTGTCGTCAAAACCGCTCTGACCGGAGATGTGCTTAACGAAAGTAACGGCTTAGTGTGGGACACCAATTATCATTACCCACTGCAATTTGGTGCGCTTTCTCTAATCCCTGGTGCGGGCGTAACCTGGCAGAGCGCTAACCAGACTGATTATTATTATGGCGTTTCCGGTAAAGAGTCTCGTCGTACAGGGATTGACCGTTACAAGGCTGACGATAGCTGGTCACCTTATGTAGATATTAGTGCGGCTTACCAGTTGACTCAGGACTGGACGGTCGTTGCAGGCGTCCGCTACACCCATTTCGATAATGAGATTAAGCATAGCTCAATGGTCGACAAGTCAGGGCAGACTGCCGTATGGACTGGGATCAATTACCAATTCTAATGCGGTGTTCTCCCAAAGCTTACTTTGGGAGAACCTCTTTACAATGGTAATGGGGTGATTGTTACCGTTAATTCTGCTGGAGTGGTGCGAGTCGTAATGAAAGGCTGACCTATCCGGGCAGTCTCCACACAGACCATCGTTCTGTAACCTTCATCGTCCATATCTGACATCGATTGTGAGAGAACCTCACCCGGATTCCACGTGACAACGTCAGTATGACCTTGGTGTCGGATCTTAATGGCGCGCTTAAGCTGAGGATCTTTCAATATCGATTCTACAGTGGGCTGGGTGAAGATGCGGTCCACTTCGCCATGATATGTCTGCTCACCTCGTTGTGAGCCCAACTCATTATCTCTTACTTTATCGATATAGCTATCACCTAAGCCGCTGACACTTACCGTCTCACTATCACCGACAGAAAAATAGCTATGCAAAGCAGCAGTCGACTCGAAATCACCTTCAATTTTTAAACTAAGCTGACATGAATCGGCACTTAACTCAGCGATCAAGGACAAGTTAAACGGGTGAGGCCAAACCGCGCGCGTTTCAGCGGAGTCGCGTAAAGTCATCGCCACCTTCACCTGTTGTGCAGACTCTTCGCACTGACCTAGTTGCCACTGAGAAATTCGAGCAAAACCATGCGAAGGCTTACTCGCAGGGCCAAACCAAGGCCAGCAAATGGGTACCCCTCCACGGATAGCTTTACCTTGCGTAAATTCAGTGCGGTCGCTCAGCCAGATCACCGCAGACTGATTGAGGGGCTGCCAAGCGATCAATTGGCCACCTTGCAATGAGAAGGCGGCACGGAATTCGGGATGCTCAATGATGAGTAGCGTTAATTCACCTTGATGACGAAGCGAGCAGAAGGGGGAAAGTTGCTCGGTGATAGGGAGGGTAAAGAGGATTGATTGCATAATATTCTCCAAAAAAAAAAGGGCGACCAAAGTCGCCCTTATTCACAAGTGGAACGATTTATTTACCTGCAACCAGCGCAACTAAATCAAGAACTTTGTGAGAGTAACCTGTTTCATTGTCATACCATGAAACCAGTTTAACGAAATTATCGTTCAGTGCGATACCCGCTTTAGCGTCGAATACTGAGGTTAACGTTTCACCGTTAAAGTCAGTTGACACTACGTCATCTTCAGTAAAGCCTAAAACGCCTTTCATTGCGCCTTCTGAAGCCGCTTTGATAGCTTGGCAGATTTCTGCGTAAGATGCTTTCTTCTCTAAACGCACAGTCAGATCGACAACAGATACGTTAGGAGTCGGGACACGGAAAGCCATACCGGTCAGTTTACCGTTTAACTCTGGTAATACTTTACCGACAGCTTTCGCCGCACCGGTAGAAGATGGGATAATGTTTTGGCTTGCACCACGTCCGCCACGCCAGTCTTTGTGAGAAGGGCCATCGACGGTTTTTTGCGTTGCAGTCGTTGCGTGAACAGTCGTCATCAGACCTTCGATGATGCCGAAGTTATCGTTGATGACTTTTGCTAACGGCGCTAAGCAGTTAGTGGTGCACGATGCGTTAGATACGATGTCTTGACCGTCGTATTTGTCGAAGTTTGCACCGCGAACAAACATTGGCGTTTCGTCTTTAGAAGGACCCGTCAGTACAACTTTCTTAGCGCCTGCAGTGATGTGTTTACGCGCAGTTTCGTCGGTTAGGAAGATACCGGTAGCTTCAGCAACAACATCAACACCTACTTCGTCCCACTTCAAGTTAGCTGGATCTTTTTCGCTGGTTACACGGATTTTCTTACCGTTAACAATCAGTGCGCCATCTTGAACTTCAACGGTGCCGTCAAAACGACCGTGGGTTGAGTCATACTTCAGCATGTAAGCCATATATTCTGCGTCTAACAGATCGTTGATCGCGACGATTTCGATGTCTGAACGTTGTTGTGCAGCACGAAACACAATG
>Ga0153974_1000380_pt1 | contig 10142 bp, 7 predicted proteins | sample TSGA058MetaG_FD_104741 | JGI IMG/M metagenome (GOLD analysis project Ga0153974, IMG submission 104741) | Attine ant fungus gardens microbial communities from Georgia, USA - TSGA058 MetaG | ecosystem: Host-associated > Fungi > Mycelium > Unclassified | place: USA: Georgia, Yuchi Wildlife... | reverse complement strand
TATCTTGTTATTACGGCTATCTTGGGAATATTGGCGTTACTAATATTCTTTGGACTTAAAGATACTCCAGAAGAGGTTGGACTCTATCCTGATGGAGTCCATAGTGCGCCAGTCATAACTGAAAAACCAAAAGAAGAAAATCTTATGACCGTTAAAGAAATCTTTAAAGATCGTAGGATTTGGCAATTATCCATGAGTCTTGGGCTGATGATGACAAGTATGACAGCAATTATGGGAATGAATTCAACAAGATTTGCTTCATTAACTGGGCCAGAACAGGGAAATCTATGGACGGAACAGGTAATGGGATTTATGGTTTTTGGCTCATTAGGAGGAATTATTTTAAGCTATGTTTTAGGCTGGGTAGTTGATAAGTATGGGGGTGTTAAAGCAACATTACTGGTTGCTTTGCTCATGTTCTTTGCACTAATTCCTCTAGCTTTTATGCCTGTTGGGGGTAACACCCTTATGATAGCTAGTTGGGCCTTTGGATTTGCGTGTATGTCAGGTGGAATGTCAACAGTGAGTCCGGCCATAATTGGAGAAGTTTATGGTCGAAAACAGTTTCAAGTAGCTGTTAAATGGGTTATGGCAGTAAATTCATTCCTCGGTACTTTTGCACCCACTTTTATGGGATGGTTTTATGATCAAGGAGCACTTAGTTATGCTTATTATATCTTAATGGGGTTAGTTGTAATCGCAATTATAAATTTAATCTTCTTAATGAAAACGCCTAATCCGAATAAATTTGAGAAAGCTAAAGTTGCTAAAATATAGAGAGAAGTTATTTCATACTCATTCCCTTTTAAACTCAGGAAAAATTAACCCCATGTCATTAACTTAAGTCAGAAAGAATGCGATTAAAAAATTCGATGAAATTAAGGGCCATCAAGGAGTTAGGTGTTTTTCCCAACCCTTGTCGACACTGATTTTATCGAATTTTCTGTTCTTTTTGCTATATGTTCGGCATGACTTTCTTAGAAACCTTTAAAGGATAGAGTCACTCTTTATTCATGTATTTAAAAGGATGCAGATTTGGAAAGTGAAAACATGTGCACACGTGTAGTCATTTCAAAAACAGAAGAAATACAGCGTTTACCGAAATGAAAGATTTAATCAGAAACGCAAATAATCCTCGTATGCTTCTTTGATATCAAACTATTCTAATGCTTTTGCACGGTAAAAAAATCGATGAAATTAGTTCATTACTCTTCCATATTTAAAAATGTAATCTGGTAGTTAAGATGTAGTAAGAGACTAATATTTTATTTTCCTACTAGTTCCGTTTTATCAACCAAGAAAATGATTGTGAATTAAAGAGCAGCCTACCTAAAGCTATCGAAAACGGACCGCTGTGCCCCAGACCAGAATCTGAGCGCTAATATCTGAAACTTCTTTATCATAAAAAACCTTAATAATCGCATCTGCACCAAGTCGTTGAGCTTTTTCTATCATGCTTTTATTGGCACGTTCCACACCTTCTTCAATCACGCCTCCCATTGCTTTTGTAGTTAACTTAAATTTGATAGGCGGAACGCCTACGCCAGAAACCAGCCCTAAAACTTCAATATCTCTTCCTGGAATAGAATCAGTATTGACTATCAACATTTTACATTCCCCCCGTCTTTACACCTTTTTTATACTATTATATACCACTTTAAGTCTGATATCCATAATTACTGTATGAGTAACATCAAAATTTATTATGATTGACGGTCAAGGACTTTAATCCCGAGAGTCTCACCGGCTGTGAAATAAAACAAGTTTTACGGAGTTGCTAAGAATAATGGTATGAGCACTTCTCTGAGAAGTATGAGAGTTTTATTAAAACTTTGATGCATGAAGTCCTGCTTCCAAAATCGTCTCTAATCACACTCTTTAATTTGCTCCAATTTATACTTGTAAACCCTTCTCCTTTGCTTCATCAATTCCAATACACTCATCATAATAACTTCCCTTTTAAATAAATAGAAATACTTGTTTTTCTTCCTCATTTCTAGATAACTAGGAGTCAATGAAGCTGCTGAAATAGTCTTATTTCAAAAAAATGCTGGAAACTTTGAAATCAGAAACATTAGTATGACGATGTTTCTGATTTTGTATTTCCAGCATAGTTTTTTCAGCAGCCTCGAGTTAAAGTTTCAATATTGGTACAGTTTGCAATTCCTTGATTTTGAGCTTTCAATTATCTGAGACAAACATCTACAGATACTATCTGCTCCGTAGCAAAAAAGGAATTAGTATTTTTTTTATCTTTATTAAAGTCTCTGATATTCTTAACTATCTTAATAACACTTTCTACTATTCATTTCCTCTTGTCTTGTATTCACAATAAAAGTTAATGGTTTCTTCACGATATTTACTTTCCAATTCAGCTTTTAATATTTCTCTTTTCTGGGTTTCCCCGTTTTCTAACAATTCTTTGTACAATTCAAAATAAGGAAGATTTCTTTCTTGAGCCCTTTGAATTTCTTTAGCTTTATCGTATTTTATTTCTTTTAATTTTACGCTTTTAAAACCTTTGGAATCTAATTCAAGAATTGCATACTGGGCAGTATCTGCTTTTTTAAAATTTTGCCCAACTGTTCCTGGATTCAAAATTGATTTCGTTGACGTCAATCTTCTAAATAGTTGATGGTGGGTATGGCCAAAAATAGCGAAATCTATCTCATCCTCTTTAAATAATAGATTATATTGCTTAATATCTGGATGATGAACGAGCTCTCGTCCATGGTTTTTATTAGGAAGATGATGACAGATTGTAATCTTCAAACCTTGGAAAGAGATCGTGCGAGATAGAGGTAGGCTTCTAATAAATTCTATGTCATCTTTATTCAAGTTTTCATAATGATACTGTGCTAATCGCCCCATAAAAATATCTTGAGCATTTTCTAATCTTTGGGAAGGGGCTTCAAAAAAATAGTCTTCCCAGTTTCCTTTTACGAATAGGGCGTTGGGAAGCGCTCGAAGGATTTGAATCAAATCACTTGGACCGGGTCCAGGCATAATAAGATCACCTAATATCCAAAAATCAGTTGTGTTTTCCATTTTAGCATCGTTAATGACGGCTTCAAGAGCAGTCAAATTGCCATGAATATCTGATAGAATAGCTACTTTATAGGACATGGTCTAACCTCCTTAAAACTCTTATTTATTAATAGGGAGGCATATCTTCCCTATTAACTCACTAGCTTCATTTTATCATATTAAACTATAAATGGGCCATAACTCACTCCTACAATTCAATCACACGATGACAAATTCCCGCTACGTAAGGATCATGAGTCACCAAAATCACCGTCTTCCCCTGCTCATTCAACCTCTTCAAAATCTCCAAAATCTCATTTCGATTTTCCTCATCTAAAGACCCTGTTGGCTCATCTGCCAATATCAATTCACTCGGCTTTAACAACACTCGTGCTAATGCCACACGTTGCTGTTCACCTCCTGACAACCCATAAATCTTCTGTGACAACGCCATCTCTTCAAGACCCACCTCCTTCAACGCCTGCTCCATCAACCGCTTTTGTTCTTTTTTCGAATACCCATAATACGCCAAGGCTACCGCCAAATTATCCCCAATACTCTCATTGTCAATCAACGCAAAATTCTGAAACACATAGGAAACCTTCTCTCGAAGTAAACATTGCATTGTACGCTTTGAAAACTCCTCCCCAAATAATAGCACCTTTCCAGAATCAGGTTTCTCAAACATCCCCATCAAATTCAACATCGTCGTCTTACCTTTTCCCGATTTTCCAGTAATCGCCACAAACTCTCCCTGTCCGATAGTCAAATTCACCTGATCCAACACAACCTTATGGCCAAACCTCTTCGTCACATCTACCAACTGCACTACATTCATCTTTACTCTTCCCCTTTCAAAATCACCATCTTATTTTGCTTCTCTAATTTAAAAATTGTCAATATGGATAAAAACACTTCAACTCCACCCAAAAAGAAACACAAGCTCCATAATAGGTGAAGATTAAATATCCAAGCTGCGACTATGACTATCAAGATTTTAGTCAGCCAAATCTTCCCAAGGTAATAATAATAATTCCTATAAGTTCTAAAAAACCCGATTCCAAAAACACGATTAATCACAAATTTTTGTCGAAAAAAGTTAAAAAATAAGACCGTGTTTTGTAAGGCTAACCCCAAGACCATAATCGAAACCATTCCCAAAATAAACATTAAAAGATTCACTTCTATTCGTAAGTCAGAAATTTGATTAAGTATAGCTTCGTTTACAGCTATAATTTGGCGAAGATTATCATCAAGACCCAATTCACGAAGTTTAGGCTCCAACACTTCCCGAGTTTGAATAGGATCATTGTCAATTAATTTAATTTTCATAGGATCACGCCCACCTTGCCCCAATACACTCTGACGCTCATAAGCAAAACTATTGGTCTCCGTAATCACCTGAATAATAGGATTCAGAATTTCATTATTATTACCCGGGAAAACATTTGGGTGAAACGAGAAGACAGGTTGATCATTTTTCAGCCATATTATTCTTACACCCTCATCCCAGCCACTATCAACTTCAAAATCTAGATTATAATGACTTGGACGCTCTCTTTCTTCCATAAAAAATTCCAACAACCATTCTTCATCTTGTTTATATTTCTCAGGTACTAAGATAATCATTTCTCCATCATTCTCATTCAAAACAATGGGTTGATTATAGATATCAAGTAAAGGGAAAGACTCCAAATAATTGAGATTTACACGTCCGTAACGGATATTATAATCATCTATTCGATTAATATAATCTAAATCAGCATCTTCAAGCTGATCTTCCGTATAATCATAAAATTCTGCAAGAATTCCACCCATTTGATTTATAATCGGATATAATTCATTCATAATTGTCCACTCTTGTGCTTCCCATAACTCTTCGGTATCATCATTCCCAAAATACCAGGCACCAAATACACCAAAACTTTCACTCACTTCCCAATTTTTCAACGCCGTTTCCTGCTGCCTGATCCCTTCATAAGTTTGTACAATTGAAGACCCTATGAAAAGAACTATCACCGTCAAACCCATTTTAAGAATAGTATTTAATTTAAAGACAAAATAGGTATCATTTCTATTTTTTACTCCTTGGCTAATAGGAATACGCTTTAGATTAATAAAGATACTTAATGAGAAAAACAGCATAATTCCATACATAAATAACTGGCGTATTATGATAGATAACATAAAATTGAAATTTTGATAATAGCTAGCTAAAATCAGCGATATAACTAAACTCACACCTATCGTTAAACTAAACACTTGATTTACTAGCTTTACAACGACTGCATTCCAAATCTTTCCATCAGAAAAACCATTAAGCTTTAAAATACTAATTTTCTTTCCTTGGGAGGCTATGTAATAAATACCAGTCACTAAAGTCATGATAAAAGTAAGTACAACAATCTCATCTGTGGTTTGTAAATGAAAACTCGTGGATTCATTACTGTTATCCTCAACTATAAAATCCTGGATTTCATAAGGAATCCTTAAGGGTTCCCCATGGTGGGCTTCCCATACTTCATTTATTCGACTTGCAAAAGATTGAAGAAACGTCTCCAAGTCTACATTTGTTGGAAGTTCAGCAAAATACCTTCCAGCAACAGGTAAGGTTTGAAAAGCGGTTATTAAGGGGGCAATGGTCACTGCTGCTGTATCACCAAAGTATGTCACATGCCCAATTTGATTAGGATCCCCTGTTTCAATAGTTGATAAAAATAATGAATGATCTTGTGTATCAGCAATACTTAAGCGACTACCAGATTTAATCGTCAAATGATCAAAAAATTCTGTTTCATTTGTCAACAAAACAAACTTATGGATTTCATTTTCAGAAATTTGACTGGTCCTAAATATGTTTACTTCCAAATCCTCCACTATCTCAAAAAGTAACGGATAAGTGACTTCTGGAATCATTAGCTCAATATCATCAGGAATCATAAATAATTCAGCGAACTCTTCTTCCAGATTTCGAATTCGTCTAAATTCTTGACGACTGTATTGGTTATAAACCGAGACAAAAGACAGGCCCATTAATAATATTAAAAAAATGATTAAATATTTTTTCATACGACAATTCTCCCCTATGGTTTTTATACTTCAAGTATTCAGCTAAAGGTTAGTCCCTTAACAAAATAATTAAACTAGTCAAACTAATTTTTTTCATATAAAAAAACTCCCAACAAAGAACAAATGAAAAGCCTTATGTATTCCTTATATCTACTTTGTCGGGAGTCGTTTATCTGCTTCCTATTTCTGTATCTTGTTAATCATAAATCTGTATAGTCAATAGTCAAATTTTATAATCTTCCGGTGAGTTGGACTTTGAAGACCTCAGCTGAATTCTAATTACCACTGTTCTAGACTGATTAGCTATTCTCTAAAACAGCAATACAGATATCATCATCCTCATTATTTTATCCTTAAACTTAGATTATTTGGTTTTCATATACAAACTATAAGGTTCAGTAAGATTTTTAAACGATCACTAATCAACTGCGTCTAACATAAATTAGTAATTTTTTTTGACTTCAGCGCTTCTTATCTCAACCTAAGCTGGACGTATGATATGCGTACGGTTAACAAGACATCAAAGTTGGTATCACTTCAGATATGAATTAGTATTAGTTGACCACTCAGTTCCCCATAATTCATTATCAACAATAATGAAATGAACATCTTCTTCATCCCTGTATTCTGCTAATAAATCAGAATATCGATTACGAAGGACTTCGATTTCTTCTTCCAGATATTCACCACTGAAGTCTCTTTGAGATAAATCTTCTTCTGCCCATACTTCAAATTCACCGTGTGTCAATGTAATTTTCTCTATTGCTTCTTCAAAATTATCCGAGCTACCTAACGTGAACTCATTCCAATCAACGTAAGTTCCAAACTCTGTATACCAATCTCCATCTGGGCTAATCATCACGGTTTCACCATTTTCAATACGTGCTAACGTCGCTTCCATCCCATCACGAATATCATTTAATTCTTTTCGAGTTGTTAACCTTTTAAGTTGATCTAAGCGTTGTTCCATCCAGGTACTAAAGCTTTCAGCTGTTGTAAACTCCGGTTCTTCAAAGAATAGACTCCTGGATCCATCTTGTACGATTATTACACCGCCATTTCTTACTGCTAGCATATCCTCCTCAGTATCACCCCAGAGTTCAGTGACTTGATTGAAGTTTTGTTCTATAAAATCGGCAAAATTTGTTTGATTAAGAATGGTATAGGTTTGATTCGACGACTGATTTAACTCAGCTCCTACTTTTGGTGTACTTGGAACTGCAAACACCATCATTGCTCCTCCAACTAAAGTTAATGCAACAGCCGCCCCTAATAAAGATGTCTTCTTTTTCATCTTAATTATCACCTGTACTCTTTCTTCCGTCGCATTTTTACTAAATGCTAAAACGGTCATCTGACTTCGTTTCTCTTCTAGCTCTAATAAAGCCATTGCATACATGGAACGTTTATCGCGACCTAAAATTTTTAATACTGCCTCATCGCAAGATAGTTCGATATCACGATTTGCCAAAATATACATCACCCAAACTAATGGATTAAACCAATGGAGACATAACACAGCAGCCAATAGGATTTTGGTCAGATAATCCTTACGATGAATATGGATATATTCATGTGTCAAAACATACAAGAGTTGCTCTTCATTGCTCCAATCTGTATTTTTAGGCATCAAAATAACAGGCTTTAAAATACCATAGGTTAGGGGAGAATCAATTTTATCAGTCTCCCTTATTTGAATATTATTTTTAAAATGATAATCAACCGGTAACGCATCAGCTATTTGCTTGCGAAATTTATAATGTCTGGACATAATATAAAGGCCACTAATCATAACACCTGAAATCCAAATTAGCCTGATCCAGTTTATTGAGATGAACTCTAATTCTGGCGTGCTGTCAGCTTCGTTTGACTCGAGACTGTTTGCTTCCTGTAGTGCTGGGAATCTGGTCTCTCCTGTGTGAATACTCTCTATAGCCGGAAGCGTAACTTGGTATGGCTCCCAAAACGTTGGAATTGAAAATGGAATTAGGAGACGAATAACAACAAGCCCCCAAATTATCATAAACGTAAGTTTAGGAACCTGATTCATAAAGAGCGAACGCAGAATGACCCCCATCAAAATCATAGCAGCAGCTCCCATACTCATTTCAATTAACATCATTAGTCCTCCAATACTTCAACAAGCTTCTTCAATTTTTCCACTTTCTTTAAATCAAGCTTTTTACGACCAAGGAGCGAGGCAATAAGGAGATCTGATGATCCGTTGTACATTTTATTAATTAACATTTCCGTTTCAAAATCACGGGCCTCCTCTTGAGTGATAAGAGCGTGACAAATAAAATTTTCTTTTCGTTCGATGGCACCTTTTTCAATACATTTTTTAATAATCGTATACGTTGTCGTTTTACTCCAACCAATTTCCTCTTTAAGAATTTTAACAATTTCTTTTGCTGGTAAATCGCCCCCATTCCACAGAACATTCATGACTTTTAGTTCTGAATCGAATAATTTAACATTCATTGGATAGCCCTCCTTATTCTACTCTAGTAGATATCTATGAATTAATTCTACTCTAATAGACAGAGTAAATCAATAATTTTATCTAGTTATATTGTAAATATCACATAAAAATAACCTTTATAAAGTAGAATACACATTTTTTTATTCTATTAATATCGTTATAAAATAATATATTCTACAGTAATAGACGTTTTTATTTTGTATCTATTTATATCCTGATGATTTGGATAATCGAGTAGAGGGAAGTTTTTAGCTTCGCCCCTCTCACACCACCCCGCATACGGTCTTCCGTACGGGGCGGTTCAATTTATATTACAGTGTGTACTTTTAGATAAGGCTCTAAAGCAGAAGGAACTCCCCTCTGCTTTAGTCTTTTATTTGATAAGGCTCTTTGAACGACTTTCGAATATCCTATGAATCGATATCCCTTTCGGCAGTAAGTTAGTCCTTTTGCTTCTTCTTCTGGGATTCCCAACTGAACTAGCGCCTTGATTTGTTTCTTCGGTACTTTCCATTGTTTCCAGATGATGACTCTTATCCGTGAACGTAGCTTCTCATCTATCTTCGTTAGTATTGATTTCATCTTTGCTAGTTTGAAGTAGTTTACCCACCCTATTACTGTCTGTTTCAACTTCACGATTCGTTGGTCTAGTGATAAGCTCCAATTTCGTTTGGTTAGTTGTCTTAATTTTCTTTGAAACTTTTTTACGGACTTCGGGTGCACTCTCGGCTGATACTTCTTATTCCTACTGTCGTAGTAGAATCCGAAACCTAGATATTTTATATCTTTTGGGCGAGCAACTTTACTCTTTTTCCCATTAACTTTCAATCCTAACTTCTTCTCGATGTATTTCGTGAGGGATTCCATCACTCTATTTGCTGCTTTTTCACTTTTCACGAATATCAGGGCATCGTCTGCGTACCTCGTAAACTGTAATCCCCTTGCTTCCAATTCTTTATCCAGTTCATTTAACATCACATTGCTCAGAAGTGGACTTAAATTACCTCCTTATGCGAAGAAAGTTATTATGCAAAGTAATTTGTTAAAAGCAGTGAGTTTACTTAGCTTCAATTGATTTTACTTTGCATAATATTATTTTTACTTCAGATTAGATAACCATTCTAAAAGTGCAGAATCTCTATTCCAGTCGGGTAAAGAACTATCCCCTAAGTCCAAAGATGCATTTTCAATAGCCTGACGTTTTAATTCGATATCACATTTTGCATAAACTTCTGTAGTTTTTATATTTTCATGACCTAGAAAATCACGGATATAAATCAGATTAACTCCTGCCTGGAGTAAATGCATAGATTTACTGTGTCGAAACTGATGGGGTGTTACTTTTTGAGGAAAGGTTCCAGATTGTTGTCTAGCCAGGGGAACATATTTAGAAATAATATAAGCAATTCCTTCTTTGGTCAATTTTTGACGCTGATTATTTACAAACAAAGAATAATCACTTTTCCAAGTGTGATTCAATTCGTTATCTGATAGATACCTCTCTATTAAAGCGGCAGTATTTTCCATCAAAGAAACACGACGAGTTTTTCTCCCTTTTCCAGTA
>Ga0153974_1000377_pt1 | contig 10170 bp, 8 predicted proteins | sample TSGA058MetaG_FD_104741 | JGI IMG/M metagenome (GOLD analysis project Ga0153974, IMG submission 104741) | Attine ant fungus gardens microbial communities from Georgia, USA - TSGA058 MetaG | ecosystem: Host-associated > Fungi > Mycelium > Unclassified | place: USA: Georgia, Yuchi Wildlife... | reverse complement strand
TTGCTGGGAACAATCGAGTAATCGTAGAATCGACCGCTGGTACAGTGAAGACATGACGAACTCCCTAATATTGAATTGATATTCAATTTATATGACTAAGAATTCACTTTCAACTTATTTCGACGATTATCGATTTAGGGAGTAGTGCCAAAGCGCGGGGTGTGGGAAAATAGCACCATTATCCCAGCGTGTAGTGAAAGAGGTTTTGTATGTCCAATGAAGAGTTATTGGCTGAGCAACGTGAAGAAACGTTAGCGATTATCGAAGAGTTACTAGAAGACGGCAGCGATCCAGATGCGCTCTACACTATTGAGCACCATTTTTCTTGCGATAGCTTCGATGCACTTGAAAAAGCCGCAGTCGATGCCTTTAAAGCGGGCTACGAAGTTACCGAGCCAGAAGAGCTAGAACTTGAAGACGGTACTACCGTAATGTGCGTGGATATTATTAGCGAATCCGCGCTAAATCCTGAACTGATCGATGCACAGGTTATACAGCTTGTCTCTATCGCCGGTAAACATAACGTTGATTATGATGGTTGGGGCACCTACTTCGAAGATCCGGACGCACAAGACGACGAAGATGAAGATGCTATTGATGAAGATGACAATGGTGTTCGCCATTAATATCTCGTACACAGCAGCACTGTCTGCTGTGTTTTTCTCAGCCAACAAGATGCTATGAATACGCAAAATTTACTGCAACCCATTCAACATTTTCTCCACTGTCAGACCCCAGATGCTTGGATTATCGAAGCGCGTAAACCCGAAAATCTACCGCTACTCTTAACGGATCATCTCGTCTGTGAATTAAAAGCAGCGCTTACGGCCACGTGGTTGATTCGTAAATATGTCGCGGATAAACCCAGCGGTGAAGCTATCCTAGATTGGCTTAAGCCCTACGAAGCATTCGTTTACCGTGAGATGCCAGATCCCGACTTTATTCGTGCGCACAAAGGTCTGAGCCGCCCGATCACCACTGCCACCGACTATGCCTGGGCAGGCGAGCTGGTGGAAAAGATGATGTTATTAATTAAAGAGGAACTGCATCACTTTTACCAAGTGTGGGAAATTATGCAGCAGCGAGGAATTGTCTACAAAAAGATGACGGCTAGTCGCTATGCAAAATCGCTCATGCGTGAGGTGACGACCCATGAACCGATGACGCTGGTGGATAAACTGATTTGTGGTGCATACATTGAAGCGCGTTCATGCGAGCGTTTTGCAGCCTTAGCTCCTTATTTAGATCCTGAGCTAGAGAAATTTTATATTTCGTTACTCCGATCCGAAGCCCGTCATTATCAAGACTATCTCAATTTAGCCCAACAGATCGCCGATTTTGATATCACCGCGCGGGTACAGGCGATAGGCCGTGCCGAGGCGATATTGATCACCTCTCCAGACCCTGAGTTACGTTTTCACAGTGGATGTCCCTGCGCATAGTGTGACGATTCTCTGGACAGTCTCTATCCCTACGATATACCTCCCATTGCACTTGATCGGGTGAGATCGTAAAAATAGCGGTAGCTAACGTATTTTCTTGATCCGGATCCAGTGGCGACTGTCGGTAGACAGGTAAAGCGCTATCGTATTGATCAGAAAGAAGCGTTAGTACCCGATCCTTAGATAGGAAACCTCTGTCTGATAGTTGTTGATCGATGCGGGACTGCCGAGCTGCGGAGCTATCGGTAATTTTCTGTGGGGTATTGAGTAGTGGGTCGTGAATAAGGTGATTCGCATGGCCGAACAGCCCCTCAACTTCTAGGGTACTTTTACCAGTGCCTGTCGTTTCTAGGCTAATAACTCGCGAGTCACCGGCTTGGGCTAACGTATGATGAAAAGCCCCGCTACGGGGAAAATCCCGTAAGACTGCTACCGCACAATCGAGTGTTCTGGCTGTTAACGCTGCCCGAGCAAGGACTTGGCGAGGTAAGCCCTGAGGTCTCTCCAACATCCTAATATTATTGACGATATTAACGATACCGTGACGATTTACCGAGAAGGTATGACCACAGAGTGAACCGGGGTAAGCAAAACTAATGAATTCCACGCCTTGAGTAGGGATGACGTTAACAAGAAAACTACTGTCGAATAGTTCTGGAAGACCGTCTTCATTATGGGCAAGCATTATCTCGCCCCTTTCCGTCCAGCCTGCGAGAGAAGTACAGCCATCTGACGTGGAAGCGAGCAAGTCTCCACGACAATTCCAAGCAAATACTTGCCTGAAAGGCGCATTAAGGCCGACAGCTAGACCTTGTAACTCTTGCCAAATATCGGGGAAAGTATGCTGCACTCGTTGAGCCATATCGTCGAGTGCCGGGTTACTGAGTTGTGCCATGACTGTTTGCCATAGAGGCGTGTGTACTATCAGACGATGCCAAGCTTGTTGTCCAGCTCTACCAAGTTGTTCGCCGACTTCGCGGGATGATCCCGCAATAGTCATTAAATTCATTCTACTATTATCCTAGGAAACATGGTGCAAAAAGGTCTGTAATCGTTCACAACCGCGACCTTCATTTAGTAAATCTTGGGGGGTACCGTCTTGTGCAATAGTCCCCCCATCAATAAAGATCAGCCTTGAAGCGACTTCGCGAGCAAAACCAATTTCATGTGTAACGATGACCATTGTCATCCCTTCTTCAGCCAGCGATCGCATCACTTGTAAAACTTCATGGCGTAATTCAGGGTCCAGGGCTGAGGTCGGTTCGTCAAATAGCATCATTTTAGGTTTGATCGCTAACGCTCGGGCAATCGCTACCCGCTGCTGTTGCCCCCCCGATAACTCAGCAGGGTAATGATTCGCTCGGCTCGCCAACCCAACACGTTCAAGCAGCTCTAGCCCTAATTTTTTTGCATCGGCCTTACTACTCTTTCTGACTCGACGCGGGCCAAACATTACATTTTCTAATGCAGTAAGATGCGGGAAAAGATGGAATTGCTGAAATACCATTCCGGCTTCGCGACGAATCTCACTCTCATTAAGATGAGGATCGGTCATATGCATACCCGCAACAATTAGCGTCCCTGAACTAATATCCTCAAGCTTATTAATACAGCGCAATAACGTTGATTTCCCTGAACCAGAAGGGCCAATAATGACGACAACCTCGCCGCTGTCGATACGTAAATTAATATCATGGAGAACCTCGGTTGCACCAAAGTGTTTAGAGACATTCTGAAACTCCACCATATTCATAAGATATGCATCCTTTTCTCTAAAACTTTCAATAAAAAGCTTAAACAGAGGGTAACGATAAGATAGAGCGCGGCAACGGCTGTCCAAACCTCTAAGGCGCGGAAATTTCCAGCAATGATTTCCTGACCTTCACGAGTCAGTTCTGCCACACCAATGACAATAAAGAGTGAGGTATCTTTGATACTGATAATCCATTGGTTACCTAGCGCTGGGATCATTCGACGAAGCGCTAATGGCATAATGATGTGCCAAAGCGTCGCTTTAGAAGAGAGGCCCATAGCGAGTCCTGCCTCTTTGAAGCCTTTATTGATCGAAAGAATTGCCCCTCGTGTAATCTCGGCGATATAAGCACCGGAATTAATCATGATCGTGACGACCGCGGCGGTAATCGGTTCAATCCTCACAGGGATGAGTAATGGCAGTGCAAAGTAAATAAACATTACCTGCACCATAATCGGTGTACCGCGAATGAGCTCGACAAACACAAGAGAGAGCATTTTACTTATACGTCCGCCCAGTGCGCGAGCCACGCCAGCAATCAAGCCAATAATGAAACCGCCGCATAACCCAATCAGTGAAATGAACAGTGTCAGCTTTAACCCTTGCAAAAGTATAGGGATAGCTTGCCATACATAAGTGAAATCGAAATTCATAAAGGGTATCCGTCAAGAAGAACGAAAAAGGTTGGCCAGCAGAGCTGGCCAACAAAACTACTTAGGCGCTTTATCGAACCATTTTTTATAAATTTTGGCGTAAGTCCCGTCGGCTTTTAACGCGGCGAGCGCTTTATTGATCTGTGCGGTGTAAGGGCTATTTTTCTGTAAAGCAAAACCATATTGTTGAGGTAGGACGCTGTCATCAGCTCCAGCGGCTTTAATTTTTCCGTTACCCGAAACCTTGATGTAATACATGACATTAGGGGAGTCATGAACCACAGCATCGATATTACCCGCTTGTAAATCTAAATAGGCATTATCAATATTCGGGAATTCAACATAATCCGCTTTAACGTGGGCTTTCATATAAGTTGCTGCAGCGGTACCTTGTTTAAGGCCCACTTTCTTACCTGCCAGGTCACTAAATGTCGTGATACCGGTAGCGTTACTTTTCACTGCCATGAGCAAATCAGCGTCGTAGTAAGGAGCACTGAAGTCGACAGCTTGCGCGCGCACTGGCGTGATGGTAATGCCCGCCATGGCAACATCCAAGTTGCGTGATTGCAATCCTGGGATTAACCCTGAAAAGTCCATCGGTTGTAAGTGGTAATCGACACCCATTTTTTTAGCGATGGCATCCCATAGATCGACATCAAAGCCTACATATTTATTCCCTTGTTTAAATTCAAAAGGAACGAATGCGGTATCTACCCCGACTGATAGCGTTTCTTTAGCGAGTACCGTTGCGCTAAATAGCGTCGAGAGTAGGGCAAGTCCAAGGCTGGCTTTTCTTACGGTTTTAAACATAAATGCTTTCCTTATGGGAGAAAATAGTTCTTAACCAGAGCAAAGCAAAAGCTGTGCCAAATCGAACTCTATTTAGTTTTAAGGGAAAAGTATTAAGGTATTTGAAGTGTGGGGCGGGGCTAGACGAAGAGTACAACACGAATCAAACTGGGTGGGTTAGCGAACAAGTTGCTGAAACTTTACGAATAATTGATTTATTCGTCATTCTTGCAATTGAATGGTGCATCCAATCGAGGCTGCACCATTAAGAAGAGGCAATGGATTGTACTAACTACGGTAATACGCTTGTTCGGTAACCTTAGTAATGACTTTTTGTAGAGTCTCTACTATAAAGTCGATTTGCTGAGTCGAAACAATAAAAGGTGGTGCAAGTAAAATATGATCGCCTTCACGTCCGTCAATAGTCCCCCCCATGGGATAAACCATTAACCCTTCTGCAAAACAAGCACGTTTGATTTGCGAATGGAGAGAGAGTCCCGCATCAAAAGGTTGTTTAGTCTGTTTGTTTTTTACCAGCTCAATACCGGCGAAGAGCCCGCGGCCACGTGTTTCCCCTACGAACTCCAATCCGCCTATTTTCTGTTCTAACTGTGCCAGTAAATAGCTTCCCTGTTGTTGAACCCTAGTTAATAAGTCGTCTTGTTGTATAACTCGCTGGACGGCCAAAGCGGCAGCGGCAGCCGTAGGATGGCAAATATAGGTATGACCATGTTGAAAACTACCGCTCCCCCTCTTTATTGCATCGAGTATAGGCTCACGAACGAGTACTGCGCCGATAGGTTGATAACCCCCACCAAGGCCTTTGGCAATAGTGACGATATCGGGAACCACTGATTCCTGTTCGAAAGCATGTAACGTTCCTGTTCGACCCATCCCACACATAACTTCGTCGGCGATGTAGAGAATGTCATATTTATCACACAGCGCCCTTACTCCAGAAAAATAGCCTGGTGTAGGGGGAACTGCTCCGGTGGTCGCTCCGCTAATTGTCTCGGCACAGAAACCAATGATTGTTTCAGGTCCTGCTGCGATAATCGCCGCTTCCAGCTCGTTGAGCAGTCGTGACGTATAAGCTTCTCGTGTTTCATCCTGTTGCTTGTCCCGGTAGGCGTTACAGGCAGAAACTCGGACCACATCCATCAGTAACGGTGCGAAAGGTGCTCGCCGCCACTCGTTACCGCCTACCGCTAAGGCCCCCAAAGTATTTCCATGATAGCTTTGTTTCCGAGCGATAAATTGGGTTTTCTGAGTTTGCCCGCGTTCTACCCAATATTGACGAGCAAGTTTCAAGGCAGTTTCCATTGCTTCGGACCCACCTGAAACAAAATAAACATGATTGAGATCACCCGGTGCGGTTGAGATCAATTGGTCGGCTAACTGCTCAACTGCATCGTTAGTGAAAAAGCTCGTATGTGCATAGGCTAGCGTATCGATTTGTTCATGTAACGCTTGTATCACAGCAGGATGCCGATGCCCAAGACTTGAGACAGCAGCTCCCCCGCAGGCATCAAGGTATCGCTTACCTGACTGGTCGAATAAATAAACCCCTTCTGAAAAACTTGCAGTAGGGGGATTAACAGCGAGCTGGCGATGGATGATATAACTCATGGGCTTATAATCTACCAAGGAAGAAGAATAGCCATCCTGTCAGAAGATAAAAATATTAACAAGGGAAATGAAACGAATGTATCATTCTTATTGTTTGCACTTAGCGGTTGGCAATATAACTTCCCGAATCGAAGAGGTACTTTTCAGACTTCTCGATACTTTGCACGGCAGGTTCGCCGTGTTTGGCAACTAAGCTTGCTAGGAGTGCCTCGGCAATTGCCATACCGGAAACGACCGACGGGAAGAACGAAGCACTGTCGATCGAAAAGAGTAGCGTACAGTCGGCGACTTGCGCTAATGGTGAGGAGGGAGAATCGGTGATAGCGACAATTTTAGCCCCCACCTGCTGGGCAGTCTCTAGGATCTGCAACGTTTCTCGTGAATAAGGCGAGAAGCTGACCAATAACACACTGTCTTGGTCGGTTAACTCACGAGTGAAGATCTGCTGGCTATTCGCGAGGTTATCGATCAAAGTCACCCGTTGTTGAAAGAGCCGATAAACATAATAAATTGACCAGGCGATGGAGAAACTTGCACGAAAGCCACAGACATAAACTTGTTGGGCATCATCTAATAAATTGACCGCACGCTGTAACGAGTCTTGATTCAAAGACTGCGTATCTTCTAACGAATGGCTTAAGGTCGAGAACACGGCGTCATACGCTGACTCTTGTTGTAAGTTTTGCTGTAAGCGCACTGCTCGGCTCGCATAACTGCTACGCGTTAATTTCAACGAATAGATAAATTCTGCTTTTAAGGCCTCCCAGCCCTCATAACCCAGTTTTTTGGCCAATCGCGAAAGGGTTGCGGGTTTGAGATCGGCATTGTGTGCAATAGTCCGCATCGAGATCAACGCGACATCATTGATATTTTCCAAAACGAAAGCTGCCGCGCGTTGGAGTTCAGGAGTGAGGGCAGGGTAGTGATCAATGATGAGTTTGCGAAGGTCCATAGATAAGCCTCGGTAGAATCGCGGTCGAGCAAAGAAAAGCCGGGACGAAGCCCGGCTATTTATTAATAAATCATTGTTTAGAGAGCGGCAATGACGCCCTGCTGTTCAATGATTTTTGCTTTAGAGTGTTCTAAGTCAGCAAGACGTTCGCGCTCTTTGGCTACAACGGCTTCTGGCGCTCGCGCGACAAACCCTTCGTTACCAAGTTTAGTCGCGATTTTTTCGATCTCGACGTCAACCTTACCTAACTCTTTCGCTAAACGTTCTAATTCAACGTCTTTATTGATCAAGCCAGCCATAGGGATAAGGAGTTCTGCACCCTCTACCAGCTTGGTGACCGAAACAGGCGCTTTCTCTTCAGCCTTCAGTAGGGTAATGGTTTCCAACTTCGCTAGCCGCTTCAGGAAAGTTAAGTTTGCCGAGACGCGACGTTCGACTTCAGACGTTGCACCACGCAGCAAGAGTTCCAGTGGCTTACTTGGCGAAATATTCATTTCAGCCCGGATATTACGTACTGCGATGATCGCTTGCTTGATCCACTCAATGTCGCTCTGTGCCTGCGCATCTTCTTTCTCTGCAGACCATTCTGGGAAGGCTTGCAGCATCAGCGTATCGTCGGTGATCCCTTTCAATACTTTGACGCGCTGCCAGATGGTTTCCGTGATGAATGGAATAATTGGATGTGCTAAGCGTAATAACGCTTCTAGCACGGTTACTAGAGTATTACGGGTACCGCGTAGTTCTGCGTCACTACCATTGTTCATAACCGGTTTGGTGAGTTCTAAATACCAGTCACAGAATTGGTTCCAAGTGAAATCGTACAGCAAGTTAGCAGCAATATCGAAACGGTACGTATCTAACGCTTCGCGGTAAGCTTTTACCGTACGGTTGAATTCACTGCGGATCCAGCGATCGGCGAGTGAAAGGACTTGCTCACCGCCTTGGAAACCACAATCTTGCTCTTCAGTATTCATCAGCACAAAGCGGCTGGCATTCCATAACTTATTACAGAAGTTACGGTAACCTTCGAGTCGTTTCATATCCCAGTTGATATCACGACCGGTTGAGGCAAGCGCTGCTAGGGTGAAGCGCAGGGCATCCGTACCTGAAGGTTCAATACCGTTCGGGAATTGTTTTTCAGTACGTTTACGGATTTTCTCAGCCAGCTGAGGCTGCATCATATTGCCAGTACGCTTTTCAAGTAGTGCTTCAAGCGAAATTCCATCCACCATATCTAAAGGATCGATAACATTACCTTTAGATTTCGACATTTTCTGCCCTTCTTCATCACGAATTAGGCCGGTCATGTAGACGGTTTTAAACGGAACTTGTGGCTTGCCTTGCTCATCTTTCATGAAATGCATGGTTAGCATAATCATGCGAGCAATCCAGAAGAAGATAATATCGAAGCCACTGACGATGACGTTGGTCGGGTGGAAAGTGCGTAGTGCGTCAGTATTTTCTGGCCAGCCTAAGGTCGAGAAGGTCCATAGCCCAGAAGAGAACCAGGTATCAAGAACATCTTCATCTTGGGTCAGGACAACATTGTCGGCTAGGTTATGCTCGCGGCGCACTTCGTCTTCGTTACGTCCGACATAGACTTGTCCATTTTCGTCGTACCAGGCTGGAATGCGGTGTCCCCACCATAGTTGACGAGAGATACACCAGTCTTGAATATCGCGCATCCATGAGTAGTACATATTTTCGTACTGTTTCGGGACGAACTGGATGTCGCCATTTTCAACCGCTTCTACCGCGACTTTCGCCAGCGGCGCTGTACGGACATACCACTGGTCAGTCAGCATAGGTTCAATAACTACGCCGCCTCGGTCACCGTAAGGTACGGTTAAGTCGTGTGGTTTAATTTCTTCCAACAAGCCGAGCTCTTCAACCGCAGCAACGATGGCTTTGCGCGCAGCGAAACGCTCTAGTCCCGCAAAAGCGGCAGGAATATCACAGGAATAAGCATCGCACTCTTCGCCATTAGTATCAAAAACTTGTGCCTGTTGGCGAATATCGCCATCAAAGGTCAAGATATTGATCATTGGCAGTTTATGGCGACGTCCAACCTCATAGTCATTGAAGTCATGCGCTGGTGTGATCTTCACGCAGCCGGTGCCTTTGGTCATATCCGCATGTTCATCACCCAGAATAGGGATACGGCGGTTGATGAGGGGCAGGACCAATTCTTTACCGATCAAGTCAGCATAACGCGGATCTTCAGGATTAACGGCCACACCAGTATCGCCCAGTAAGGTTTCTGGACGGGTCGTCGCAACGATGATGTAGTCTTTACCGTCAGCCGTCTTAACGCCATCGGCGAGGGGGTAACGGATATGCCACATCGATCCTTTCGATTCGCGGTTTTCGACTTCCAGATCGGAAATCGCGGTGCGAAGTTTAGGATCCCAGTTAACCAGACGTTTACCGCGGTAGATTAGGTTCTCATTGTACAAACGAACAAAGACTTCTTTTACTGCATTGGAAAGCCCATCATCCATGGTGAAGCGTTCACGTTCCCAATCAACAGAGTTACCGAGACGGCGCATCTGATTGGTAATGTTGCCTCCTGATTCTGCTTTCCATTGCCAAATTTTATCAATGAACGCGTCACGGCCGTAATCTTGGCGGGTTTTACCTTCTTCCGCAGCGATCTTGCGCTCAACGACCATCTGAGTCGCGATACCAGCATGGTCGGTACCTGCTTGCCATAAGGTATTTTTACCCTGCATACGCTGATAACGCACCAAGGTATCCATTATGGTCTGTTGAAAAGCATGTCCCATATGGAGGCTGCCGGTAACATTCGGCGGTGGGATCATGATGCAATAGCTCTCTTTACTTAGATCGCCATGTGGTTTGAAGTAGCCTTGCTTTTCCCAGTGCTCATAAAGCGGCTGTTCGATCTCTTGCGGGTTATATGTTTTTTCCATAGGAATTATGCCGATGCTG
>Ga0153974_1000376_pt1 | contig 10182 bp, 3 predicted proteins | sample TSGA058MetaG_FD_104741 | JGI IMG/M metagenome (GOLD analysis project Ga0153974, IMG submission 104741) | Attine ant fungus gardens microbial communities from Georgia, USA - TSGA058 MetaG | ecosystem: Host-associated > Fungi > Mycelium > Unclassified | place: USA: Georgia, Yuchi Wildlife... | reverse complement strand
TTTCGCGGTCGTCGCCGACGAAGTGCAGCGCCTGGCCGAGCGCGCTTCGGCCGCGACGCGACGCATCGAAACGCTGGTCAGCGCGATTCAGGTCGACACCAACGAGGCGGTCGCCTCGATGGAGCAGACCACGACCGAAGTGGTCGGCGGCGCCAAACTCGCCGAACAGGCAGGCACCCAGCTCGGCGAAATCGAAACGGTGTCGGGCAACCTCGCCGGCCTGATCAAGAACATCGCGATCGCGGCGCAGCACCAGTCGACCGAGGTCGCCGGCGTGTCGGCGACGATGAACGTGATCTCGGACATCACCACGCAGACCGCCTCGGGCGCGAGCCACACGGCCGAGTCGATCGGCAACCTCGCACATCTTTCGGCCGACCTGCGTCGCTCGGTCGCCGACTTCAAGCTGCCGGCGTGACACGGGCAGGGCGGCGAGCAAGGAACCAGTCGATGAAGCATTTCCATTCCCCACGCCAGGATCCGCGCGACCGTCGCGCGGCGGCGACCGGAGCGCATCCATGAGCAGCCTGCGCGATGCGATGAGCCACGCAGCCCTGGGCTGGGTCAAGCCCGAGCTGGACGAGACCCTGCGCCTGGTGCGCAACGAGGTCGAGTACTTCGCCGAAGATCCGGCCGACAGCAGCCGCATGCGCATCTGCGCCGGCTACCTGCACCAGGTGCAGGGCACGCTGCGCATGGTCGAACTGTATGCACCGGCGATGGTGGCCGAGGAGCTGGAACAGCTCGCCATCGCCGTCGGCAAGGGCGAGGTCGCCGAGCGCGACGAGGCCTGCGCCACCCTGATGCGCGGCAGCGTGCTGCTGCCCGATTACCTGGAGCGCCTGCAGAACGGACACCGTGACATCCCGATCGTGCTGCAGCCGCTGCTCAACGAGATCCGCGCCGCCCGTGGCGAAGCGCTGATCAACGACAGCGTGCTGTTCGCGTTCGCGCCCGATTCGGTGACCGCCACCGAAGCGGAACTGGACCATGCACGCGGCAGCCTCAGCGGCCGCAACCGCGAGCTGCTGGACACCGTTGGCAACGCGGTCAAGGAAGAACTGCTGCAGGTCAAGGACGCGCTGGACCTGCACCTGCGTACCGACGGTTCGCCGCAGCAGCTGCAGGAGCAGGTGACCAAGCTGGGTTCGGTGGCCGATACGCTGGGCATGCTCGGCCTGGGCGCTGCGCGGGGCGTGGTCGTGCAGCAGCGCGACGCGCTGCGCGGGGTCGTCGAGGGCCGCCAGCAGATCGACGAAGACATGCTGCTGGATATCGCCGGTGCGCTGCTCTATGTCGATGCATCGCTGGATGACCAGGTCGCACACCTCGGTGCCAGTGGCAGTGGCCAGGATGATCCGAGCGCGGTGGAGAACCGGCGCACGGTGGAAGTGCTGGCGCACGAGGCGATCGCCAATTTCGCCGCCGCCCGCGAGCATTTCGTCGCTTTCATCGAAACCAGCTGGAACCACGCCGAACTGCAGGACGTGCCACGCCTGCTCGGCGATGTCTCCGGCGCATTGCGCATGCTCGACCTGGGCACCGCGGCAGACTATCTGCGTGGCGTGCAGCAGTACATCGAAGCCGAACTGATCGGTCGTCAGCGGGTGCCCAGTGGTCGCCAGCTGGACACTCTGGCCGACGCCATGGCCAGCTTGGAGTACTACCTCGAAGCCCTGCGTGACCGCCGTCCGGGTCGCGAGGACATCCTCGACATCACCCGCAGCAGCCTGGAAGCGCTGCGCTACTGGCCGCTGCCCGAGCGCGGCGTGGTCGCTGCCGAAGACGTGCAGCCGGTCATGCGCGAAGCTGTGGTCGTGCCAACCGAGCCGCTGCAGATCGAACCGCTGGATATCGACGTGCAGGCCTCCGCGCCGGCACCGGGTGACGTGCCGGCGCCGCTGCCCGATTTCACCTTCGACCCGCTGCCGGAGGCTACGCCCGCCGACAACGGCCTGATGTTCGGATCGCTGGGTACGCCAGCGTTGTCGGCCGAACCGCACGGCACCCCGCCGCCCCTGTTGTTCGCTGCCTCCAGCGCCCCCGCGCCGGAAGTGCCGCAGTGGGAACTGGGCGGATTCGACGCGCCGGCAGGTAGTGCTGCCGTACGCAGCGACGAGCGTGCGCCGACGTTCGACAGCTTCGATCCGGTCAGTTTCGATCCCGTCTCCGCCGAACAGTCCGACGCTGCTGCCTGGACGTTGTCCGAAGCGCCGGTGCCGGAAGAGGGCGGCACGCAGGCAAGCGCCGTAGACGGCAATGATGACGCCTTCCTGGCGACGTCGTTGGACGAGGCGTCGTCTGCCGTGTCGCTGGACGTGGTCATTTCGCCGGCCTTCGATCCGGTTGCCACCGAGCAGGACGACCAGACGTCGCTGAGCGACGATGTGGTGTTCCGTTTCGACAGCAGCCTGCTGCACAACGCCGATGACGTGTTGTCGCTGGAGGCAATGGAAACGCTGTCGTTGGACGACGAGCAGGCCTCGCCTGCGACGCTGGAGTTCATTGACGCCGGTGTGGTGGCGCAGGCCGACGATGGCCTGGCCATCAACGAACGGCTCGACTCCACCGTTGACGGCGACGCCGCGATCGATGCCGCAGTCTACGTCGCACCGGCCGCTGATCTGCCCGCATCCGAAGACCTGTCGGCAGTGCCTGCTGCGCCGACCGTGGCGCTGGTCGATGTGGATACCATCGCGCCGATCGACTTCAGCGAAGCCGATGCGCAGTTCTTCGCAGAGCTGAATGCCGCTGCCGCCGGCTTCAATCCCCAGGCCATGCCGGCCGCCGTCGTGCCGACCGAAACCGTGCCGCCGGCCGTGGCAGAGGGCGGGTTCGATGCGGGTTTCGACGACGATGCCGAGAACATCGACCAGGACATCCGCGAGGTGTTCCTGGAAGAATTCGACGACGAGCTGGGCAATCTCGGCACGCTGCTGCCGGCATGGCGCATGCAACCGGACAACATGGACCGGCTGCGGCCGATCCGCCGCATTTTCCACACACTGAAGGGCAGTGGCCGCTTGGTCGGCGCACGTACCCTGGGTGAGTTCGCGTGGAAGATCGAGGGCATGCTCAACCGCGTGCTCGATGGCACCCGTGCCCCCACGCCGGCGGTACTGGCGATGGTCGATCACGCATACACGGCACTGCCGCAGTTGAACGCGGCGCTGCGCGATGGCCAGCGGGTCAGCGTCGACCTGCAGGCGATGCAGGCCATCGCCGATCGCGTGGGTGCAGGCGAAGAAACGTTCTACGTTGCGCTGCCGGGCGCCACCGCGCCGACGGCCGAGGCGCCGACCGATGCTGCCGCGCCGCTGGACAGCGCCGTGCAGGATGTCGATGCCCCCGCACAGAGCGCTGTCGAAGCGCCGGGTACCCCGGCCAACATCGACAGCGTGCTGCGTGAGATCCTGGAGGCCGAGGTGGAACTCCACCAGGCCACGCTGCAGGGCTGGTTGCGCTCGGCGCAGCAGGCGCCACAGCCGGTCAGCGATGCGTTGCTGCGCGCGGTGCACACCATGAACGGTGCCTTCGCGATGACCGAGGTGCCGGAAATCACCGCTGTCACTGGCGGCGCCGAGTCGTACATCAAGCGCGCGCTGGCCGCCGAGGTGGTGCCGGGTGATGACGCCGTGGCGGCCCTGGACGAGACCGCGCAGGCGATCAACGCGACCATGGACGCGCTGCAGGCCGAGCAGCCGCGGATTGCGCCGCAGGCTGAACTGGCGCAGCGCCTGCAGGCGCTGGCCGGCGAGCTGCCGGAAGCACGCTGGCCGATGGCCGGGCTGGACGTCGAGGATGAAGACGAAGCCCAGCTGCTTCCGCTGGTCGCAGAAGCGGATGCCGCCGACGCCGACATGGTCGAGCCGGTGCATGCGGTGGAGAGCGAGCCGGAGGTCGAACGCGACACCGGTGCCGAGGTGCTGGAGGCGCTGCAGGCCAGTGAGGACGCGTTGAGCGATGCGGGCCTGGAGTCCGCCGAATTGACCGGCAGCGATGATCTGTCGCGCTACTTCGATGCAGGGTGGCCGTCGATGCCGGACGGCCCGGCGCCGGAGTCGACGCTGGAAGTGGCTGCTTCCACGCTCGTTGCCGCGGAAAGTGAAGCCGGACAGGCGGTGGCGACATCGGAAGAAACCGCATTGGAAGACACCGCGCTGACTGCGGCGGATGATCTGTCGCCGTATCTGGATGCCAGTGCGCTGCCGGTTGACGACCGCGATCCGGATGTCCTGGATGTCGCAAACGACCTGAATACGCTGCTGCCATCCACACCTGAAACGGCGGTGGACGAAGACGCTGCTGCGCTGCCGCTCGACAGCGAGCTGTCCAGCCTGCAGGATGAAATGGCTGTGCCGGGCTTCGCAGACCCGGTCACGCTGGAAGCCGCGCTCGAGGCCGGCCTGCACGTGATCGACGAGGAGCAGGGCCAGGACGAAGACGGGCAATGGCCCGTACTCGGCCTGCAGGCCAGCGAACTCGCGCCTGGCGAGGCGGAAGCCTTTGCCGAGGATGCGGACGTCGGCGGGGAGGCGGCGGTCGGTGAAGGAGAGAGCACCGACCAGCCGTCCCCGGCGACGGTGGAAGACGTCGGGGCCGCGGAGACGGCGCAGGACGCCATTTCGCCCTCGCGTTTCTTCGAGCTGGAAGATGCTCCGGGCCAGGCTGCCGCGGCGGACAGCGGCATGATCGTGGTGCCGGTTGCTGCAGAGGCTGCGGCGGTCGAGGTCGAACCTGTCGCCTTCGACAGCGTCGATGCGGCGGCGCCGGCGGATGCGCCCCTGCCCGAAGCCCAGACCGAAGAAGCCCAGACCGACTCCGAATCCGAAGACAGCGCCGACCTGCTCGACTTCAGCATCTATGATCGCGAGCTGGTCGACATCTTCGTCGAGGAAGGCAAGGACCTGCTGGATCATTGCGATGGGCTGATCAGCGAGCTGCGCGAAGCGCCGCAGGACCGCGAAGCCCTGGCCGGTCTGCAGCGCGATCTGCATACGCTCAAGGGCGGTGCGCGCATGGCGGGCATCAATGCCATCGGTGATCTCGGCCACAGCATCGAATCGCTGCTGGAGGCTGTCGCTGGCGGGCGCACCGAGATCGAACGTCGTGATGTGCAGTTGCTGGAACGCGGTTTCGACCGTCTGCACCAGCTGCTGACCCGTACCGGCGAACATCGCATCGTCGAGCCGGCACAGGATCTGCTCGACGCCTTTGAAGCACGCACCACCACCGACATCACCGCCGCTGCCAGCGCAGCTGCAGCCAGTGCTGTCGTCGTGGCGGAGCAGGCCCCGCAGGCGGCTCCGGCCGTGGCCGTGGTCGATGCCCCGTTGTCGGCACCGTTGCCGGTGGAAGGTTCCAGCGAGGAAGACCCGCTGGCCCGTCCGCAGCAGGAACAGGTGCGTGTGCGCGCCGACCTGCTCGACCGCCTGGTCAACCACGCCGGTGAAGTGGCGATCTATCGTTCGCGCCTGGAACAGCAGCTCGGCGCCTTCCGTGGCGCGATGGGCGAACTGGAACGCACCAATGCGCGTCTGCGCGACCAGCTGCGTCGCCTGGACCTGGAAACCGAAGCGCAGATCGTGGCCCGCTACCAGCGCGAGCAGGACCAGGCCGACCAGAAGTTCGATCCACTGGAACTGGACCGTTTCTCCACCCTGCAACAGCTCAGCCGCGCGCTGAACGAGTCGGCCGCCGATCTGGGTGGCCTGCAGGGCGTGCTGGATGATCTGTCGCGCCAGTACGATTCGCTCCTGCAGCAGCAGTCGCGTGTCAGTTCGGAACTGCAGGATGGCCTGATGCGCGCGCGCATGGTGCCGTTCGACGGCCTGGTGCCGCGCCTGCGCCGTGTGGTCCGCCAGGCCGGCATGGATACCGGCAAGCAGGTTCACCTGACCCTGGAAGGCACCCACGGCGAGCTCGACCGCAACGTGCTCGATCGCATGGTCGCGCCGCTGGAGCACATGCTGCGCAACTCGGTTGCCCATGGCCTGGAAGCGCCGGAACAACGTCGTGCCGCCGGCAAGCCGGAAGAAGGCGAAATCGCCATCCGCCTGCACCGCGAGGGCTCGGAAATCGTACTGGACGTGGCCGATGATGGCGCTGGCCTGGATCGTGAAGCGATCCGCCGTCGCGCCATCGACCGCGGCCTGCTGCCTGCCGATGCACAGCCGAGCGAACAGGAACTGGACAACCTGATCTTCGCGTCGGGCTTCTCCACCGCCGACCAGGTCAGCCAGCTGGCGGGCCGTGGCGTCGGCATGGACGTGGTCGGCAACGAAGTGCGCCAGCTCGGCGGCTCGGTCGACATCCAGTCGGTGCGTGGCCAGGGCGTGCGTTTCACCCTGCGCCTGCCGCAGACGCTGGCGGTCACCCAGGCGGTGTTCGTGCAGATCGGCGAAACCACCTTCGCGGTGCCGGTCGCCTCGGTCAGTGGTATTGGCCGGCTGTCGCACGAGCGCTTCGAAGCAGCCGACAGCAGCTACCGGTACGGTGGCGAGGACTATCCGCTGTACGACCTCGGCAGTCTGGTCGGCCAGGCCCCGGCACGCGCCGACGGCCAGGCCCAGGTGCCGCTGCTGCTGGTCCGCGCCGGCGACCTGCGCGCCGCCGTTGCGATCGATCAGGTGCTGGGCAACCGCGAAGTCGTGGTCAAGCCGGTGGGCCTGCAGATCGCCTCGGTGCCGGGCATCTACGGCGCCACCATCACCGGCGATGGCCGGGTGGTGGTGATCCTGGACGTGGCCCCGCTGGTGCGTCGTTTCCTGGCCAACCCGACCGCGCCGGTGCTGGTCAACGCGCCCCGCCAGGAACGGCAGGTGCCGTTGGTGATGGTGGTGGACGATTCGCTGACCATGCGCAAGGTCACCGGCCGCATCCTGGAGCGTCACAACTTCGAGGTGAGCGTCGCCCGCGATGGCGTCGAAGCCCTGGAACAGCTGGAAGAGCGCGTGCCGGACCTGATGCTGCTGGACATCGAAATGCCGCGGATGGACGGCTACGAGCTGGCCACCGCGATGCGTGCCGACCCGCGCTACAAGGACGTGCCGATCGTGATGATCACCTCGCGCAGCGGCGACAAGCACCGCCAGCGCGCCTTCGAAATCGGTGTGCAGCGCTACCTGGGCAAGCCGTACCAGGAGCTGGACCTGATGCGCAACGTGTACGACTTGCTGGGGATTGCCCGTGTCCGTGAGTGACCTCGATCCGGTTCCGGCCGTAGCCCTGCTGGCCCGCCCGGGTGCGGCGCGTGAGCGCCTGCGCGAGGCGTTGGCCCATGCCGACGTGCAGATCGTGCTGGAAGACGATCCCATGACGCTGGAACCGCAGGCGCTGCATGATGCGCGCCCGCAGTTCGTGGTGATCGCGCTGGAAGCGGCCATTGAAGACGCGCTGGAGCGCCTGGAACCGGCGCTGTCAGCACCCGGCTTGACCCTGGTGTTCGACGAGGCTGAACTGGCCGCGCGTCGCGATGGTTGGGAAGCGCAGCGCTGGGGCCGTCATCTTGCCGCCAAGCTGCACGGCCACCAGCAGGTGCTGCCGCCCGGCGCCGAGGACGAACCGGCATTGCAGCTGGAGCCGGGCCTGCCGTCGACGCCGCCGGTGCCGAAGGAAACCGCGCTGCAGACGCACCTGGAACAGGCCCGTTCGTGGGCCGACGACGTGCCGGCTGATGGCCTCTATTCGCCGCCGGCACACCTGCACGAGCCCGTCGCGCTGGAGCAGGCGCTGGCTGCGCTGCAGCCGGTGCTGCCGGAAACGGCAGCGCCTGTGCAAGCCGCACCGGAACCGCCGCCGGTACCGGCAGCTGCGCCGTCGGTATTCACCGACCACACGGCCTGGTCGCTGGTTGACGAGGCCAGCGACGCGCCGGCAGTTGCATCGGCTGCCACCTCGACCGAATCGGCGGAACCTGCATTCGATACCGGACATCTTTCACTGGTCGACCTGGACGCTGCCGCGCCTGCAGGCAGTCGCTCCGGCGCACTGCTGGTACTGGCCGGTATCGGCGGTCCCGATGCGTTGCGTCGCCTGCTCGCTGCACTGCCCAGCGGGCTGGCCGTGCCGGTGCTGGTGCACATGCGCCTGGACGGCGGCCGCTATGGCAACCTGGTCAAGCAGATGGCGCGCGTATCGCCGCTGCCGGTGCAGCTGGCCGAAGCCGGCCAGCGCGCCACCGCTGGCGAAGTGCACGTGCTGGCCGATGACATCGGCGTGCACGCTGCTGCCGATGGCCTGTATTTCCAGAGCGAAGCGCAGGGCATCTCGATTGCCGCGTTGTCGGCCGAGCACAGCGCGCTAGTGCTGCTCAGCGGTGCCGATCTGGCCCATGTGGGCCCGGCGTTGGACCTCGCCGCCGCCGGTGCCTGGGTGGCCGGGCAGGTGGGCGAAGGCTGCTACGACCCGGCTGCGGCGACGGCGGTGGTCGCCGCCGGCATGGTGGCCGGTGAACCGCAGGAACTGGCGCAGGTGATCGCCGCGCGCTGGGGCCTGGATGACGACGGAGATGCCGCATGAGCTACGCCAGCAATGATGAGATCCGTGGCGTCCTGATCTCGGCCGGTGCCGAACGGGTCCTGCTGCCCAATGCAACCGTGGCCGAGATGATGTCGCGGGTGCCGGTGCAGGCGGTAGCCGACGCGCCGCGCTGGCTGGTGGGTGAGATCGGCTGGCACGGCTGGCAGGTGCCCCTGGTGTCGTTCGCACGGCTCTCCGGGTTGGGCGAAGAGACGGTGGCCGGCCACAACAAGGTGGTGGTGCTCAAGACCCTCAACGGCAACCCGCAGCGCCCCTACTACGCGCTGTTGACGCAGAGCTTCCCGCAGCTGATTTCGGTACCGCGCGATGGCCTGCTGGCCGACGCGTCCGAGGAAAACCTGCCTGACATCGTGCACATGCGCGTGCTGCTGGGCGAACAGAGCGCGTTGTTGCCGAATCTCGACGCGCTGGAAGCTGCGCTGGATTCGCTGACGGCCTGACCGGAATCCGCCGGGCATGGCCCGGCGCTACCGCAGGCGTTCCGGATATCGGGTGGCGCCGGGCCATGCCCGGCGAGCGCAGCAGCCACCGGAACGGTAGCGCCGGGCCATGCCCGGCGGGCGCAGCGGCCTCCGGACCGGTAGCGCCGGGCCATGCCCGGCCAACGCAGCGGCCATCGGACCTGTAGCGCCGTGCCATGCCCGGCGAGCGCAGCGGCCATCGGACCGGCAGCGCCGGTCCATGCCCGGCGAGCGCAGCGGCCACCGGACCGGTAACGCCGAGCCATGCCCAGCGAGCGCAGCGGCCACCGGACCGGTAGCGCCGGGCCATGCCCGGCGAGCACAGCGGCCACCGGACCGGTAGCGCCGGTCCATGCCCGGCGAGCGCAGCAGCCACCGGACCGGTAGCGCCGGTCCATGCCCGGCGAGCGCAGCAGCCACCGGACCGGTAGCGCCGGTCCATGCCCGGCGAGCGCAGCGGCCACCGGACCGGTAGCGCCGGGCCATGCCCGGCGGGCGCAGCGGCCTCCGGACCGGAGCCTTACCCCAGGTCGCCCAGCCGTGCCTGCAACGCTGCGATCGCGGCCAGGCCTGCGGTTTCCGTGCGCAGGATGCGAGGGCCCAACTGCAGGCCCTGGAAGCCTGCGGCGGCGAGATGCTCACGGTCACGCGGCGACCAGCCACCTTCCGGGCCGATGGCGATCACCACGCCGCCGGCCGGCGCTGCCTGCAGTGTCGACAGCCGGTGCGCTCCCAGCGGGTCCAGGGTCAACCGCAACGTATCGGCGGGCAGTGCCGCGCTGGCCCGTGCCAGCGACTGCGGCGGTCCTACCTGCGGAATGCGCGCACGACCGGACTGCCCGCAGGCCGACTGCACGACGTTGTTCCAGTGCGCCACGCGTTTTTCCGCGCGAGCTGCATCCAGCTTCACTTCGGTGCGCTCGGCATTCACCGGCACGATGGCGCTCACCCCCAGTTCGGTGGCCTTCTGCAGGATCAGGTCCATCTTCTCGCCGCGTGCAATGCCCTGCAGCAGGGTGATGGTCAGCGGCGACTCGTTGGCGATCACCTGCACCGCGTCGATGCGTACCTGTACCTCGCGTTTGCCGGCCATGGTCAGCGTCGCGGTGTAGTCATGGCCATCGCCGTTGAACAGCACGCAGGTGTCACCCTCGCGCAGGCGCATCACCCGTACCAGGTG
>Ga0153974_1000375_pt1 | contig 10198 bp, 7 predicted proteins | sample TSGA058MetaG_FD_104741 | JGI IMG/M metagenome (GOLD analysis project Ga0153974, IMG submission 104741) | Attine ant fungus gardens microbial communities from Georgia, USA - TSGA058 MetaG | ecosystem: Host-associated > Fungi > Mycelium > Unclassified | place: USA: Georgia, Yuchi Wildlife... | reverse complement strand
GAAGTGCGTTTACCAAATGGTGTTCTTCGCACCACTGGTGACCACGAAGTTGATTTCCAAGTTCACGGCGAAGTTTTCGCTAAACTGGTTATCAAAATCGCTGCTGAGTAATTTCAGCTGTGAAAAAAATGCCGGCGAAAGCCGGCATTTTTGCTTTTTACTATTGAACGCGTAAGAAGCGACCGTCTTCTTGACGTACGAACAATACTTGTCCCCGCGTATTCTCCAGCGTTAACCCTGTCACCGTCTTATTGGCTATCATCCGTATCTTCACGGCTTGTCCGGCACTCAAGGTTCCCAACGGCTTATCATCTCCTTGCACGCTGGCCATTGCGTAAAGGGCTTCTGTCGCGAGTCCCTGATCGCGAAATAGCTGCGCTAACGTCTCCCCAGCGGCAATATGATAGGTGTGCCACACTCCCTGACTATCACGCTGGTCAGCAAGTATACTCGGCGGATCAACATGGCGCAGTGTCACATCAGGCGCCGGTGATGGCCCAGGTAATAATAAGCCAATTATAACCAGCATCGCGGCAACGGCTAATGCCCGTCTATGCCAAGGCGAGAAGGGGCTAAGCAGTGCTTCAAGGCGTGGGCGAACCTTGTAGAGATAACACTGCTCAATTGCTCTAAATAAGGTCGAAATCCTCTCTTTCATCGCTGCCTCCTTTCGCATTGGGCTCAGATTTGGCCGCTGTTATAGCTGTCATTGTTAATCTTTCTTAAGAAAAAGTCATTACTCGGCGGATCAATTTTACGAATAGCCTCGACGCTGCTATCCTTGCGATTCAATTTATTTAGAGAAAAGGAACAGAAATGACGACTCTTTCTTTTGACAGTGTCGAAACGCAAGCAAGCTACGGTATTGGCCTGCAAGTCGGACAGCAATTGTTAGAATCAGGATTACAAGGTCTTGAGCCTGAAGCGCTATTAGCTGGCCTGCGTGATGCGCTGGAAGGAAACTCGCCGGCTGTACCTATGGATGTTTTACATCGTGCATTGCGTGAAATGCACGAACGTGCGGATGCCGTACGTGAGGAGCGCACTAAAGAGATGGCTGCTGAAGGGGCAAAGTACCTTGAAGAGAACCGTCAACGTGAAGGCGTGAACAGTACCGAGTCGGGTTTACAATTCCGTGTCCTGACACAAGGTGAAGGCGCTATTCCTTCTCGCCAAGATCGTGTGCGCGTGCATTATACGGGTAAATTGACTGATGGCACGGTATTCGATAGCTCGGTTGCCCGCGGTGAGCCAGCAGAGTTCCCAGTCAGCGGTGTGATCGCAGGATGGATTGAAGCATTGACTTTGATGCCAGTAGGATCGAAGTGGGAGCTGGTTATTCCTCAACATCTTGCTTATGGCGAGCGCGGCGCAGGGGCTTCAATCCCACCATTTAGCACGTTAGTTTTCGAAGTTGAATTACTGGATATCCTGTAATTCCTTTGCAGTAACCAACCGGCCTATGGCCGGTTTTTTTTCGCCCAAGTAACGAGGTTTACCCAGCCACTACGAAGGAGTATGGTAATCTCAACCATCATAATTTCTGATATCACTAACTGTCGTTGACGGGAGGCTGAAAATGTTAGACCAGATTAATCAGATCGCACGCCAAGCCGGTGAAGCGATCCTTAAAATCTATCATCGCGAAGAGGGGCTTGATGTGCAGATCAAGACCGACGATTCACCCGTCACCGCCGCAGACATTGCAGCAAATAGTGTGATTATTGACGGCTTACAGGTCTTGACCCCAGATATTCCTATCTTATCGGAAGAGTCAGTCGTCGAATGGCCGGAGCGGCAGAAATGGACCCGCTATTGGCTGGTCGATCCGCTTGATGGAACCAAGGAATTCATTAAACGTAATGGTGAGTTCACCGTCAATATCGCCTTAATTGAGGACGGTAAACCGATACTCGGTGTAGTCTATGCTCCGGTGTTGGATGAACTTTACTGTGCGGCGGACGGTAAAGCTTGGAAAGAAGAGGTCGTCGGTGTCCGGCATCGAATCACTGTTACCCATGCACAACCTCCTTTAGTGGTGGTGAGTCGCTCGCATGCCAACAATGATCCCGAATTAAGCGATTACCTGCATCAGCTCGGTGAACATCAAACAGTAGCGATTGGCTCCTCTCTTAAGTTCTGTTTAGTCGCAGAAGGGAAGGCACAGCTTTATCCTCGTTTTGGTCCGACGAATATCTGGGATACGGGAGCGGGCCACGCTGTAGCCTTAGCCGCCGGTGCACAGGTTACGGATTGGCATGGTCGCACGCTCGATTACACGCCTCGTGAGTCCTTCTTGAACCCGGGCTTTCGCGTATCATTGTTTTAATTCCTCTGTACTTTTTGCTCCCAGCGGGTCGGGAGCAAAATAATTTTCTTCCGCCATAAATTTGTCATCAAACCTGCCGATAATCCTGAGTAGTTTCTTTATCATAAGAAATAAAAGGCTTAGATTTCATTATCAAAGACTGAGTTAGTAGTCAAAATCACTATTTTTGATATGTTAATCAAAGATTATTGGTATGTAATTTTTGTGTTTTCTGGATAACAAACTACACTCTATCTCAGAACGCAGGAGCGAAAGAGAGAAAGATTCGATGAAAATTTATAAGCGGTATAATCCGATTCAAATCGCCCGTTACGTGAAAACGTTATTCAAAGGTGAGATTTATATCGAGGATGTTGGCGAGTTTCATTTCGACCAAGGAAAGGTATTGAAACCGATCAATGGCGATATTCAGCGCTTGAGTATAATGTCTGAAATTAATCGTCAGGTGAACGCACTGCAAGTCAAATTCTAATCATCGGGCCACTAAAGCTTAGCTTTCGTGGCCCGAGTCTTTACTACTGCTTACCCGTAATCTCGTCGATAACTTGGCTAGCAGGGGTTACTGGAGTCGGGCGTTCATCGCTAACGCGGGTAACCAACAGTTGGTCAATCCGGTAGTTATCAATGTCAACTACCTCGAACTTATAGCCAGAGAAGATGACGAAGTCAGTTCGCTTAGGGATCTTACGCAGCATATACATCATAAAACCACCAATGGTTTCATAGTTACCCGAGTGTGGAAACTCTTCGATATGCAGCACACGCACAACGTCATCGATCGGCGTTCCGCCTTCGACTAACCACGAATTGGCATCACGTGCCACGATTTGCTCTTCGAAACCTTGACCCACTAAATCGCCCATCAATGTCGTCATCACATCGTTAAGTGTGATAATTCCCACCACTAAGGCGTATTCGTTCATGATCACCGCAAAATCTTCACCCGCAGTTTTAAAACTTTCTAAAGCTTCAGATAGCGTCAAGGTATCTGGGACGATCAGGGCTGAACGAATTTGTACACCGCTGCTTAGGGTCATGCTTTGGTTGCCCAGAACGCGTAACAGTAACTCTTTGGAATCGACATAGCCGACGATATGATCAATGTCGCCATTACACACCAAGAACTTGGAGTGAGGATGGTCGGCAATTTTCGATTTCAACACTGCTTCTTCTTCATTCAGGTCAAACCAAACGATGTTTTCCCGTGAGGTCATAGAAGAGGGGACAGTACGAGATTCTAGTTCGAATACGTTTTCAATCAGCTCGTGCTCTTGCTTGCGTAATACACCTGCTAAGGCACCCGCTTCGACCACCGCATAGATATCGTCCGGCGTAATATCGTCTTTACGATCCATAGGGATTTTAAAGAGACGGAAAACGTTGTTCGCCATGCCGTTAAAGAACCAGACTAACGGACGGAAAATCAATAAACAGATCCGCATCGGCCCAATAATACGCAGAGCGATAGCCTCTGGCGCGATCATACCAATACGTTTCGGGGTAAGGTCAGCGAATAAGATAAAGAGGCTGGTCACAACGGTAAAGGAACAGATAAAACTCAGTTTTTCTGATAATTCTGGAGATAAGAATCGGTGAAAGAAGTCAGAGAAAACCGGCATAAAGGCGGAGTCTCCAACAATCCCGCCCAGGATGGCAACAGCATTGACACCAATCTGTACCACGGTAAAGAACATGCCAGGTGATTCTTGAAGCTTGAGCACATGCTCCGCTCGAATATCACCATCATTGGCGAGTAGTCTGAGTTTAATTTTCCGTGCAGCAGCCAGAGAGATCTCTGACATAGCAAAGAAAAAACTAATAACAATTAATACTAAGATGACAAGTAAGCTATCTAACATAAGGAGTCCGAAGTTTATAAGCTTGTCATTTTTGGCCTGGGCAACTTCACAACAAAGCATTATTCAGGCAGTCAGTGAGGAAGAACACGTTATCCGTGCCAAAAATGTCTGTCAGGGCATATTCACTATGAATAGTGCTCAGCAACAGAAGTGACAGTGATGACTGCCAAGGCAGAGTATAGCAGTTGCAAGGAATAAGCCGCTAGGGGGATCTGTGCAGAAATTCAGCATTATCGAAGCCTTTTAGATCACTGGTTGTAATTTGTGCAGGGTTTTCGGACAATAGCGTGATTGATAAGAAAAATTTTATTTGATTTTAACTTTATGTGGTTTTAGTAGGACTACGCTTAGTACAGTGTGTATATTTTAATGTCATTACGCGATTTGCTGCTGCAAATGGATGTTTAACAGGAGAGTTCGTGACACGTCTAACCCATTATAGTATGGCAGCGCTTCTATTAGCCGCCCCTTCACTACAAGCCGCAACGGTCAGGCTAAACCTTGAAGGGCTTTCTGGCGAACTACAAAATAATGTCAGAGTTAGGCTGGCAACCATTACTAGCGAAGAGATCAGCGCGGATAGCCGTTTTCAAGCGCGTCTGGATGCGGTCATTAAACAGAGCTTACGGGCGTTAGGCTATTATGAGCCAGTCATTACCTACAGTGTTTCCCCTGAACAGGCGCTTCCCGCAGGAAAAGTCCTTACCGTCCACGTCGATGCTGGCGTACCCGTTAAAATCGGTGGTAGCACCCTATCAGTTGAAGGTGAGGGGCAGCGGGATACTGACTACCAACAATGGATTGAGAAAGGGCGCCCAAAAGTTGGTACCGTTCTCAATCATGGCGACTATGATAAATTTAAAAATGGCTTTTCCAGTATTGCGCTACGTAAAGGATATTTCGATGGCGCTTATCGTAAAAGCCAGCTAGGGGTATCGCTACCTTTACACCAAGCCTTTTGGGATATTGACTACGATACCGGACAACGCTATCGCTTTGGTAAAGTGACCTTTACAGGGTCGCAAATCAGAGAAGAGTATTTAGAAAAATTGGTGCCTTTCCACGAGGGCGATTATTACGATTCGAAAACTTTAGCAGAGTTAAACCGCCGTCTATCAGCAATGGGTTGGTTCGGTTCGGTCGTGGCTGCGCCTGAGTTTAAGGGCGCGCAAAAAACCAAGATTTTACCAATCAATGCAGCGGTTACCCCTGCGGTGAAGAATAGCTTAGAGGTTGGTGCGGGCTATTCAACCGACGTCGGCCCGCAGCTTAAAGCGACTTGGAATCGACCTTGGGTGAATGAATATGGCCACAGTATTACGGCTAACACCTATTTATCCCAACCTGAACAGCAACTCGATTTTACTTACAAAATTCCGCTATTAAAAAACCCTATTGAACAATACTACACCATCAAAGGTGGGCTTAAGCGTACAGATTTAAACGATACCAAAGCAGATTCAACAACGATTGTCGGCTCGCGCTATTGGGAGAACAGCAGTGGCTGGCAGAAAGCGCTGAACCTAACGTGGCGCTTGGACCACTATACCCAAGGTAATTATACCAATACCACGATGTTGCTTTATCCGGGGGCGAGCATTAACCGAACGCGTTCGCGCGGCGGCTTGATGCCAACATGGGGTGATTCACAGCGCTATTCAGTCGATTTTTCCGATACGACATGGGGCTCAGGGGCTGATTTCGTCATATTGCAAGCTTCTAATGTCTGGATCAGGACCTATGCGGAGAAACATCGTTTCGTGGTGAGAGGGACCTTAGGTTGGATTGAAACGGATGACTTCGACAAAGTACCACCGGATCTTCGCTTCTTTGCTGGAGGCGACCGCAGTATTCGCGGCTACAAATATAAAGACGTCTCACCTCGTGATAGCGATAACAACCTAACTGGTGCCAGTAAAATGGCGACGGGATCGTTTGAATATCAATATAACGTTACAGGTAAATGGTGGGGGGCAGCGTTTATCGACAGCGGCGAAGCGGTGAATAATTTCAAAGATAGCGATGTCAAAACCGGTGCCGGGGTAGGGGTGCGTTGGGCTTCACCAGTGGGACCGATTAAGTTCGATATTGCCAGCCCGATCGGTGATAAAGATACCCATGGACTTCAGTTTTATATTGGCCTAGGACCTGAATTATGAGTTGGTGGAAAAAAGGATTAATCGGCCTGCTCGTCATCGTCTTACTGCTGATGACGACAGTCGCTTTATTGATTGGTACAACATCTGGTCTGCATCTGTTATTCAAAGGGGCAAATCGTTGGGTGCCTGGCCTACATATTAGCCAAGTTGAAGGTGGCTGGCGCGACCTAAGCTTGCGGGATATCACCTATCAAATGCAAGGGGTGGAAGTTCGCGGAGGCCAGCTTCATCTGGCGGTGAATACCTCGTGTCTATGGCACTCCTCAGTCTGCGTCGACGATCTTTCGTTAAACGATGTAAGTGTTGTCGTTGATACCAGTAAGATGGCACCTGCAGCACCAGTTGATGAGACAAAAAGCGAACCGTTAACCGATATATCAACTCCGTATCCGCTGACGCTTAAGCATCTTGGTTTACACAATATCAACGTCAAAGTCGATGATACCAGTATTGCACTGGGTGAGTTCACTACCGGTATCGCTTGGCAGAACCGACAGATTACGTTAGCCCCTACCCAAATCAATAACTTCTTATTGGCCTTGCCGACCGCGGCGAAAGTGGCGGTGGATAAGGCCGCGCAGGCGACCAAAACCGCGATCACACAAACGCCAGAACAGGAGGCAGAGCAGAAGAGGGCGGAAGATGAACAGGCCCGTCTTGCGGCACAACAGCCACCATTAGGCGATACGCTGCGTGCGCTATTTGCTAAGCCCCTATTGGATCTGCCTTCTGTGACCTTACCGGTCGATGTCGATATTCAAGGTATTACCGGTAATACCTTAAGAGTAACTGGGGATACCGAGTTAACCATTAACCAACTTAAGCTTAAAGCGCGCGCCCTTAATAATCATATTGCCTTGCAACAACTACAGGTCCAGGCGGTACAAGGCCAACTGCATGCCAGCGGTAACGCTGAGTTAGCCGACAATTGGCCGGTTAACATGAATCTAAACAGCACGCTAAATATTGACCCGGTTAAAGGGCAAAAAGTGAAGTTAGCGCTGCAAGGGAACATGAAACAACAAGTTGACTTGGCGATAAACCTTTCTGGTCCGCTGAAAGCGCAATTGAATGCCATGGCGCAACCGGCGACAGTGGGATTGCCTTTCTCTTTGAAACTGAACAGCCCGCGCTTACGCTGGCCGCTCACCGGCCCTGCTCAGGTTCAAGTCGATAACCTCAATCTCGATACTTCAGGTAAGGCTTCTGATTACCATATTCAGCTCGCAGCAGCCTTAACGGGACAGGGTATTCCGCCTGCACAAATCTCGTTAAACGGTAAGGGTGATCTCGGTCAGTTCAGTTTAGACCGACTCCGCGTGGCGGCCCTGCAAGGTAATATCGATCTCAATGCCTTAGTGGATTGGAATAAGGCGATCAGCTGGCGTAGTGATCTGACGCTCAACAACATCAATACTGCACGGCAATATCCAGACTGGCCCGCCAAAATTAACGGTCAAATTACGACCAAGGGGAGTGTGTTTGGTGGAACTTGGCAGCTTAGTGTGCCGAAAGTCGACATTAAAGGTAACGTTAAGCAGAATCCGGTGAATATTGAAGGTAGCTTGCAAGGTAATAGCTACATGCAGTGGAAAGTGCCGCAACTGTTAGTTGCCTTGGGGCGTAATCACCTGAATGTGCATGGTGAGCTGCATGATAAGCTAATGCTTGACGCGGACGTTGATGCACCGGCGCTCGATAATGCCTTGCCAGGGCTTGGCGGAACCTTGAAAGGGGTAGTCAATGCTCGCGGTACCCTCAAACAGCCTGAGCTAAAGGTTGATCTGCAAGGGCGCGCCTTACGGTGGCAAGCGATACGCCTGCAGTCATTGGCCTTAAAGGGCAATGTCAGCTCCACTGAGCAAATAGCGGGTAACTTGGTGCTGAATCTGCAACAGTTACATCAAGAAGGGGTAGATATTCAGCAAATTCTACTCAATGCTGGCGGTAATGAGCAGGCTCACCAATTAACGCTGAAAGTCACAGGTAAGCCGGTGGCGGGCGAGTTAGCGTTAACAGGGCATTTCGACCGTCAGCAGCAACGTTGGCAAGGTAGCCTGACTCGGAGTCGATTCTCAACACCAGTGGGTAACGTGACCTTAAGCCGTGCGATGAGCCTCGACTATCAGAATCTCAAGCAGACCATCACCGTCGGAAGCCACTGCTGGCTGAATCCTAATGCCGAGCTCTGCGTACCCGAACCTATTGTGGCAGGGCCTGCGGGACATGCCCATCTACAGATCCGCAAACTCGATCTGGCGATGTTAAAAGATTTTCTCCCCGTACAGACGCAGTTATCAGGACGTTTTAGTGGCGACACGCGGGTAAATTGGACAGAGAAGGGTGGCTTACCCGACGCGAACCTAAATTTAACTGGTCAAGGTGTCGAAGTCCGTCAAGATGTACAAGGCAAGATGCTGCCTATTGCCTTCGATCGGTTGGATCTGAAGGCGGCGCTGGTGAAAGGTAAGGCGCAGCTCCAGTGGCTGATCAAGCTGGCTAATAACGGACAGTTAACCGGTAATGTACAGGTTGCCGATCCCGAGAATCGGCGGACCTTAGGCGGAACGGTAGGGATTGATAATCTCTCCTTGGCAATACTTAATCCGGCGCTATCGAAAGGCGAAAGTGTGCAAGGGGTACTGAATAGCCAGTTACGCTTAGGCGGCTCGTTACAAAACCCACAAGTCTTTGGCCAACTTGCGCTAAAAAATGCTAAAGCACAGACCAGCGCAATGCCAGTAGAGTTGACCGATGCGAACCTTTCGATGGTCTTTAATGGGATGTCATCGACGCTGGAAGGATTGATCCAAACGGCTCATGGTAACTTGAACCTCTCGGGTAATGCCGATTGGCGCCAGTTAGATAACTGGCGAGCGCACATTGCCGCTAAGGGTGAAAAAATTCGCGTTACTGTGCCGCCGATGGTCAGGATGGATGTATCGCCAGATCTTACGTTTGATGCCACGCCGGCGGCCTTTAACCTCGATGGACGAGTCGATATCCCTTGGGCGAGGATCGTTGTGCAAGATGTGCCAGAGAGTGCCGTCGGCGTGTCATCGGATGAGGTGATGCTCGACGAACACCTACAGCCGATCAAACCCACCACGGCTAGTATGGCGATTAACAGTAATCTGATTATTCATGTCGGCGACGACGTAAAATTATCAGCCTTTGGTCTTAATGCGCGGTTAAATGGTGACCTTAAAGTCGGGCAAGGAAAAAATGGCCTAGGTCTTAATGGGCAAATCAATATTCCTTCAGGTCGATTCCATGCTTATGGGCAAGACTTGATCGTACGTAAAGGGCAACTACAGTTCTCCGGGCCACCGGATCAACCTTATGTCAATCTTGAGGCTATCCGTAATCCGGATGCAACCGAAGACAACGTCACCGCAGGTATTCGCGTCACCGGCCTAGCCGATGAGCCGAAAGTCGAAGTCTTCTCCGACCCGACTATGTCTCAACAAGCGGCACTTTCTTACTTATTAAGAGGCCAAGGTTTGGGAAGTAGTGATGACAGTAATGCATTAACTTCTGCTTTAGTCGGTTTAGGGGTTGCGCAAAGTGGTCAAGTTATGGGTAAAATCGGCGAGACTTTCGGTGTCAGCAATTTAGCGTTAGATACCGCGGGCGTTGGCGATAGCCAACAGGTCCAAGTCAGTGGCTATGTACTACCAGGCCTACAAGTAAAATACGGAGTGGGACTCTTCGATTCGTTAGCAACCCTTACGCTACGATATCGTTTGATGCCTAAACTCTACCTGGAAGCAGTGTCTGGCGTCGACCAGGCATTGGATGTGCTCTATAAGTTTGAGTTTTAGCTATGCGAATCATTGTCTATGGCAGTT
>Ga0153974_1000374_pt1 | contig 10261 bp, 9 predicted proteins | sample TSGA058MetaG_FD_104741 | JGI IMG/M metagenome (GOLD analysis project Ga0153974, IMG submission 104741) | Attine ant fungus gardens microbial communities from Georgia, USA - TSGA058 MetaG | ecosystem: Host-associated > Fungi > Mycelium > Unclassified | place: USA: Georgia, Yuchi Wildlife... | reverse complement strand
GACCCGTCCAAGCAGACGCGCGACCGCGAGGAGGTCGGCAGCGCCCTGAAGAAGTACCTGGACATGAACAAGCTGGCGCTGGGCGTGGTCAAGCCCGGTGGCCTGTTCGCCACGTTCTCCTGCACCGGCCTGGTGGCCGAGGACCAGTTCCTGGACATGCTGCGTCGTGCGGCGTACTTCTCCGGCCGCACCATCCAGATCCTGAAGGTGGCCGGCGCCGGCCCGGACCATCCGTTCATGGCCCACGTGCAGGAATCGCGTTACCTGAAGGCCGTGTTCTGCCGCGTGGTGGACTGACCTACGGGGTGTGGAGCCGGGCGATGCCCGGCTCCCCCACACAGCGCCGAAGACTGCCCCCGCGCGCCAGCCTCAGGGCTGCGCGCGTGGCGGCGCAAGAACCGGCTGCAGCTGCTGCAGCAACCCGTTGATCACCTCGGACCTGCGCCGCAGATGGTGGCCGAGCACGATCGCCACCGCGCCCAGCGCCAGCAGCGCCGGAACCGCGAGCAGCGCGAGCAGCCAGCCGACGTCGAACAGAAGCCAGCCCAGCAGACGCTGCTGATGCCATCGCTGCGACCGTTCAGAGCGGGGCAGCCCTGCTGCCTTCTCGAAGCGGGACTGCATTGCCGGCGATACCGGAACACCGATGTCTTCGCCATTGGCCAACGCACGGGCAGTGGCGACCACGGCCGACGAGGCGACGCCGTAGGGAAGCTCCTGCTGTGCACGCAGATAGGCCTGCCACTGGGGGCTGAAGCCGCTGAAGTCTGGACTGGCGATCAGCGCGTCCAGCTGGCGATAGTCGAGGCGATCGCCCTGGCCGATGGGGGGTGCGGTGATGCCCATGCTTCCCCAGGCACCGCACAGCAGCATCGAACCCAGCGCGAATGACCAGGCGAAGCGGCGAAGGCGATGGCGGCTGAGCAGGTCGCGCACGCCGAAGAACATCCACACCAGCAGCAAGGGGGTCATGACCAGCAGGATGAGCAACTGCCTGCCCGTGTCCTTCGACCCATAGCCGGCCGGCACCTGTGCCCACGACGGGGGGCCCAGCTCGGTGCCGGTAAATGCCAGCGCCATGCAGGACAGCGCCGTTGCCGCCAGCGGAAGGCAGGCCAAGCCGAAGACCCGCAGCAGCGAGGCCCGCCGGTAGAACGCGCCCAGGCCCGGAACAGCCTCCACCCGCGCCTGCAGATCCGGCGGGATCTGCAGCGGATCGCGTACCGGCGCGCTCATGCCGGCACCGCCGATGTGCGCAGCAACTGCTGCAGGGCCTGTTTCAGCTGGTCCTGTGCCTGGGCCGCGCTGGCGATCATCTGCGGGCTGGCGTTGTCGCTGTTGTGCAGCGCCTGGATGGTCTGGCGCCAGATCGGCAACAGGATCTGCACCGTCTCGCTGTAACGGTCCAGCAGGTCGATGGCATGGCTGCGTGCCAGCTGCACCTGCATCCGGCTCATCGAATGGCTGGCCAGCAGCGCGGTCAGGTTGGCTACGCGGCGTTGCAGCCGCTCGACCGGACGGTCGAGCACCGGCGCGCCATCGTCGCTGTCGACGGCCGCTGGCAGCTCCTGCAGGAACTGCACGCCTGCATCGATGTACACCTGCAGTCGCACCCCCTGCACGTCATGCTCGAGCAGCTGCGCATCCAGTCGATCGACGCTGGCCCGCACGGCGATGGCTTCGCGCTCGATCCTGGCCAGGACGTCGCCGTTGCTGCCCATGGCAATGCGACGGCGCAGGCGTTCTTCGATATCGGCACCGGTGAACCGCTCCCACCATCCCGCGCGCTGCAGCAGCGCATTGGGATCGTGTTCGGACAGCCGGCTGACCAGTTCGGCAAGCGCCTGGGCCAGTGCGTTGGCGCTGCCATCCTGCCAGGCCGGCTCGGCGCTGGCGCTGGCCAGGTCGGCCGGGCCATAGCGGCCGATGTCGGTACGCCCGGCAAACAACGTTGGCAGCACATCACGCTTGAGCTGCTCGACGGTGACCGTGCTGGCGGGGACGGGGGCCTGGCCCTGCGCGGGCAGCGCTGGAGGCTGGGAGTTCGACATCGATGCTTCCATTCCATGGTCGACGCAGCACGCGGTGCTGCACGCTGATTTATCGGCTGCCGGCGAGTGTAATGGAGCTGGCGGATCAATACGGCACTACCGGCGTTGGCCGTCGCGGCGCTATGGTCGTGTCCTTCCCATTGCCGGTGGATGCCCATGCCGTCGTTGCGTCGTCTGTCCCTGCTGCTCGCCCTGGCGCTGAGTGCGCCGCTGTCCGCCCATGCCATCGACTTCAGCGCGCAGGAGCTGGCCCGTGCCAAGGCACTGCAGCAGCGCTTGCTGACCCTGGACAGTCATCTGGATACGCCGGCCAATTTCGGCCGCACCGGCTTCGACATCGAGCAGCGGCACGACCGCAACGCACTCTCGCAGGTGGACTACCCGCGCATGGTCGAAGGTGCGCTTGATGGCGGCTTCTGGGCGATCTATACCGACCAGGGCGACCGCACGGCCGTCGCGCATCTGGCCGAGCGCGACCACGGCCTGCAGCGGTTGCTGGAGATCCGGCAGATGCTGGCCGCCAATCCCGAGCGCTTCGCATTGGCGCTGACCGCCGATGACGCGGCGCGAATCAAGGCCGCCGGCAAGCGCGTGGTCTACATCAGCATGGAGAACGCCAGTCCGCTGGTGGCCGACCCCAGCCTGCTGTCGTTCTATCACCGTGCGGGCCTGCGCCTGCTCAGCACCGTGCACTTCGCCAACAACGAGTTCGCCGATTCGGCCACCGATCCCAAGGGGGCTGAATGGAAGGGCCTGAGCCCGGCTGGCAAGGACCTGGTGCGCGAGGCGGTGAAGCTGGGCATCGTCATCGACCAGTCGCACGCCTCCGACGCCGTGTTCGACGATCTGCTGGCGATGATGCCGGTGCCGTTCGTGCTGTCGCACAGCTCGGCCAAGGCGGTCTACGACCACCCACGCAATCTTGATGACGCGCGCCTGCGCAAGCTGGCCAAGGCTGGTGGGGTGATCCAGGTGAACGCGTATGGCGGTTACCTGATCGACACCGCCAAGTCGCCCGAGCGCAAGCAGGCCGAAGAAGCCCTGGGCAAGCAGCTGGGTGGCTGGGAAGGCATGACCATCGAACAGGGCGTGGCGCTGCAGAAGGCCGAGCAGGCACTGGACCACGAACACCCGGTGCGCCACGCCAGCCTGGACGACTTCTTCGCCCATTTCGAGCACATCCTGAAGGTGGTCGGCCCCGAGCACGTCGGCATCGGTCTGGACTGGGATGGCGGTGGTGGCCTGAGCGACCTGCCCGATGTCAGCCAGCTGCCGAAGATCACCGCGTGGCTGCTGCGCAAGGGGTACACCGAGAAGCAGATTGCAGCCATCTGGGGCGGCAACCTGCTGCGGGTGATGCGCCAGGCGCAGGACTACGCGGCAAAGCAGGGCGGTTAGCCGCCCTGCGGTAGTGCCGGCACTACCCAAAGACCGCCGGGCATGGCCCGGCGCTACCATTACCGGCCGATCAGCGCGTTGCGACGGCTGTAGGCGAAGTACAGCACCAGGCCGACCACGTTCCACGCCAGGAAGTACAGCTGGGTGGTGTGCGGCAGGCTGATGAACAGGTAGATGCAGCCCAGTGCCGCCAGCGGGCCGACAATGAAGGCCAACGGCGTGCGGAAGGTGCGCTCGCGGTTCGGCTCACGCACGCGCAGCACCACCAGGCAGATGCCAACGGCGGTGAACGCGGCCAGGGTACCGGCATTGGCCAGTGCGGCGATCTCGTCCAGGCGTGCAACGCCGGCCAGTGCCGACACCACCAGGGCAGTGAACAGCGTGGTCGCCACCGGCGTGCCGGTACGTGCGTTGACCTTGGACAGGCCACGCGGCAGCAGTCCATCGCGGCTCATGACGAAGAAGATGCGGCTCTGGCCGTACAGGAAGGCCAGCAGCACGGTCGGCAGGGCGATGATGGCGATCACGCCGATCAGCATCGCGGCGGTGGGCTGGCCCAGCTGGCGCATGATCAATGCCAGCGGTTCGGCACTCTGGCCGAACACGGTGTAGCTCATCGCACCGATCGCGGCCAGCGCCACCAGCACGTACACGATGGTGCAGCCGACCATCGAGCCGATGATGCCGATGGACAGGTCGCGCCCGGGGTTCTTGGTTTCTTCGGCGGCGGTGGAGATCGCGTCGAAGCCGTAGAACGCGAAGAAGATGATCGCCGCCGCCGCCATCACGCCGCGCTCGACGCCATCCGGGCCCAGCGTCTTGGCGAATCCGTAAGGCATGAACGGCTGCAGGTTGTTGGCGTCGAACGCCGGCAGGGCCACCGCCACGAAGATCGCCAGCGCGATCAGCTTGAACACGACCAGGATCGCGTTGAGGGTGGCGCTTTCCTTGGTACCGGCCATCAGCATCAGGGCCACCAGCCAGGTGATGACGATGGCGGGCAGGTTGATCATGCCGCCATCGACGTGCGGGCCTGCCGCAAGCATCGCCGGCAGGCGCAGGTCCCAGCCGAACTGGGTATGTACCCATTCCAGGAAGCCGACGAAATAGCCGGACCAGCCGACCGCCACGGTACTCACCACCAGCGAGTACTCCAGGATCAGGCTCCAGCCCACCACCCAGGCAAACACTTCGCCCAGGGCACTGTAGCTGTAGGTATAGGCACTGCCGGCGGCAGGCATCATCGTGGACAGCTCTGCATAGGCCAATGCCGCGCAGGCACACACCGCGCCGGCGATGGCGAAGGAGATCAGCACGGCCGGGCCAGCGCGGTCGGCACCCACGCCGATCAGGGTGTAGATGCCAGTGCCGACGATGGCGCCGATGCCCAGCGCGATCAGGTGCGGCCAGCTGAGGGTCGGGACCAGACGCCGGCCGGCTTCATGGACGGTGACGGAATCTAGGGACTTGCGCCGGAGCAGGGACATGCAGGCCTCGGAAGGGGTGACTGAGAACGACAAGTCCCCGAGTGTGACCGAACGCAGCGCAGCATTGCCACTGACGGGGGTCATGGCCGACACAGCGCGCGCTGGACGCTGGGCACTCTGCCGGAAACGGCACAAACGGCCTCAGCGCAGGCGCCTACCAGTGACAGCCGTCGCCCTGGAAGGCGTTGATGTCTTCGTCGAAGTCCGTGCGGCGACCGTCCCGGGCACGCACGTAGCTGAAGCTGTAGATCCGTGCGCCCTGCGTGCTCAGTGTGTAGTGACCGTTGATGCGACCGTCCACGCGCTCTTCCCAGACGGTATCGAACTGGTAGGGGCGGTCTTCGTCCAGCACCGTGGTCTGTTCGGAGACCCGGCGCAGCGACAGGCGCTCGCTGTGCCCGGCATAGCGCACATCGGCGCGGCCATCGTCCAGCCAGCGCCATTCCAGGTGGATCGTGTTGTCGCGGCCACCGCTGAGGCAGCGGTGGTCCGGTGCGGCCGTGGCCGGTCCACTGGCAAGCAGCAGCACCAGGGCTGCTGCGACCGCGAGCGTTGGTGTTGCGGCCATGGCGCTCTTGTCCAACGAGGGGCGCCAGCATAGCGCGCCCCCGCTGTTACCTGCCCAGCGCGCGTGGCTGCAGACGCGTACCACCGCTCATCAGCATGCGTGGCAGCGGCATCTGCAGGAAGTCGTGCGGGAAGGCAGGCGCGACCGCGCTGATCGCATCCAGCCGTGCCAGCGCCTCAGCCGGCAGCGCCAGATCCAGCGCCGCCAGGTTGTGTTCGAACTGGTCCAGGGTGCGTGCACCGACGATCGGCATGGCCCCGGCCGCGGGTCGTTGCAGCAGCCAGGCCAGAGCGACCTGCGCAGCCGAGTGCGACAGTTCCGCCGCGACGGCAGCGACTTCCCCGGCGATGTTCAACGAACGTGGCGTCAACGCGCCATTGATGAGGGCCACGTTGCGCCGGGAACCGCCCGGCGTAGCCTCCGGCGGCTCGGCCGTGGTGAGATCAGCCGCGCTGTACTTGCCGGTCAGCACCCCGCTGCCCAGCGGCGACCACGCCACCACGCCCAACCCGAGCGCCTCGGCCATCGGCAGCAGCTCCTGTTCGACGCTGCGCTGGATCAGGCTGTATTCGATCTGCAGGGCCACCAGCGGCGCCCAACCGCGCAGGTCGGCCAGGGTCTGCATGCGGGCGATCTGCCAGGCCGGCGTGTCCGAGATGCCGGCATACAGCACCTTGCCGCTGCTCACGAGATCGTCGAAACCGCGCATCACCTCGTCCACCCCCGTGGTGTCGTCCCAGGCGTGCAGGTACAGCAGATCCAGGTAGTCGGTGCCGAGCCGGCGCAGGCTGTCCTCCACCGAGCGCATCATGCTCTTGCGGTGGTTGCCGGCGTTGTTCGGATCGCCGGGCACGGTCGCCAGGGTGTACTTGCTGGCGATGACCAGCCGTTCGCGGCGGCCTTGGGCGAATCGTCCGAGCAGCGTCTCGGCGCTGCCATTGGTGTAGTTGTTTGCGGTATCAACGAGGTTGCCACCGCGTTCGACGTAGGCATCGAAGATGCGGCGGGCCTCGGCTTCGTCCGCGCCCCACCCCCAATCGGCACCGAAGGTCATCGTGCCCAGCGCCATCGGGCTGACACGCAGGCCGGAGCGACCGAGCAGGCGGTAGTGATCAAGTGACATGTGGCATTCCATCGGAGGAGGCGGTGTGCCGCCGGGAGGGAAAGCATCCGCCCGATGATCCTGTGGATAAACTGGACACATCCGAACTGACAATGAAGAAGGGCTTCACAATGGATCCCTCCGCACCGCTGTCGGCGGTGGTCGCGTTTGTCCATGTGGCCGACCACGCCAGCTTTACCCGCGCCGCAGATGCGCTTGGTGTCTCGACCTCGGCACTGTCACAGAGCGTGCGCGCGCTGGAAGCGCGGATGGGCGTGCGCCTGTTGCAACGGACCACGCGCCGGGTGGGCCTGACCGAGCACGGTGCGCGCTTCCTGCAGCGCGTACGTGGCGGGCTGGCACAGATCGAATCGGCCTTCGAGGACCTGGACAGCGCGCGGACCGTGCCGGCCGGTCGGCTGCGCATCACCCTGCCACGCATCGTTGCCGAGCGCCGGGTCCTGCCGGCGCTGCCGTCCTTCCTGGCCCGGTATCCGCAGGTGGAGGTGGAACTGTGCGTGGAACCGGCGTTGACCGATCTGGTCGCCGAGGGTTTCGACGCAGGCATCCGCCTGGGGGAATCGTTGGCGCAGGGCATGATCGCGGTGCCGATCGGGCCGCCCGAGCGCCAGGTGGTGGTGGCCACGCCGGGCTACTTCGCGCGCCACGGTGTGCCGCAGAGCCCGCAGGAGCTGCAGGGCCACGACTGTATCGTCCATCGCCGCGCCAATGGCCGGCTGATGCCCTGGGAATTCAGCCGTGAGGGGCGTGACCTGGACGTAGCCGTCGAGGGCCGGCTGGTGTTCAACGACGCCGAACTGGCCTATGCGGCGGTGCTGGCTGGGCTGGGCATGGCGCAGGGGTTCGCCTCACTGGTCGCCGACGACCTGGCTGCCGGCCGCCTGCGCAGCGTGCTGGAGGACTGGCAGCCGCCGTTCCCCGGCTTTCATCTGTACTACCCGGCGCGCGAGCATATGGCGCCCAAGCTGCGGGTGTTCATCGACCACCTGCGCGCGGCCTGCCAGGCCGACGGGATCTCAGCCGTTCAGGCCCAGGCGGATGCCGAAGCCGACCAGGAACAGGCCGGCAACACGCCGTAGCGCATCGCTGACCCGCGGGTGCTGGATCAACCGGCGGCGGGCCAGGTTGCCGACCCAGATCAGCAGCGAGCAGTAGGCGATGCTGACCACGAAGATGATCCCGGCCAGCGCGGCGAACGTAGCGATGCCCTGGTGGGCCTTCGGGTCGATGAACAACGGCAGGAAGGCCATGTAGAACAGGATCGCCTTCGGATTGAGCAGGCTGACCAGGATCGCCTGGTGGAAGTAGCGTCCGGGCTGCATGCGCACCGGGCCAACGTCGGCACCGTCACCCTTGGGCGTGCGCAGCAGGCTGATGCCTACCCAAACCAGATACGCCGCGCCGAGATACTGCACGGCATGGAACACCGTCGGATTGGCCTTCAGCAGCGCGGCCACGCCGGCCAGTGCCAGCCACATCAGGATCTGGTCGCCGACCAGCAGGCCGGCCAGCGCCGTGTAGCCGCCGCGCACACCGCCGCGACCGGTAGCGGTCAGCAGGGTGAAGGTGCCCGGCCCGGGCAGCGCCAGAAACACCAGCACAGCGAGCAGGAAGGTCCACAGGTCCTGGATGCCCATCCACGGCATGGCGCGACTCTCTTACAACGGGGGAGCGCCATTGTCGGCCAGTGCTGGCGCAGGCGACAGGGGCGTGTCGCCATTGCCGGGCATGGCGGACAGCAGCGGTTGCAGATGCTGGCGCAGCTGCGCGTGCAGTTGCCGCACCGCCGGTGAGAACTGCTTGCGATGGGGGCAGACCAGCTGCAGGGGAATGTGGCTGCCGATGCCATCCAGCAGCACCTGCAGGCGCCCTTCCAGCACGTCGTCGCGGACGTCCAGCCAGGACTTGTAGGTGATGCCTTCGCCGGCGACCGCCCAGCGCCGCACCACGTCGGCGTCGTCGCAGACCAGCGGCCCGCGCACCGGGATCACCACGCGGCGCCCCTCAATCTCGAACGACCAGCGATCGTAGGCGCGGCCGCCGAGCTGGTAGACAAGGCAATCATGCTCGCGCAGATCTTCCAGGCGGCTGGGCGTGCCACGCCGCCGCAGGTACCCGGGCGACGCAGCCAGCACCCGCCGGTTCTGTTCCAGCAAGGGCAGGGCGACGTAGCTGGCGTCGTCGAAGTGGCCGATGCGGATGGCCACGTCGACCGGGTCGCGGAACACGTCGGCCACTTCGTCGGACAGGCGCAGGTGCAGGCGCAGCCGTGGATGCGCCGCGCGGAACGCGGTCAGCCACGGCAGCAGCAGGTTGCGGCCGAAGTCCGACGGCGCCGACAACTGCAGGGTGCCGTGCAGTTCGGCGTCCTCGCCCTGCACCCGCGCCTGGCCTTCGCGCAGGGTGCTCAGAACCTCCTGTGCGTAGGGCAGATACAGCGCGCCTTCGGCGGTCAGCCGCAGGCTGCGGGTGGTGCGTACGAACAGGCGCAGGTCCAGTTCGCGTTCCAGTCGCGCCACCGCCGCGGCAACCTGGCCCGGCAGCAGGTCGGCCTCGCGCGCGGCCTGGGAGAAGCTGCCCAGCGCGGCGGTACGTACAAACAGCTGCAGATCGTCGAAGCGGACCATTTTCATTGCTGCAGTGAAAGTGTTGACCGATTCTGCGCCTTTCCGCCCCCCTGCGCACGGCGCACGCTGTGGTCTCTCCTCCCTGGATATCCCCCATGCGTGCCATTGCCTACACCCAAGCCGGCCTGCCGATCGACGACCCGCAGGCCCTGATCGATCTCGACCTGCCCCTGCCCCAGCCGGGCCCGCGCGACCTGCGGGTGGCGGTGCGCGCGGTGGCGGTGAATCCGGTCGACACCAAGGTGCGGCGCGGCGCCGCCACCGACGGCCCGCGCGTGCTGGGGTGGGATGCGGTCGGTGTGGTCGATGCGGTCGGCAGCGAGGTGACCCTGTTCCAGCCCGGCGATGCGGTGTACTACGCCGGCGTGATCGATCGCCCGGGCAGCAACGCCGAATACCAGCTGGTGGACGAGCGCAGCGTTGGCCGCAAGCCGGCCAGCCTGGACGATGCCGCCGCGGCGGCGCTGCCGCTGACCGCGATCACCGCATGGGAACTGCTGTTCGACCGCCTGCGCATCGCCGAAGGCGGCGGCGAGGGCCAGACCCTGCTGGTGATCGGTGCAGCGGGTGGCGTGGGTTCGATCCTGGTGCAGTTGGCGCGCCGGCTGACGAAGCTGACGGTGATCGGTACCGCCTCGCGCCCGGAGACCCAGGACTGGGTGCAGGCGATGGGCGCGCACCATGTGATCGACCACACCCGGCCGCTGGCCGAGGGCCTGGCCCGGCCGGGCATCACCCAGGTGGACCATGTGGCCAGCCTGACCCACACCGACCAGCACTATGCGCAGCTCGTCGAGCTGCTGGCACCGCAGGGGCAGCTGGGGCTGATCGATGATCCGGGCCAGATCGATGTGATGGCGCTCAAGCGCAAGGCGCTGTCGCTGCACTGGGAATCCATGTTCACCCGACCGCTGTACAGGACCGCGGACATGCAGCGCCAGCACGAACTGCTGAACCGGGTGGCCGATCTGGTCGATGCCGGCGTGCTGCAGACCACGCTGGGCGAG
>Ga0153974_1000372_pt1 | contig 10267 bp, 7 predicted proteins | sample TSGA058MetaG_FD_104741 | JGI IMG/M metagenome (GOLD analysis project Ga0153974, IMG submission 104741) | Attine ant fungus gardens microbial communities from Georgia, USA - TSGA058 MetaG | ecosystem: Host-associated > Fungi > Mycelium > Unclassified | place: USA: Georgia, Yuchi Wildlife... | reverse complement strand
TCTGTTTCAACTGTTCTTGGTGTACATAAAAATAGATTTGTACCCACACGTTTAATATCACCGTCAATTGCATAGATTGTTCCACTTAGAAAATCTACCACACGTTTAGCTTGACCTTTCTCTAAGCGTTGTAAGTTAATAAAAACTGGAAAGTTTTCTTTTAGACAATCAGCAATATCTTGTGCATCTGAATATTCATTTGGTTCACGAATAATAACTTTATTAGTATTTTCAAGCATCTCTTTATTCATCGACATAACAGAACCCTTCTCCTTATTAACCACTCGGGCATTATAGTTGTTTTGATTATTATTATTATTATTTTGTGTTTGATGATTAGACGGAACAGCCTTTAAAACTGGTTTTATAGGCTCAGCTTTAATTATTTTGGGCTCTTGAATTTCTTCTTCTTCGCCATCTTCATTTTCATCAAATTCGTATTCCTCTTCATACTCTTCTTCATCAATCCCAATTATTGATTTAAACTTTTCTTTCAAGCTCATAGAATTCATCTCCTTCTCTAATCCATGTTCATTTAATTTTATTATTGTTCCTTAAATAGTGTTGAACCTAATCGAAGGTAAGTAGCTCCTTCTTCCATAGCAATTAAATAATCATTGCTCATCCCCATTGAAAGCTCATTACATGAAGCCCATTTGGCATCCCGGCAAACTAAATCTTGCTGAAGCTTCTTTAATTTTTGAAAACAAGAACGAATGACTTGTATATCCCCCGTATGCGGCGCCATTGTCATTAATCCTACAATCACAATCTTAGAATACGATTTAAGGCTTTCAAGAAATGTAAGTAATTCACTTGGTTTTAATCCCTTTTTTGTCTCTTCACCACTAGTATTAATTTGAATAAAGCATTTTAATGGTAATTTCCGTTGCTTTTCAATTTCTTTTGCTAATGATATCCTGTCTAAAGAATGTAAACAGTCAATTTCATTAATTATCTCTTTTACTTTGCGAGATTGTAACGTCCCAATAAAATGCCACTCAACAGGGGATTGAATGATACGTTTCTTATTAAGTAGAGCATCAGCACGATTCTCCCCCATTTTCGTAATTCCGCTATCATAAAGGATTTTCATTTGCTCAACACTAGCATATTTAGTCGCAGCAACAATATTAACCTGCTGGTTCTTATCTTGGATGGTTTGAATCTTATGACAGACTTCAATTACATTTTTTTTTATATCCATATTATACACCTATTAAACCTTATTATTAATATGCAGATATTATAAATTATACCATAATTAATGTAAATAGTATTTTTTTTTTTAAAATTAACGCTATAAATAACAACTTTTATATGACATTTAAATCAAGGTAATAGCACACTTAAAAAATTTTAAAAAAACATTAGATAATTTTTTGTAAAATAGTGTTTGCTAAGACAGCGAATAAGAATAATATTCAATGAACTAGTCTCATCTTTTTCCTACAAGAACGTAAACGTATATTTAACTATCTTATAAATATGTGTTATTGTCTACGGTAATAAATCAACATCCATTTAGGCATTTAAAGAATAAAGAAATGATGCCTAATAACATTCAATGATCTTCTTTATAACGTCTAATGTCTTAGTTAAATGCTCTTTTGTTGTATCCTTACCCAATGAAAGGCGAACAAATGTTTTTGCTTCTTCACTACTTTTTCCTATCGCCATTAGTACTGGTGAAGGTTCCTGGAATTCTACTTTACATGCACTTCCGGTACCAATCATAATATTCTGACGCGAACAAGCAAGCAAGGTATATTGACCTTCTATATTAGAAATTGTGATCCCTATTATATGAGGAAGAGTCTGATTTACATCTCCTATAACTTGGGCAAATGACCCTAATTCCGTTGTGAAATAAGTTTTCAACTTTAATAAGCAATCGTACTCTTTTTCCATTACCTTTATTCTTTGTTCACTAGCCGTTGTAAATGCAGCAACAGCTGGCAAATCAATTGTTCCCCCTCTTAATCCAAATTCATGAGTTGTCCCTTTGATAGTAGGAATACGATTAATCTTAGGATTTATATAACATAAACCCACACCCTTAGGTCCATAGATTTTGTGACTAGAAATCGAGAGACTATCTATTTGAAGCTCTTTAATATCAATAGGAATTTTTCCATACCCTTGAGCACAATCTGAATGAAACAAAATCCCTTTTCTTCTAAGGAGGGCTCCGATTTCTTTTAATGGCTGAATCGTTCCAACTTCAGAATTAGTACATTGAATAGTTGCAAGGATTGTATGGGGTTTTATAGCCTTATTTAGCTGAGATAGAGAGATTTTCCCATTAGAATCTACAGGTAAAAAAGTAATTTCATAGCCTTTTGTCGCCAGATAATTTAAATAATTTTTTACTGAAGCGTGCTCAATGGAAGTTGAAATAAGATGGTTGCCAACCTTCTTGCAGGAAGTCAATAGCGTTTTGATAGCAAGAGCATTTGCTTCTGTCGCTCCACTTGTAAAAATAATCCCTTCTTTCTCCCCATTTAAAGATGAAGCTAGTTTTTGACGACAAGTATCTAATAGGCTTGAAGCGGTTAAACCTAGTGGGTGCAAACTTTGGGAATTACCAAAAACATAGCGAGAAGTCTCAATATAAGTTTGGAGTGCCTCTTCACTCATCTGAGTAGTGGCAGCATAATCTAGATAAATCATAAAAACCCTCCTTTTTAAAAATCTTTTTACGCAAATGTTTGGCTATACATTTTCTAAGTCTTACTAAAATCCCTATAACCTAAAAAAATTCAATTGATATCAGTATTTGTAACTAAATAACTTCATCCCTTATTTCAAATAACTAGATGCAAATCATATCTTATTTTTTTTAGATAAATCATTATTTGGCACCTCCATAAAAATTAACAAATACGTCTAAGAAAAGTTTTATTAAGAGTCTTTTTAGATTGGAATGTTTTATTCATCAAAAAAAGGCATCATTTTTTACTTGAAATAATTATAATTAAGTGTAAAATAAATGTCAAGACTAGTGACAAGTCTTGTGACAAGACACGTAAAAATAAGGGGGAATAGTGGTGCCTAATGTGGACATTTTAATTGTTGGGAGTGGGATTGCTGGTTTAGCTGTTGCAGAGAAAGTAATGGATCATAAAAATGTTGTAATCCTAACTAAGTGCTCAACCTCGAAAAATAACTCTATGTTAGCTCAAGGTGGAATAGCGGTTGCTCTTAGTAAAGAAGATTCGTGGCAATCACATTTTCAAGATACACTAACAGCTGGTTGCTTTATAAATAACAAAGCAGCCGTAGAACTATTAGTAAAAAACGGACCTAAATATGTAACTGAATGGACCAAAAAAGGATTTACTTTTGATAAAGATGATCAAGGAAACTATTTAATGGGAAAAGAAGGTGCTCATCAACGGAGACGAATTTTGCATGCTGGAGGAGATCAAACGGGTTCTCATCTTATTTCAGTTATGTTAAAAAAAATTAAAACTAAAGTCACCATAATCGAACACCAAACAGTAATAGACTTAATTGTTAAAAATGGTACCTGTATCGGTGTTCAGATAATCAACGAAAAAGGGGAAAGAATAAATTTTTATGCCAATTCCATTGTTTTAGCAACTGGAGGAATGGGTGGACTATATGAAGCAACATCCAATGACGACACCATTATCGGAGATGGATTGGCTCTAGCTTATCGTGCTGGCTGTAAAATGAAAGACTTAGATTTCATCCAATTTCACCCAACCTTATTATTTATCAATGGAGAAAGTAAAGGTTTAATTTCAGAAGCAGTACGAGGAGAAGGTGCTGTTTTAGTAACCGCAACAGGGAAAAAAATTATGGAGGATGTTCATCACCAGAAAGATTTATCACCTCGTGACATTGTGGCAAGAGCTATTTTTTTCCATCTCCAAAAAGGGGAAAAAGTCTATTTAGATATTTCAGCCATTGATGATTTCTATAAAAAATTCCCATCTATTACAAAGCTTTGTCAAATAAATAACCTAGATTTAAAAAGTGGAAAAATTCCAGTTGCACCTGGAGCTCATTTTCATATGGGTGGAATAGCCACCAATCTTAAAAGTGAAACCCATATAAAAAATTTATATGCTGTCGGTGAAGTGTCCTGTCTCGGAGTACACGGAGCTAATCGCTTAGCCAGCAACTCTTTATTAGAAGGTATTGTATATGGCGGAATGTTAGGAGAACAATTGGCAAGGAAAAAGTTTATTTCATTAAATATTAAAGAACCTGCTCCAAAGCTAGAACAGAGCAAAACAGAATTAACACTCCCTACGAAAAAAGAAATTCAAAACGTAATGATGGAAAAAGTAGGTATTATTCGTACAGAGCAATTATTAAACGAAGCCAAAGATTGGTTTGAAAGCTATGGAGTAAATCAGCAACACATTTCAACAACAACTCTTTCCAATGAGCAATTAACTCTTTGGAATATGTTAACAGTAGGTTGGCTTATTACGAAAGCAGCGTTAAATAGAATAGAAAGTATTGGTGCCCATTATTTAATAGGTAAGATAGAGAACGAAGGGATGAGAGCAAATGAATCAGTTAAAAGCTAAAAAAGCATTAGAAGCTTTTTTAATCGAGGACATTGGGGAAAGAGATCTATCAACGTCTATTTTTACTTCCTCATGTAACGGAAAAGGAAGGTTTATCGCAAAAAGTGAAGGTGTCTTCTCCGGTGCTTTTATTATCTCAGAAATTTATCACTTATTAGGAGGTCATGTCAACATAACAGTCGAAAAAAAAGATGGCGATTCAGTAAAGAAAGGTGAGGTTATTGCACGAGTAGAAGGTGACATTACGGCTCTTTTATCTGGTGAGCGTGTTATTTTAAACCTGATTCAAAGAATGAGTGGCATTGCAACCATGACTAGACAAGCAGTAGAGTGTCTAGCTGGTACCCATATCAAAGTTTGTGATACGAGAAAAACAATGCCAGGATTGCGCTTATTTGATAAATATGCTGTAACTTGTGGCGGCGGATACAATCATCGCTTTGGCTTGTATGATGCAGTAATGTTAAAAGATAATCACATTGCTTATGCTGGTTCTATTGAAAACGCAGTTCAAATGATTAAAGAAAAAATCGGTCATACCGTAAAAATTGAGATCGAGGTTGAGTCAAAAACGCAAGTCGAGGCAGCTGTAAAAGCAGGAGTAGATATTATTATGCTGGATAATTGCCAAATAGCAGATATAAATGATTTTCTAACATTGATTCCGCGCACCATCATAACTGAGGCATCTGGTGGAATTAACCTTAGTAACCTTTCCCAATATCGATATTGCAATTTAGACTACATTTCTTTAGGATGTTTAACACACTCCACTTCAGCATTAGATATTAGTTTTAAAATAGAAGGAGTGAAATAATGGATATTTTAGCATTTTTAAAACAAGAGGCATTACCCGAAAAATACAAAAAAATGACCGAACAAGAAATGGAAAATCGAATCTGGCAACTAAAGGAACAATTGGGAAAAAAACTTTTTATCTTAGGTCATCATTATCAAAGGGATGAAGTCATTCAATTTTCCGATGTGGTTGGAGACTCTTTACAGTTGTCACAATTAGCTGCCAAAAATAAAGAAGCCGATTATATTGTTTTTTGTGGCGTCCATTTTATGGCAGAAACAGCGGACATTCTGGTTAGTAACAATCAAAAAGTAATCTTGCCAGATTTAAATGCAGGATGTTCTATGGCTGATATGGCCAATATTTATCAAACCAAGCGTGCTTGGAATAAGCTACAAGAATTTTTTGGAGACACCCTTATTCCCTTAACCTATGTGAACTCAACAGCTGATATTAAAGCTTTTTGTGGGAAAAATGGTGGCACCACAGTAACCTCCTCTAACGCTAAAAAAATAGTAGCTTGGGCTTTAGAGCAAAAAGAAAGAATTTTATTTTTACCTGATCAACATTTAGGTAGAAATACAGCTTATGATCTGGGTATTCCCTTAAAAGATATGGCAGTCTGGAACCCTGAGACAGAACAATTGATTTATGAAGGTAACAAAGATAATATTAAAGTGATTTTATGGAAAGGACATTGTTCTGTACATGAAAACTTTACGGTAAAAAATATTGAAAAGATTCGAAGTAACTATCCAGATATGAAAATTCTTGTACACCCTGAATGCTCAAGAGAAGTCGTGCAGCACTCAGATTATAACGGTTCGACTCAATATATCGTGGAAACAATAGAAAAAGCTCCTAGTGGGAGCCAATGGGCAATTGGAACGGAAATGAACCTTGTAAAACGCATCATAGCTAATCATCCCAATAAAAAGATTATTTCCTTAAATCCCTTCTTTTGTTCTTGTCTAACTATGAATCGAATAGATCTTTCCCACCTAGTATGGGCTTTAGATCATTTAGCAACTAACCAGATTGTAAATCAAATAACGGTTCCTGAAAAAACAGCAAACGATGCCAAAATTGCACTAAACTTAATGCTAGCTTTATCTGACAAAACTAGTAATTAAAATCTTTGTTAAAATAAAGTCGTTCATTTAGTTAATGTATAAGCAGATAACCCAATGGCCTTACTATAATCATGAATCCAGTCTGAAACACAATCTTATCCATTGAAATTGAAATATTTCTGGTTCTGTAAAAAAAACTGTGAGTGGGAAACGTTCACAGTTTTTTTCAAGCACTTTTATTTATATAAAAATACTACACTTAGAAAGTAAAAAAAGAAATTGATTGAAATCCTGTAAAATAGTGTTTGTACAGACTTGATAAAAAAAGTGACATTTAAGACCACCCCATCTTCCCCTACAAGAACGTGAATGCATATTTAAATAGTTAACATTAAGAAAGGGAATAGGTGAAATTTCTAGATGAATTCATAAGAAAAAAAGTTAATCATCCCACATTAAAAGAGAAATTATTATTATTATTAGATCAATCTTGGTCATCCGAACCTACAGTTATCGTCTAAAGCGTGAGCAAATGAATTTTAAATTAGCTCTGCAAGTATCTATTTTGGAAATTATTCAGGAGCATTTGATGAATACCTTCCAGGTATAAAAAAACGATCCGAAAACTAAGATATCGGAGGAAAATTCGACACTAGGTTCCATTGAGACACAAGGTAATACTAATTTGGTTTTAAAAAAGTGACAGATTGTGAGCATTTTTTGTTCCAGCCTAGAAAGCCTGGAACAAAGCGATGCCAAAGAATCGTGTGTGGAAGGGTGACGATGGATGGGGCAAAAAAGGCCGCAAGGTGTCGTGATTTATTTCCAAATTCGTATAAAATAAGATAACACCAACGACCCAAAGAAGTGGATTTCCGCGAAGTCATAAGACATTGGGAAAAAGACTCATCCTAACTGCTGAGACCGCTGAAAAAACCCTATAACTAAGAAAAGTGTTAGAAATCAAAAATCAGAAACATCGTCATAACAATGTTTCTGATTTTAAGATTTCCAGAAATTTTTCAAAAATAGGACTTTTTCAGCGGCTTCAAACTGCTGCACCTGATTGCTGGAAAACTTGAAAAAACGAACCTGACTGCATTATAAATAAAATCGTTGAAGTATTAAAGTTCAAAAAATTGAGGAAATTTCCTCACCACTGTACTTGACAAAGAACCATTCATTCAAAAAATCCTCTAGGGCATTTCCATATTGGAATCACGTTAAATGTTTACAGTCATATTTTTAAGCCATTAGAGGATGATTCTATGGAAAAGTTCAATAACTTAGTTTAAAGGGGTTGCCAATAAAAATGTAATTTGTTGCAAAATTAGATAACAAATCAAATTACTAGTCCAAATATAAGTCTATCTAAAAATAGGATGGGTTCTTTATATTGTAGATTAAAGGCTTTCTTATCTAGTATTATTAATAAATAAGCAATCCTTTTCATAATGTGGCTTTCTTCACTTTTATAACTAGCCTGTCATATTAACAATAATAACATCCTCACCAATTTTTAAAATTTGATTCCAAGGAATAATAACATTTTCTTCCTCTTTTGAAAAAAAACTAACGAGGCGTGCAATAGGTTGAACCGAAATCGCAGTAATCGTCCCAGAGTTAATATCAATTTTTAAACTCGAAACATAACCTACACGCTCGCCAGTCACCACATTAATTACATCTTTTTCTTCAAGCTCACTTAACAACATAACTGAATTGTTCATATTCTCCCTCCTAGTTCTTCTCATGAAGCAACAGATTTCTCGTTCACTAACTGTAGCTCCTCAAACTGCTTCATATTTCTATCTGGTAAGTAATATACCTTATTACCTATTACCCTCTAGATTTGATTTCAAAGTATGAATTCTTTTAGAACTCGTCTTAAAAGAACTGTGAATTTTACAGGCCTAACTACCTTTTTATTAACTACCTATGTAGATAGTTAACACCTTATACTCTTAGGGGATAAGCATCACTTGTGATCATTTCCTAGTTAACTAAAATTTACGTTAACACCTAGAAATCACCACATTTCTGTTAACGACTTAATTCATCTTATGAATATTAATATAGAAATATGTAATCTATTTCACTACGGCATTATAAAAATTAAGATATTACCAAACAGATTAAGTAAGAATTCAGCATTGTAGGTACGCTTAAGGATTCGTCCAGCTAATAAAGCATCGTTCTTGGCACTATAAAGATGCTTATTCAATTTTATCCTTTCATGATAGGATTGGAGAATAGAGACAACATAAGGTCTGCCTCTCTTGAACTTACCTTCTATAGCGGTGAGAGCAACTTTAATTGAAATAAAATAAAAAAGTTGACGCTTAAAATGCCATCAACTTTTTTCAATATCTTTTATTGTAACTACAAAGTAACATAAATACCTAATTCTCTTCCCTTGACCACTGGTCTTATAAAAAGACTGTCAATGATCTAATTACTGAGTAAGATAAAATGACTTGCATCTTTTAACTGATTCATTAACCACTAACAAACGCCACTGAAAGATAAATTAACTAACTTTTCATTAATTCTTCCATCATTTGTAAGGCGTTTTTTTCAAGACGAGAAACTTGCGCCTGAGAAATTCCAATTTCAGCTGCTATTTCCATTTGTGTTTTACCGATAAAATATCGATCATGAATAATACGTTTTTCACGTCCACCTAAACGTTTGAAGCCTTCTTCTAACATTAACTTCATGCTCCACTTTTCATCAGTAATACTGTCGTCTCTAATCTGATCAATTAAGTGAATCGTATCCCCTCCATCATTATAAATTGGAGAAAAAATAGATATCGGATCAGAAATAGCCTCAACTGATAAAACAACATCAATGGGCTCAACACCTAAAATTTCAGCAATTTCTTCATTTGTAGGATCCCTTTGAAGCTCCACTGACAATTGATCTCGGGTCTGTAACACCTTATATGCAGTATCTCTTAAAGAGCGGGAGACCCTCAAAGAATTATTATCCCTTAAATAACGCCTAATTTCACCGATAATCATCGGCACCGCATAAGTTGAAAATCGAACCTCGTGTTTTAAATCAAAATGATCAATTGCCTTCATCAAACCTAAGCAGCCAACTTGAAACAAATCATCAAGATTCTCTCCACGGTGATTAAATTTCTTTATAATACTTAAGACGAGTCTCAAATTTCCCTTAATCAATTTCTCGCGAGAGGCATTATCACCACTTTGAAATTTTTTAAATAATTTAACCATTTCTACATTTGTTAAAACTTCTAATTTCGCTGTATCTACTCCGACGATGTCGACCTTATGTTTGGACATGATGGCTCCTCCTGTTGCGTTACATTATTATCTACACAGAAGTATGCGCAACATCAGAGTAAAACATTCACCAATCATAAGGTTATCCTTCGTCTTTAATCGACATCTATCTAACCTTCAATACATCTTTTCTAATTTTATCAATAATCTTCTTTTCCAACCTAGAGATATAAGATTGGGAAATATCAAGCTTTAAAGCGACTTCTTTTTGAGTTAAAGGCTCATCACCACAAAGACCAAACCTCATATACATAATTTCACGCTCGCGAATTTTCAGTCGGTTTATGGCGTCAAAAACTAATTGGCGTTCCACATCTTCTTCGATTTCTTTATAAACCTCATTTTCTTCTGTTCCCAGAATATCAGACAATAACAACTCATTTCCATCCCAGTCTACATTTAACGGTTCATCTAAAGAGACTTCATTACGAATCCGATTTGTCTTCCTCAAATGCATCAAAATCTCATTTTCAATACATCGAGAAGCATAAGTGGCTAACTTAATATTTTTAT
>Ga0153974_1000369_pt1 | contig 10278 bp, 8 predicted proteins | sample TSGA058MetaG_FD_104741 | JGI IMG/M metagenome (GOLD analysis project Ga0153974, IMG submission 104741) | Attine ant fungus gardens microbial communities from Georgia, USA - TSGA058 MetaG | ecosystem: Host-associated > Fungi > Mycelium > Unclassified | place: USA: Georgia, Yuchi Wildlife... | reverse complement strand
CGTAACTCCAAGGCGAGTTCATAAGGATTCTGTACGAATTTACACCAACCATTCGCTCTCTTTGACAGATTGACTTACTACTAATCCTTTTCACGGCTTTTTATTATATAAATGATTATATCAAATGTATTTTTTTATGCAAGCTTTTTTTATCACTCATTAATCTTAATCGCCTGAATACCTATCAAATACCCTAGTCACAAATATCAGTATTTTATTTCCATTTTATGATTACCACTTTATCAGCTACCAATAGTCCTGCTAGCGGTGGAGCAACTAAAAATATCTCATACTAATTTGGAAATAAAAATGCGACATCTTGCGGCCTTTATTGCCCCATCCGTCGTCACCCTTCCACACACCATGCTAAGGCAATGCTTTGTTCCAGGCAATAAGCACTGGAACACAAAATGCTCACAATCTGTCGTTTTTTTAAAACCAAATTAGTTCAGAAGTCATTTCAATTTGTCCAATCTTTGTTCCAAGAGAAATTATTCAAAATAAGTAACTTATCTGGAGGTATAATAATGAAGCTAAAAGAACTTGCCCATTCAAGAACCGGTCATAAGGGAGATATTTCTAACATCTCTATTATGGTTTATAACGAACAAGACTATAAACTTGTAAAAGAAAGGGTTACTCCTGAAAAGGTTAAAAAATATTTTTCTGATATTTGTAAAGGAGAAGTTATAAGCTATGAAATTGACAGTATTCACTTTTTAAACTTCATATTAGTCTTGAAGCCTAGCCTTAGACAAACATGGTAAATCCTTAGGGATGGCAACTTAGAGATGGGAATCTAATCATCATACTAGCTTTAAAAAACGCTGATTTTATTGAATTTAGCGTTTTTTAAATGACTCCTTAGCTTATACCAATTTGGAAATAAAAATACGACACCCTGTGGCCTTTTTTGCCCCATCCGTCGTCACCCTTCCACACACGATGCTTTGGCATCGCTTTGTTCTAGGCAATAAGCACTAGAACAAAAAATGCTCACAATTTGTCGTTTTTTTAAAACCAAATTAGTATTAAACATCTCCAGTTCTCTAAAAATTTTCAAAAAATCTTTATTCCAGTACAAAATTATAGGATAAATTGATTACACAAATGTATTTTTATTTTTTTAAAATTATAATTTTGTGGTAAAATAGAGTGGTATTGTCTCAAATAAAATCGAAGGGTTTCATTTTATGTCAGAAAAACTCTAAAAATCCTAGTTTTACTGGATTTTAGCACCGACAAGTATCTGAGTCCTCAAGGAACTTACACATAAGTTTACCCTTTATAAAAATTATTTTCCCTGGGAGGTTCAAATGAAAAAAAATTTACCAATTAATACTGTTAGCGATCAGACGAAGTATTTATTACTTCTCACCTTTAGCTTTTTTATGATGGGAATTGGATTCTTATTTCAAAGTCCTAGAGAAATTTATGAAGGTATGAGAGTGATTATGTCTTTATCAGGTCGTTTATTAACTGATTATATAGAAGTTACTTCCATCGGAGCTGCCTTTTTTAACGGTGGACTCTTGACTCTATTAAGCATTCTCTTGATTCGTTCACAAAAAGTTGAGTTTTCAGGATCCGTTATCGCCACAATCTTTACGATTTTTGGCTTCTCACTTTTTGGAAAAAATATCTTTAACTCTATACCGATAACCTTAGGAGTTTACCTCTATGCAAAACTAGAAAGACGCCCTTTCTCCGACTTTATTTTAGTCAGTCTCTTCGGAACATCCTTAGGGCCCGTTGTTAGCCATCTCGCTTTCGGCTTAGACCTACCATCTATTCAAGGCTTTTTTATCAGTTATATAGTGGGAATTTTAATCGGGCTCATTCTACCACCTTTATCTAAACATTATGTTAATTATCACCAAGGTTTTAGTTTATATAATGTGGGATTCACTTCCGGTATTGTTGGAATGCTAATCGTTGCTCTTCTCAATATGTTTGGGATTGAAGTTGAAGCTGTCTCTATTCTCTCAGGTGGAAACAATCATATTTTGGCTCCTTTCATCTTTGGATTTTGCTTCATTTTATTTGGACTGGGATTCTACTATAATGGAATGACACTAAAAGGATACCGGAAAGTTTTAGAGTATTCCGGAAATCAAGTCAATGATATTATGTTACTAGAAGGCTTTGGGAAAACTTTAATCAACATGGCTTTCCAAGGAGCCTTAGCGACTCTCTACGTTCTTTTAGTTGGTGGTGAACTTAATGGACCTGTCATCGGTGGAATCTTTACCATTATCGGATTCAGTGCTTTTAGAAAACACCCGCGTAACTGTATCCCAATTTTTATAGGGGTCTACCTAGCTACTAGATTAACGATTCTCGACACCAACTCCACCAACGTTTTATTAGCCGCACTATTTGGTACTACACTTGCTCCAATTAGCGAACACTATGGAAGTATTTACGGCATTATCGCTGGTTTCTTCCACATGAGCCTTGTGGCAAATGTCGGTTTCCTTCACAGCGGCCTCAACCTTTATAACAATGGATTCTCCGGTGGCTTTGTTGCTGCTATCCTAATACCTATTTACGATGCTTTCCTAAACATCTTCCAAATACAAAAGCAACTTAAACCTACCCTACCAAAAGCTCCCACTCAACCTATAGCGACCACCCAGCCAATAACGCCCCACCCCTATCCAACTGAATCAAAATAATTACTAGGTAACAAGTCAACTCGCTTGTTACCTTTTCTTTCATTTAAAAATTCGACCTTTTCCCTATTATAATTGGTTACAAAAATCCTCTTGAATCTACAATTATTTAAAAAGCAAAATAGTATCAATAAGCTTTTTCTTAGGTTATATGATAAAATATATGAATAACAACCTAAACAAGGAGGAATGACATGCCTTTTAAATATAGCTATGGTGACAAAAACTACCATACCCTAAACTACCACCTGCGAGAAAAATACAACCAAAAAATCTTCAAAGTGTCGATTAACGCAGGCTTCACATGCCCAAACATTGACGGAACCATCACCTACGGCGGTTGTACATTCTGTAGCATTAAAGGAAGTGGCGATTTCGCTGGTAACCCCGAAGATGACTTAAAAACCCAATTCCACAGGGTAAAATCTCGAATGCATATTAAATGGCCAGAAGCAGGGTATATTGCTTACTTTCAAGCCTTCTCTAATACCCATGCACCTCTAGAAGTTTTGAAGCGTAAATACGAAGCGGTTCTTTCATGTGATCCAAACCTGGTCGGAATTTCTATTGGAACACGACCAGATTGCCTCCCATCAGACATCGTTGACTACTTAGGCGAACTTAATGAACAAGTAAACCTTTGGGTAGAATTAGGTCTCCAAACTATCTATGATAAAACAGGGAAGCTAATTAACCGTGGTCATGGCTATCAAACATTCCTTGAAGGGGTTGCTAATCTAAGAGCCAAAAATATCGATGTCATCGTCCACATTATAAATGGTCTTCCAGGAGAAACACATGAAATGATGCTTGAAACCGCCAAAGCCGTTGCTAAACTGGATATTCAAGGTATTAAAATTCATTTACTTCATGTAATCGATCAAACGCCTATGCATCATATGTTAAAAAAAGGGAAATTAACATTAATGGAACAAGATGACTATGTCGACTTAGTGGTTAAACAACTAGAAGTTTTACCACCAGAAATGGTTATCCATCGTCTAACAGGAGATGCTGTCCGAGAAGAACTTGTAGGACCTATGTGGAGTATCAATAAATGGGAAGTACTAAATGCCATTGATGATCGTTTAAAAGAACTAAATACCTACCAAGGTCGCTTATACAAAAAGGATGGTGTTTAAAGTGGAACGAATCCTTCCTTTTGCAAAACAACTTTTAAAATCTATAATCGAGCCTGGAGAAACTGTCATCGACGCAACTGCTGGTAACGGATACGACACTTTATTTTTAGCCGAATGTGTCGGACAATCTGGACATGTCCTAAGCTTTGATATACAAGAAGATGCTATTAAGAGCACACAAAATAAATTAACTGAAGCTAACATCAAGCATGTATTATTAATTCAAGATGGCCATGAAAACGTCCTTCAGTATATTGATACCACCATTAGCGCTGCTATCTTTAATCTCGGCTATCTTCCGGGTAGCAATCAAAGTGTCACTACTCAAGGTCAAACAACTTGGCAAGCTGTTACCAGCATATTGACACGCCTTAAAAAAAAGGGGCTTATTGTTTTAGTTATTTATCATGGACATGAAGAAGGTAAAATTGAGCGAGACTATTTACAACAGTGCCTCACTGAATTAAACCCTAAAACCACCCAAGTTTTACAATATCGTTTCCTTAATCGCCCAACTTCCCCCTTTATTATAGCTATTGAAAAGACAAAGTAGCTATAATAAAGCTCCACTTTAACTGGAAGCCGCTGCAAAAGTTCCATTTTCGAAAAATGCAGGAAAATTTTAAATCAGAAACATGTTCACACCCATGTTTCTGATTTTTGATTTCCAACACTTTTCTTATTTATAGGGATTTTTCAGCAGCCTCTTACCTATAGAGCTTTTAATAGCGATAATTAAAATACTTCTAAGATTGCAATTAATATTAAAATGACTCCTCCCAACCAAGACAAATCCATCGTTGATTTTTGAGCAACCTTATTTCCTAAATAGCAACCTAAGGTAATCGCAATAACATCACTAACTAATGACAACCCTAAAAGTAAGAAGATATTTGTCACTGATAATCCAATCCCAAGCCCAACACTTAACCCATCAAGCCCTAATGCAATTGCTAACGGAATCGCCTCTTTCGGACTTAATACTTTAGAATTATCAATATCAGCCTCTTCAGGATTAGTAAATACATTAAGTACAAATCCTAAACCTGACCATGAAAATTTAAATTCCTTACTCACTCCATTAAGTTTTCGGGTCACATTTTTAACTGCACTATCAAACAACTTTGATAAACCCAATAGAAATAAAATAAAAAAAGAAATCCACATCGTTACATCTTCTGGAATATAATTTCCAATTATACTTCCAAAAAAAACTCCAATTGCCAATAGAATGGTACAAATAATATTTATAGCCATTATCGACTTAAACGGTATCTTTATCTTATTAGCCCCGTAACCAAAACTACAAACAAATGAATCTATTGCTAAGGCTGTTAATAACATGGAGGTTTGCAAAACCATCATTATCATATTCATTTAAATGCCTCCTATTCATCCTATCACTTTAACATTTAACTTAATTAAGAGAATAACTCATAATAGTCTATTCTAAAAAAATAGAAATTGATACAAAATTCAAGGATAATACCAATTTATCTCAAATGTTAGACTCCCTCCACTATTTCCTTATCCCTATGATCATGCATGTTTAATAAAAAAGAATCAATAAGTCATTCAACTCTCAAGCCTTGCTTAATTAACTAAGCTTAACTTTTAAAGTCACTTACTTCATCACTGATCAGTTTCCATTTAATAAATAAATCAAGTCTCATACATTTTTTTCTATATTATGAATATAATTATACTAGCAATTTTCTATTCCACCCATAAATTGCTCTAAATTCTATGAAATTTTAACACTTTTTAAGACAAGGTTTAACCTACCTGATATAATAGAATTATGATAAGAATATAAAGATTGGATTTAGAAGGAGCGTAATGCTCTTACATAACTATTGTTAGAGGAGGAATTCGCCATGTATCAAAATATTTTACTTGCTGTTGATAATGTTAGCTCAGAAAAAATTTCAGAAAAAGCCATCTCTACCGCCCTAGCTTATAACGCTAAACTAACCCTTTGTCATATTAAAAAAAATACGACTATTTATCATCAAATCGATCCTACTGGACTTTTAACTACCCCTCATATGTTTATTCAAGACTTTTCATACTCTTTTGATGAGGAATTAGAAAAAATTAAAAAAACAGCCCTCAATGCCGGTGTTAAAGAAGTAGAAATCGTTCAGACTTACAGCTCGTCACCAGGTCTGGCAATCGCTGAAGTCATTGCTCCAGGCTACGACGTTGATTTAATTATTTGTGGCTCAAGTCATAAAACAACTCTGGATCGCTTACTACTAGGTAGCACCTCAACTGAAATCGTTAGAAACGCTAAATGCGATGTAAAATTAGTTCGTAACCCTTAAACTAAGCTCTACATATAATAAAAAGCAATTAAAGGACTCCCTTTAATTGCTTTTTATTATTCTAAATCTTTCGGCGGAATTTTTGATTCGTCTTTCCGCTTTTTATCTTTTTCTCGAAAAACACCTGTAGAATTAAAAATTAATTCAATAACAATAATAGCTCCCACAAGCATCACAAGACCATAAAAATTAGAATACATGGTATAAACAATAGCTGTCAAAGAAAACAGTGCCGTTATAGCATATAAAACTAAAACACTTTTAACATGACCTAGGTTTTTGTCTAAAAGCTGATGATGAACGTGACCCCGATCTGGCTTAAAAGGAGATTTTCCATTTAAAATTCGACGAATAATTGCCCATACTGTATCAAAGATAGGAATTGATAAGACCACAATGGGAATCAAAAATGAAACAAAAGCTGCATTTTTATATCCTAATAAAGATAACACCGAAATTGAAAATCCTAAAAACAAGGATCCGGTATCTCCCATAAAAATTTTAGCAGGATAGAAATTGTGAACTAAAAATCCGAGAGTTGAACCTAATAACAAGCAGCATAACATAGCTACAAACACTTCACCTTTAAATATTGCTAAGACTGCCATTGTCCCAAAGGAGATTGAAGAGCATCCAGAAGACAGGCCATCTAAACCATCAATTAAATTAATCGAGTTGGTAATCCCTACAATCCAAACGATTGTAATAATACCGCCTAGCCAGCCTAATTCTATAATGGGAAAAAAAGGTAAATGAATATCTGTAATAATAAAATTTCCATAAAAAACCATAATCAATGCTACAACCAACTGAACCAAAAACTTTGCTTTTGCTGGTAATTCAAACATATCATCTAGCATCCCTGTGATAATAATAATAACAGAAGAAATAAAGTAAGCATCAAAGAAGGCTGTTTGTCCTTCGGCCAATGCCAACCTCTTCACATTAAAAACCATATATCCTAAGACAAAAGCGATATAAATAGCTAGTCCTCCCAAGCGGGGCATAGGCATTTGGTGAACTTTTCTTTTATTAGGAGCATCAACTGCATTGGTAAAACGAGCAAGTTGAATCATATAAGGAGTTATTAATGTTGAAACAATAAAACAAAAAACTATAACTAATAGGTAAATCATCCTGACACCTCAAAATTTATTTTTCTTTATTATATCACAAGAGTTCCTTAATCAAAACCTTATAACCTAACAAACCACTAAGATTACAAATTAACTGCTAAATTAATTAGATAAATTTTTCGATTTCGACATTATCAAGCGTAAAAACCGCAAAAAACTTATGCTTATTTACCTATAGACGCAAATAACCTTCATCGTTAACTCTTTTGTAGAATGTAAAATAGTTTGGGCATGATTTAGTCCTAAATGGTTACCAATGGCAATGGAAGCTACAAAAAACCAATTAACCATTTAGAAATTAGCATCAGTTAACATTGATCTATTTATCTACAAAAAAGAATACACCTTAGTAGATCAAATTTTAATAGAGAAAAGGTAAAAAATTAGCTATAAAAAAATCGCCAAGTTCCTTAATTCATAAGGTATTTGGCGATTTTTACGTATGTGAACTACTTTCAACTTAAAAAAGTAGGGACTTCTTAATCAAGATAACTAGCGTTACAGTTTCTCCAAGCATTTTGACAGTTCCTGTTGGTTCTTTAAACAAATTTATACTTGTTTATTTCATCTCAGCAATAACTACCCTCATTGAATTAGAAAAGAACATTGTTATCTAGATACAAAAAAAATTCCTGATCCGCTCAACACGTTTAGTGTTCTAACTTATGTTAAATATACCTTTTGTGCTATTGTAGTAAAGATTTAGGCCAAGTCATCTCAACACCAAAAAAATAGGGGAATTTTTCCTTAAGAGTTAAACTTTATCCACTAACTGCTACTGTTTAGATAGATTTTTCAATACGAATTAATTCATCTGAAACTTCCATAAATTCTTCTAAAAAGATGGCTAGAATATCTTCATAGGGTTTATCTTGAGTTAAAACCTGATTGAGTTCGCGACTATATTCGTACAATTCGTCAGCCCCTAGCTGTCCTGCCAGTCCTTTCATCGTATGAACCTTTCGAGTTGCTTCAGCCCGATCAGATTCAATTAACTGAGCTAATTGTTCGACAATCATATAAAATTTCTTTCTAAAATTGTAAGCAATTTTAAAGTATAACTGTACATTTCCTGCAATCCGCTCTAAAGCGTAAGTAATATTCAATGTTGTACCTAATTCAATTAATTGTTCAGGCTTTACATGATTTGTAGCAAATAAAGTCGGATTGAGGACTCGATAAATCCCACTTGATAAAGTATAATGATCCACAGGTTTTGGGACATAGGCATCCACACCTTGCCTTAATATGAAATCTAATTCAAATGGATCACTAACTCCTGTTAATAAAATTACTTTAGAATCTGGATTAATCAATTTGAGAGCTTTAAAAGCTTCGACTCCACTCATTTCAGGCATAATAACATCCAGTAAGACACAATCAAATTGATCCATATTTTTAGCGTAATGTTCAATTGCTATCTTAGGATCAGAAAAAGAAGTTGTGCTGTAACCAAAACTTTCAAGTAACTCATGAGTGATTTCTAAATTAGACTCCTCATCATCAATCACTAATACCCTTCCAACACCAAATGAAACAGTTCCTTCAGGAAGTTTTTCATCAATTCCACGGTTAATCGGTAAATAAATCGAGAATGTTGTTCCTTTACCCACAGTAGATTCTACTGTTAATGCTCCATTATGATTCCTCACGGTATCCATAACACTAGCTAATCCCATTCCAGTACCTTTTCCTAAACATTTAGTTGTAAAGAAAGGTTTAAATATTTGCGGAAGTAATGATTCTTCAATACCACTCCCAGTGTCTGTTATTTCTAAAATTGCATAATCATTAGGTGTAACTTCGGTATCTAATAAGTTTCCTGGAACTGCCTCTATTAATCGTTGCGTTAAGGATAATTCAATAACTCCTTGGGTTTTAATGGCATCACGAGCATTAATACATAAATTTAAAACCGCATTATTTAATTGTGAAACTTCACCTAAAATATAATATTCATTTTCATCAATATTTAATTTAATCTTAATTCGCCGGTCAATTGTATGTTTTAACATACTAACTGTATCATTCACGAGTTGAACTAAATCTAAATTTGTTCGCTTATCATCCGTTTTATGAGAAAAAGCTAATAGTTGGCGAGTTAATTCTGTTGAATGCTGAACTGAACGTTCTATTCCGTTCATATAACGCAGTAAGGTTTCATCCTGAGTCATATTCTTCATTAATGCAACATAGCCTAATATCCCATTTAATTGATTATTAAAATCATGACTTACTCCACTTGTTAATTGGCCTAAGGCTTGTAACTTTTGGAGCTGATTATCAATCAAGTCGTGTTTATTTTGAGTTGAAAGATCTAAAAATAAACCTCGGACCTTTAAATCACCTGTAGAATCAATTACTTTTTCGCATTTAATAGTAAAGGTTTGCCAAGGTTCATGTTTATGACGCCACAAAAGTTCCTGTGTTAATACAAGACTAGGACTTAATAAAAAATTTTCAATGATTTCATTTAGAGTTTCATTTTCAAATAAATCATGACTCTTACGCTTTCTTTGACTATCTTTTAGAAATTGCTTTACAACTTGGTTAACATACCAGGTTTGATTAACTACTTGATACTCAAAAAAGCCGACGGCTAATTGAAGTAATTGTAAAAACCATTCTGATGATCCAACTTCAAGCTCCTGAATGAAAATTTCCTTAAGCTCATCTAACTCTATTATCTTTATGCTCTCACTCTTTACTATGTTAACCACAAAAAAACCACGCTCCTATATAGTGCCATATGACTAACTTTTTACAGCTACCTAGTAATCTCTTCCTCAAACTATTATAATCCATATCCTTTATAACCTTCTATCGCCTATTGAGAGAATGATTGTATAAAATAAAAAGGATTATCAAGTAAATATGTAAAGTAAACTAAGATACATTATTTTCAGTTATTTTTAATTCGATAATTTTACTAAAACTTTAATTCAACAAATATTTTGCATCTTTTTTACATTTTATCACTTCCATTACAAACTTTTTT
>Ga0153974_1000367_pt1 | contig 10295 bp, 21 predicted proteins | sample TSGA058MetaG_FD_104741 | JGI IMG/M metagenome (GOLD analysis project Ga0153974, IMG submission 104741) | Attine ant fungus gardens microbial communities from Georgia, USA - TSGA058 MetaG | ecosystem: Host-associated > Fungi > Mycelium > Unclassified | place: USA: Georgia, Yuchi Wildlife... | reverse complement strand
TCTAAAAATAACTCTAATACTAATTCTCGCTAGAAATAACACCACCTTTGCGGTCTTTTCAGCCCCAGTCGTCGTCACCCTTCCGCACCCGATACTCTCGTATCGCTTAGCTACAGGCTTCCTAGCCCGGAACCGAAAATCCACACAAAATCGGTATCATTTCTAAGCGAAATTAGTATAAAAGTCTAATATGACAATTTAAATATAATTTGGAATTAAATAAAATCTAATTATTAGTAGCACTCACGATTCTTTCGCTACGCTTATTCCTAACGAAATTTTTATTAGTATAACCTTAAAGACTTTTTTAGATTATAAAAAAAGAAGCCATCAAGCAGTTAAATTCTGCTCTAGACTTCCATAAATTATACTAATTCAATTACAACCATATCAGCTGCATCTCCACGACGTGGACCAGCTTTAATGATGCGAGTGTACCCACCATTACGCTCAGTGTAACGCGGTGCAATATCAGAGAATAATTTTTGAAGAGCTGTTGCTCCAGTTTCATTGTTAGCAACCTCTTGACGAACATACGATGCTGCTTGACGTCGAGCATGTAAGTCTCCGCGTTTACCTAAAGTAATTAATTTCTCAACTACGGAACGTAATTCTTTAGCACGAGCTTCAGTAGTTACAATGCGCTCATTGATAATTAAATCAGTTGATAAATCACGTAGCATTGCTTTACGTTGATGACTAAGACGCCCTAATTTTCTATAAGCCACTTAAAATTCCTCCTTCCATTAAAAAAATGGAATTATATCACATTAAAATATTTATTTAGTGCAACCTAAACTTAATCCTAACTCATCTAGTTTATCTTTAACTTCTTTTAAAGACTTCTTACCTAAGTTTCGGACCTTCATCATATCTTCTTCAGAATGACGAGCTAATTCTTCTACTGTATTAATGCCTGCACGACGTAAACAGTTGTAAGAACGAACAGATAAATCTAACTCTTCAATTGGCATTTCTAAAACTTTGTTTTTCTCTTCATCTTCACGTTCTACCACAAATGATGCAAGTTGCCCTACTTCATTTAAGTTAACTAGAATGCTGAAGTGTTCAACTAAAATTTTAGATGCTAATGAGATAGCTTCTTGAGGATTTAGACTTCCATTTGTCCAAACTTCTAAAATCAGTTTATCGTAAGAAGCATCTTGACCAACACGAGTTTTTTCAACATCATAAGAAACGCGTGTAACTGGAGTATAGATTGAATCAATTGCAATTTCACCTGTGCTTTCAAGCAAACGTTTATTGTCATCTGCTCCAACATAACCATTTCCATGACGTGCCTTCATTGTCATTCTTAAACGACCTGTAGATGAAAGTGTTGCGATATGTAAATTTGGATTTATAATCTCTACTTCGTTATCACATTGAATATCTGCGGCTGTAATTGCACCTTCTCTAGCAACATCAATACGTAATTCCTTAACTTCTTCTGAGTCAATTGATAAAATTAGGTTTTTTAAATTTAAAATAATTTCGGTTACATCTTCTACAATACCATCAATAGCAGTGAATTCATGTTGAACTCCTTCTATTAGAATAGATGTTACGGCAGCTCCAGAAAGCGATGATAGTAATACTCTACGTAAAGAATTTCCTAACGTAGTCCCATATCCGCGCTTTAGAGGCTCAATAACAAATTTTCCATAGAACTTATCTTTGATATATTCTTCAACTTCAATTCTCGGTTTTTCGATTTCTAACATCGACTTCCCTCCTCAGGATCGCTTATATAGTAGGGTACTACTTTCAATGTTCTTCCTGATTAACCACGTGGGTGTTTCGGTGGACGACATCCATTATGAGGAACCGGTGTAACATCTCTAATAGCTGTTACATCTAATCCTGTAGCTTGAAGTGCACGAATTGCAGCTTCACGTCCAGGACCTGGGCCTCTAACTGTTACATCTACACTTTTCATTCCATTATCCATTGCAGCTTTTGCAGCTGCTTCAGATGCCATTTGAGCAGCAAATGGAGTTGATTTACGAGATCCTTTAAATCCTAATGCACCTGCACTTGACCATGAGATTGCATTACCATGAGGATCAGTAATCGTAACAATTGTATTATTGAAAGTCGAGTGGATATGTGCTACACCTGTAGCAATATTCTTTTTAACACGACGTTTACGACTAACTTGTTTACGTGCCATGTGATGACCCTCCTAACTATTTTTTCTTATTTGCAACTGTTTTACGTGGACCTTTACGAGTACGAGCGTTGTTCTTAGTGTTCTGTCCGCGTACTGGTAAATTTCTACGGTGACGGATACCACGGAATGAAGCAATTTCCATTAAACGTTTAATATTTAATGAAACATCACGACGTAAGTCTCCCTCTATTTTTAATTTATCTACTTCTGCACGAATACGGTTTAACTCATCTTCAGTTAAATCACGCACACGAGTATCTTCAGATACATTAGCATCTGCTAATACTTTTTGAGCAGTTGGTTTCCCAATTCCATAGATATATGTTAATGAAATTATAACGCGTTTATCGCGCGGAATATCTACACCAGCAATACGTGCCATTCATTGCACCTCCTAAAACTTATCCTTGTTTTTGTTTGTGTTTTGGATTTTCACAAATTACCATTACTTTACCTTTACGACGAATAACTTTACATTTATCGCAGATAGGTTTTACAGATGGTCTTACCTTCATGAATTAAAACCTCCTCATTTTTCAGTATCTCGGAGTCTATTTGTGACGATATGTAATACGCCCACGTGTTAAATCATAAGGAGATAATTCTACAGTTACTTTATCACCTGGTAAAATGCGAATGAAATTCATACGGATTTTACCAGAAACGTGAGCTATTAATTGATGACCATTTTCTAATTCTACTTTGAACATAGCATTTGGCAAATTATCGATAACGGTAGCTTCTACTTCAATAACATCTTGTTTAGCCATTGATTATGCCTCCTTATCTTATAGCTTAGTTAATATTTCATACCCACTATCTGTGATAGCGACAGTATGTTCGAAATGAGCACAGAGACTCTTATCACGAGTGACAACTGTCCAATTATCAGCAAGAGTTTTTACATATCTCTCCCCATAATTGACCATTGGCTCAATAGCCAAAGTCATACCTGTTTTCAATCTTGGTCCTCTACCAGGAGGTCCATAATGTGGAATGGAAGGATCTTCGTGTAAATCTTGACCTACACCATGACCAGCATACTCGCGAACAATTGAAAAGTTATGAGACTCTACATAAACTTGGATTGCATGTGAGATATCAGATAAACGATTGCCTGCTTTCGCTTGGTCTAATCCTATAAATAATGATTTTTCTGTAATATCAAGTAAACGTTGAGCTTCTTTAGAGATTGTTCCAACAGGATATGTCCAAGCAGAATCGCCATGATATCCGTTGTATTTTGCACCAATATCAATGGAGATAATATCACCATCATTCAATACGCGCTCTCCGGGAATACCGTGAACCAGCTCATCATTCACAGAAGCACAAATGCTTCCAGTAAACCCATGATAACCTTTAAAAGAAGGTATTGCGCCATTGTTGCATATTACAGCTTCAACAATTTCATCTAATTGTTTCGTTGTAATACCTGGTTTAATATGTTTCTTTACCTCTTCATGAGCTAATGCAACAATTCTACCTGCTTCACGCATAATTTCAATTTCACGCGGTGTTTTACAAATAATCATTACTTATTTCCTCCAAGAGCAGCTTGAATCTCTGCAAACACGAGATCAATTGATTGTTGACCATTAATATTAACAAGATTTCCAGCTAAAGAATAATAATCTAATAATGGTTTTGTTTGCTTAACATATACTGATAAGCGATGTCCCACCGTTTCTTCATTATCATCTTTACGTTGATATAATTCTCCACTATCTTTATCACAAACATTTTCAACAGCTGGGGGATTAAAGATTTTATGATAAGTTGCCCCACAAGAACGACAAATTCGACGTCCTGTTAAGCGCTCTTTAAGAATATTTAAATCAACATCAATATTAATTACATAATCAATTTTTGAATCTAATGAAACTAATAATTCATCTAAAGCATTTGCTTGCTCTACTGTTCGTGGGAAACCATCTAACAAAAAGCCTTGTTGGCAATCTGACTCAGATAAACGGTCTTCTACAATACCAATTGTAACATGGTCAGGTACTAGTGCACCTTGATCCATGTAACGCTTAGCTTCCATTCCTAATTCAGTTTGGTCTTTTATAGCTTTTCTAAACATATCTCCAGTAGAGATATGTGGTATTTGATATTTTTCAATGATTTTTTCAGCTTGAGTACCTTTTCCAGCACCTGGAGGGCCCATAAATACGATCTTCACCACATCTCACCTCAATTATTTAATGAATCCTTTATATTTTTGATCCATCGTTTTAGTTTGGATTTGCTTAGCAGTTTCCATTGCAACACCTACAACGATTAATAAGCTCGTACCACCTATTTGAATACTGGCAGGTAAATTTGTCAGTGTTCCTAATAATATCGGTAAGCATGCAATAACAACTAAATAAATAGCTCCAATAAAAGTGATACGTGATAAAACCTTAGATAAATACTCTTCAGTGTCTACACCAGGTCTAACACCAGGAATATACGAGCCTTGTTTTTTAAGATTCTCAGCTACTTTTTCTGGGCTTACTTGTACAAAAGCGTAGAAGTAAGTAAATGCAATAATTAGTGCAACATAGACAACAAAACCAATAGGTTCAGTGTTACTAAATATTGCTCTCAATGCATTTGTTAATCCAGATTGCGGAAAGAACTCAACTATAGTTAACGGTACGCTGACAAAAGAAGAAGCAAAAATTACTGGAATTACTCCAGCTGAATTTAATTTCAGTGGAATATAAGAATCTTTACGTCCCGATAACTGAGCAGAATTATGTCTATTAGCATACTGAATAGGTAATTTTCGATTTGCACTTTGTAAGTAAATAACCGCAATTACCATTAAAACTAATATAGCTACGATTGATATAACTGCTAAAACATTAGTTAATGTAATATCAGTTAAGTAGTAGTCATACAATTCCATCATCATAATTGGAATACGCGAGATAATAGCAGCCACAATAATCATCGATGTACCATTACCAATTCCCTTACTAGTAATTTGATCAGCAAGGAAAAGCACAATTGCTGTACCAGCAGTCATAACTATTGCTATATATAGATAAATCCATATTGCATGACTTTGTAATAAAATACCATTGTACATTAGGTTAAAACCAATTGCCATTGGAATCGATTGAATAAACGCGAAAACTAAAGCCATATAACGAGTTAGTTGGTTTAGCTTTCTTTTTCCAGATTCTCCTTCTTTAGCCCATTCCGATAAGATTGGAATTACATCCATTTGCATTAATTGAATAATAATTGATGCATTGATGTAAGGAGAAATAGACATCGCAAACAATGAAAATCGTGTTAAAGCCCCTCCGCTTAAAGCATCGAGAAAACCTAGTGCAGTAGTATTAAATGTTGCACCTAGAACAGCCGTGTTGATACCAGGCACAGGAATATATGATCCTATACGATAAACAACAAAAATCATCAGTGTAAAAAGAATTTTTCTTCTCAAACTAACGTTCTTCCACATTTTCTTGAAAGTAGCCATTATACCACCTCGATTGATCCACCTAGAGCCGCAATTTTTTCTTCTGCTGCTTTTGAGAATTTAGCTGCTTTAACAGTTACTTTTCTCTCTAATGTTCCGTGTGCTAAAACTTTAACCCCAGAATGTAATTTTTTAATTACTCCAGTTTCTAATAAAAGTTCAGGAGTCACAATTGTTCCATCTTCAAATCTATTTAATTGATCTAAGTTAATAATAGCATACTCTTTACGGTTAATGTTAGTAAATCCACGCTTTGGTACACGACGGAATAAAGGAGTTTGACCACCTTCGAATCCTAAACGAACTCCACCACCTGAACGAGCATTTTGCCCTTTGTGTCCCTTACCGGCAGTTTTTCCTTGACCAGAACCATGACCACGACCGATACGCTTTCTATCTTTACGAGACCCTTCAGTATAAGTTAACTCATGTAATTTCACCGAAGTTCACCTCCTTTGATTATTTTTCTTCTACAGTCAATAAATGAGATACTTTTTTAATCATACCACGAACAGTTACATTATCAGCTTTAACAACTGTTTGATTTAACTTACGTAAACCAAGAGCTTGTACTGTTGCACGTTGAGATTCATTTTGACCGATTACACTACGTGTTAAAGTAATGTGTAATTCTTTAGCCATTGGAGTTCCCTCCTTATCCTAAGATTTCTTCAACAGTTTTACCGCGTAATTCAGCTACACGTTCAACTGTTTTTAAATTTTCTAAACCACTTATTGTTGCACGCACCATATTGATTGGTGTGTTTGAACCTAAAGATTTTGATAAGATATCTTGTACTCCTGCTAACTCAAGTACGGCACGAACTGGTCCACCAGCAATAACTCCAGTACCAGCAGAAGCAGGTTTTAATAGTACATTCCCTGAACCAAACTTACCAATAATTTGGTGTGGAACTGTTGTTCCGACCATTGGTACATGGATTAAGTTTTTCTTAGCATTTTCAACTGCTTTTTTGATAGCCTCAGGTACCTCTTGAGCTTTACCAGTACCGAAACCAACGTGACCATTTTTGTCACCGACAACAACTAATGCAGCAAAACGGAAACGACGTCCACCTTTTACTACTTTTGTTACACGATTAATAGTAACTACACGTTCTTCAAGTGTTAAATTACTAGGGTCAATGATTCGACTCATCTTTGTCCCTCCTTCTAATTAGAATTTTAAACCATTTTCACGTGCTGCCTCAGCTAACGCTGATACACGTCCGTGATAAATATATCCACCACGATCAAAAACAACCTCTTGGATATTTTTTTCTGAAGCGCGTTTTGCTACAGCTTCACCAACTAGTTTAGCTGCTTCAACGTTACCACCAGAAGTAATGTTTAAATCTTTATCTAAAGTTGATGCACTTACTAATGTTGTACCAGTTACATCGTCAATGATTTGCGCATAAATGTGCTTGCTTGAACGGAATACATTTAAGCGTGGGCGCTCTGCAGTTCCTGTAACTTTAGCACGTACACGGTAATGTCTTTGTTTACGTAATTCATTACGTGATGCTTTTTTAATCATTCAGGCCACCCCTTTCGAATTATTTTTTAGCTTTTTTACCTTCTTTACGGCGTACATGTTCACCTTTATAGCGAATTCCTTTACCTTTATAAGGCTCTGGAGCACGTACTGAACGAATATTAGCTGCAAATTCTCCAACTACTTGCTTATCAATACCACTTACAATAACACTTGTTAGAGTAGGTACTTCAACAGTAATTCCTTGTGGCGCAACTAATTCAACTGGATGAGAATAACCAGCACTTAATACAAGTTTTTCACCTTGTTTTTGAGCACGGTATCCAACCCCGATGATTTCTAGTTCACGCTTGAATCCTTCAGACACACCAACAACCATGTTGTTTAATAAGGCACGTGTAGTTCCGTGAACCATTTTATTTTCTTTAGTATCGTTAGGTCGAGTAACGATTACTTCATTTCCTTCGATATTGAATCCCATGTTCGAATTAAATGTACGAGAAAGTTCCCCTTTAGGTCCCTTCACAGTAACTAAATTTTTTTCAGCAACAGTTACTTCAACACCAGAAGGTAATGCTACCGGTTTATTACCAATACGAGACATTTATGTGACACCTCCTGTCTTTGTTATTACCAAACGTATGCGATTACTTCTCCACCAACTTGTTGTTGACGAGCTTCTTTATCAGTCATAATTCCTTTAGAAGTAGAAAGGATTGCGATTCCTAATCCATTTAATACTCTAGGAACGTCAGTATTTTTTACATAAACACGTAATCCTGGTTTAGAGATACGCTTTAGCCCAGTGACAACACGCTCATTGTTTTTACCATATTTTAATGCAATACGTAAGACACCTTGTTTGTTATCTTCAATATATTCTACATCGCGAACGAAACCTTCACGCTTTAAAACTTCTAATACTTCACGCTTCATTTTTGAAGCAGGCATTTCTACCACTTCATGACGCATTTGGTTTGCGTTACGAATACGTGTTAACATATCTGCAATTGGATCTGTCATTACCATTGTTTGTTCCTCCTTCCCGTTTTAAGAGAATTAAGTTTATTACCAGCTTGCTTTTTTAACACCTGGGATTTGTCCTTTATACGCTAATTCACGGAAGCAAATACGGCATAATTTGAATTTGCGTAGAACAGAGTGTGGACGTCCACAACGTTCACAACGTGTATATTCACGCACTGCAAACTTTTGTTTGCGTTGTTGCTTGATGATCATAGATTTTTTAGCCATGATTGACGCCTCCTTTCATCAATTATTTTTGAAACGGCATCCCAAATTGAGTTAATAACTCACGAGATTCTTCATCAGTATTAGCTGTTGTAACAATAACGATGTCCATTCCGCGTACTTTACTTACTTTATCAAAATCAATCTCTGGAAAAATTAATTGTTCTTTAACACCTAATGTAAAGTTTCCACGTCCATCAAAAGACTTTGTTGAAACTCCGCGGAAGTCGCGTACACGAGGTAATGAAACTGAAATTAATTTATCTAAGAAATCATACATACGCTCTCCACGTAATGTAACTTTGCATCCGATTGGCATTCCTTCACGAAGACGGAATCCAGCAATTGACTTCTTAGCACGAGTAACAACAGGTTTCTGACCTGTAATTAATGCTAATTCAGCAACTGCTTCATCTAAAACTTTAGAGTTGCTAACTGCTTCTCCAAGACCCATATTAATAACAATTTTATCAATACTAGGTACTTGCATAACTGAGTTATAGTTAAACTTTTCTGTCATTGATTTTTTAACTTCATTATCAAATTTTTGACGTAAACGATTCATGTAGGTTTACCTCCCTTCGTTGTTATAATTTATTATAAAACTTCACCTGATTTTTTAGCGAAGCGTACTTTTTTACCGTCAACGAATTTATATCCTACGCGTGTTGGGTTTCCACTCTTTGGATCTACAATCATAACGTTTGATGCATGAATCGGAGCTTCAAACTCAACGATTCCACCATCTTGGTTCATTTGAGAAGGACGAACATGTTTCTTAACAACATTTACACCTTCAACAATGACTTTATTTTTTGAAGATTTAGCTGCTAGAACTACACCTTCTTTACCTTTATCTTTACCTGAAATAACAACAACTTTATCTCCAGTTTTAATATGCATACTGTGCACCTCCTAATCTAAGGGTTCAGTGTTAATTAAAGAACTTCCGGAGCTAATGAGACAATACGCATGAAATCTTTTTCACGCAACTCACGAGCAACTGGTCCGAAGATACGAGTACCACGTGGAGATTTATCGTCTTTAATAATAACTGCTGCATTCTCATCAAATTTAATATATGATCCGTCAGCGCGACGAGCTCCCGTTTTCGTACGTACGATTACCGCTTTAACAACTTCACCTTTTTTAACAGTTCCACCTGGTGACGCTGACTTAACTGTAGCCACAATAACATCACCGATGTTCCCAACTTTTTTCTGAGAACCACCTAAAATTTTAATTGCTAATATCTCTTTTGCACCAGAGTTATCCGCAACTCTTAAACGTGTTTCCTGTTGAATCATGATTGGACCTCCTTTCAAGACTTTATCTTCTATTTATCTTGAATAAAAATTAAATAATAATTGCTTTTTCAACAATCTCAACTAAACGGAATTTTTTAGTTTTTGACATAGGACGACATTCTTCAATGCGCACTAAATCTCCAACTTTAGCTTCATTTAACTCGTCATGAGTTGAATATTTTTTTGAATATTTAACTCGTTTACCGTATAGAGGATGTACTTTGTAATATTCGATAAGTACTGAAATTGTTTTATCTGTTTTATCTGAGACAACACGTCCAGAAAAAGTTTTTTTAGTACGTTCCATAACTGAACCTCCTCTCAAGCTCATTATTTAGTGTTTTCGCGTTCGCTAACGATCGTTTTCATACGCGCAATAGCTTTACGAATTTCGCGAATACGACTAGTATTTTCTAATTGTCCTGTAGCTAATTGGAAGCGAAGATTAAATAATTCATCTTTTAATTCGTTGATCTTAGCTTCGATTTCTGTAGTGGTTAAATTACGGATTTCATTAGCTTTCATTACTATCACCACCGTCTACACGTTTTACAAACTTAGTTTGAACTGGTAATTTATGAGCAG
>Ga0153974_1000364_pt1 | contig 10334 bp, 8 predicted proteins | sample TSGA058MetaG_FD_104741 | JGI IMG/M metagenome (GOLD analysis project Ga0153974, IMG submission 104741) | Attine ant fungus gardens microbial communities from Georgia, USA - TSGA058 MetaG | ecosystem: Host-associated > Fungi > Mycelium > Unclassified | place: USA: Georgia, Yuchi Wildlife... | reverse complement strand
GGATGGTCTCGCTTGAGCTCGACTTCAAACATTTAAGGTAACTCCTCGTTCCTCGGAGTATAGTTCTCTTAAGCATTCGTTCCTCATGCAAGTGAACTAACAAATCTATCGAACAGGTAGCTTGAGTCGTCTGGTCCTGGGCATGCTTCTGGGTGGTATTGAACAGTGAATGCTTTATATTTTGTGTGGCGTAATCCTTCGACTGTTTGATCGTTTAAGGCTAGATGGGTGACTTCAAGTTCTGTTTTTTCAAGTGATTGCTGGTCTACTTGGTACCCATGGTTTTGTGAAGTAATATGAACTTTATTAGTTTGTAAATCTTTAACTGGGTGGTTACATCCATGATGCCCAAACTTCATTTTTTTAGTATCAGCACCATTTGCTAGTGCAAATAGTTGATGCCCTAAACAAATACCAAATATTGGATAATATGATTGGATTTCTTGAATCATTGAAATAGCTTCTGTAACATCTTTTGGATCTCCAGGCCCATTACTTAACATGACTCCATCTGGATTTAAGTTGATAATCTCTTGAGCTGGTGTATTAAAAGGAACCACAATAACTTCACATCCTCGTGCCGTTAACTCGCGGATAATTCCTTTCTTTACTCCAAAGTCCACTAAAACAATACGATATTTCTCTCCCGGCGCTGTATAGGTAATCTTTGTTGAAACATGCTCAACATGACGATTTAAAACAGGAACTTCATTTAACTGAGCTAAAGCCTCCTCATCACTCACTTGGCTATCGACAATGACAGCACGAATTGATCCATGTTCACGAATTTTAATCGTTAAAGCGCGAGTATCCACATTATGTAATCCTGGAATTTGTTTTTGTTTTAAAAATTCATTTAATGATTTACGAGAACGCCAATTAGAAGGTACTTCACAGTATTCTTTAACAATTAAGGCACTAGTTGCTGGTGCAAATGACTCAAAGTCTTGATCATTAATTCCATAGTTTCCAATTAAAGGATACGTCATCACTACCATTTGACCAAAGTATGAAGGATCCGATAAAATCTCCTGATATCCTGTCATCCCCGTGTTAAAGACGACCTCTCCTACTACTGAGTTTTCAGCTCCAAAAGCTGTTCCAAAAAATACCGTTCCGTCTGCTAATACGAGTTTACGATTATACATTCCTTACCTCTCCCATCATCACTTAGTCATTCATCTCTAGACTTCTCCATAAACTACACGACCTTCTACTAAAGTCATCACTGGCCAACCACTAACCCTTTCGCCATTAAAAGGAGTGTTTTTCCCTTTAGATTCAAAGCGACTCGCATCGATTGACATCTCTTTATCTAGATCAATTACCGTAATATCCGCAGGCATTCCCACGGCTAGTTTACCGTATGGTAAACCAAAGATTTCCGCAGGCTTTGTACTCATAGAATCAATTAACTGTTTTAACGTTATTTTATTTGTTTTGACAAAATGTGTATATAGTAATGGAAACGCAGTTTCTAAGCCTACAATTCCAAATGGTGCTTTTTCAACAGGTTGAGTCTTCTCATCTTCGTGGTGAGGAGCATGATCTGTTGCGATAATATCGATTGTTCCATCTAACCACCCTTGGATACAAGCTTCTTTATCAGTAAGCGAACGCAGAGGTGGATTCATTTTGAAATTACTAATATCCGCTGTCTTAATATCTACATCACTCAGAATTAAATGGTGAGGTGAAACCTCGGCTGTTACTTTAATTCCTTGGGTCTTGGCAAAGCGAACTAATTCAACACTTTCTTTCGTACTAATATGGCAAATATGATAATGAACCCCTGTTGCTTGAGCAAGCATAATATCACGAGCTATTTGTGCCGATTCACTAACTGATAAGATTCCTTTATGCTGATGTTTTTTTGCATACTCCCCTTCATGTAGATATCCATCAAACAGCAAACTATCATCCTCACAATGAGCAATAACTGGCTTATTAACCGCCTTTGCTCTTAACATGGCTTGATACATGGTTCCAGCCTCTTGAATTCCCCGACCATCATCAGAAAACCCTAGAATACTGGTCTTCGCTAGCTCTTCAATCTCAACTAATTCCGCTCCCAATTCTCCTATGGTAATTGAAGCATATGGTAAAGTTCTTACTTTTGCATCCTTTGCAATTAGACCTTCAATCATGCTCACATTCTCCAAGCAATCTGGAACCGGATTTGTATTAGCCATGGCAGCTATAGTCGTATAGCCACCACGAGCTGCTGCCATTGTTCCACTAGCAATGGTCTCCTTATGCTCATAACCTGGTTCCCTTAAATGAACATGAACATCAATTAAACCTGGCGTCACTAACTTCCCTGCTAAATCTATAACCTCTACACCTTTAGCTGAAATCTTTTTTTCTATTTTAACTATCCTCTTATCCTCTATTAAAATCTCGATTGGTGTCAATTCACCAACTTCATTAACAACACGACCATTTTTTAAAAGTAACATTTTTCCCACTCCTTATCCTAATACTCGATTTATAACTGCCATCCTGATTAAAACTCCATTTTCCATCTGTTTAAAGATACGGCTCCGCTGACATTCCACCAACTCATCAGCAATTTCCACTCCTCGATTAAAAGGTGCTGGGTGCATAATAATTGCCCTTTCTTTCATTATTGTTTCGCGCTTCACCGTTAACCCATACTCTTGGTGATACTGCTCCTTTGTCAGCTTCATTCCTAAATTATGGCGCTCATGCTGAACTCGCAACAACATCACAATATCCATCTCAGGTAATATTTCATCTAAGTCTCGCCAATCATAGCCCGCCTCTTGAAACTGCTTAGGAGCCACTAAATGAACTGCCATTCCTAGGCGTTCCATAATTTCAATATTTGTATGGGCAACCCGCGAATGGGCCACATCGCCCACTATTGCTATTTTTAATCCTTTAAAAAAACCATACTCTTGATAAATCGTTAACAAATCTAATAAAGATTGTGTGGGATGATTGCCACTACCATCTCCAGCGTTAAACATTGGAATTTTTAGCCCAGTAAGAATGTCTGAAAAATATTCTTTTTGAGGATGACGTATGACTAGGCCATCAACTCCGATTGCTTCAAATGTTTTAACCGTGTCATATAATGTCTCACCTTTTTGAACGCTAGAACTTTCTGTAGCAAATGTAATGGTTTTTATACCTAATCGGTGCTGAGCCATTTCAAATGAGTACTGTGTACGGGTACTCGGTTCAAAAAATAAATTAGCGACAACTTTTTGACCTAAATTAGGAACTTCTTCCTGATTTTTATAACTATTAGCTGTTTCTAAAATCTCCATAATTTCATTAACCGATAAATCACTTAACTGTGTTAAATGTTTAATCTTATCCATCTTTTTCACCCCTAATATTGCCTTTTTTAAAGGATTTTTCGAAAATTGGTTATAAAAAAAACAGCATGAGCGCCAGCCCTTAAAAAGACCACACTCGGCTGAGTGGTGAACATCCCGAATTAAGGATGCCACAACTTAGCGCTAAAGCTGATTTTTATTAAATTTTAACTAAGAGCGGGCGTTACACCGTTACCGGCTCAGTATTAGAAGAACCTAGCGAAAGTTTTTCAATTTCGACTTGGTTTGGCTTCGAAACTGGACCGTAAGAAACTTCCTTATTCGGTAAGATTAGGTGTAAGATGATTCCGATAATTGCCGCTAATGCCATTCCTGATAAAACGATTGGTCCTAGCTCTACTGATAAATCTCCTATCCCAATAACTAAGATAACCGAACCAATAATTAAATTTCTTTGAGCTCCAAAGTCAATCTTATTATTAACTAACACCCGTGCCCCACAAGAAGCAATGATTCCAAATAACAGAATACTTACACCACCCATGACTGCAGTTGGTACTGTTTGGACTAAAGCCGTAAACGGTCCAAAGAATCCTAATACAATTGCAGTTAGTGCAGCTCCTCCGATAACCCATACCGATGCAACTTTTGTTAATCCCACAACTCCGATGTTTTCTCCATAAGTAGTGTTCGCTGGACCTCCAATGAAACCAGCTAGGATTGAAGCCACACCATCTCCAAGTAAGGTGCGATGTAATCCTGGAGATTTCGTTAAGTCTCGACCTAAAATATCACCTAGTAATAGTAAATCTCCAATATGTTCCGTAATTGTTACAACTGCCACTGGAATCATTAAACTTGCTATTTCCAGTGTGAATTGTGGTCTAGTGTTCATAAATGCAAACTCAGGTAAAATGACTAAACCAGATTCTTGTACTGGACTAAAATCAACAATTCCAAAGAAAATTGAGGTAATGTAGCCCACTAAAATTCCAAAGAAGATTGGCAGTAATTGAAACAATCCTTTCGTATAACTAGAAACAAAGACTGCTGTCAATAATGTAATTAAGGCAATTAAGACATGTTCAGATGCCATGTTAACTGCAGTAGGCGCTAAACTCAAACCGATAACTATAATCGTCGGTCCAATAATGATTGGCGGTAACAATCTATTAATCCAGTTTGTTCCTGCTACCTTTACAATTAAGGCGATTAGTACATATACTAATCCGACCATCATTAATCCACCCATAACTGCGCCTTGATTTGCGCCACTTATAATTGAACCTTCTTCATTTAAAGTAGCTCCAATTGACATTGCCGTTACAATAGGTGTAATAAAAGCAAATGATGAACCTAGATAAACTGGTGATTTTCCTTTTGTTATAAATATATAGAATAATGTTCCAAGCCCTGATGAAATAAGAGCTAAACTTACTGGCAATCCTGTCAACATGGGAACTAATACTGTGGCTCCAAACATTGCTAATACGTGCTGTGCACTTAGCGTTATCCACTCAAGAACCTTTGGCTTTTCATGTACATCTAAGACTAATTTCTTTTCCATCATTAATTCCTCCAGTCATAATTTTTAGCTTCAACCCTATAAAAAAATCCTCTTTCAGCTACGGTAGGCTGAAAGAGGATACACGAATTCCCTTGCGGAAAAATAGATAGAATATAATCTTTTAACGTGTTCTTCTCAGCCTCACGGGACCGAATTAAAGCTTTCTTAAACATTCTATCTTACAAGTCTAACTTTGTCAACAGTTCTACAAAATAATTTAATCATTTTTACAAGTCTATTCTAATTATAGATTTAGTACAAAATCAAATGGGGTACCCTTAGCCCAATTTACGTTTGGCAAATTCTTAAAACTTGATGGCGTTCAAATCTAATCTCATTAGGTCAAAAGACTGAAAAAGGATGTTCTTTATCACAATGTGGTTAGACCATACTATTGGTTTAAAGATAATCTCAGAAATAAAACTCTCTTTTGAATAATTGACATTGCATGGATCTCATGTAATCTTTTCTGAATTTTAGATAATTTGGGGTTGTTTTTACAAATGTACTATCTAAAAAACCATACCTATGGCACAAAAACGAATGAGAACGACCACACCATGTGCAATAATTGCTGAAGTTAAATCCTGTTTTCGCTGTAATAATGAGAATGGTAGCCCAAATAGTAATGCTAATAATAAATTATTAATAATTCCAGAAATCAACCCATGATTTATAAAAACATCTGGTGTATGGACCATAACATGTGGCATAATCATCATAAAATAGCAAGTAAACTTTTGGTTCCTTGAATCAATTTTCCCACGGAGAAGATGTACACAAAAGGCATATAAAAACATTCGTAGAGCAACTTCCTCATAGACAGCCGGACTAATAGCAAAAAAGAAATAAGAGAGTTTTATATTTGATAATGTGTTCCCCGAAAGTAAGAGATTTATTATACCGAATATAATACTGACAACTGCTAGACTATCTCATAAACATTATTAAAGATTTGCAGTCCACAAACAAACAAATTCGTGATAGTAATACCGAACAAGCCCTCTTACTTAAAGAAAAGAATCGTGAACTTTTAAACAAACAAAATAATGAAATACATTTAGCCACATTAAAAGAACGAAATCGTATCGCTCGCGATTCCACGATCATGTAGGGCATGATTTATCACGAGCCATTTTACAAACAGGAGCTATTCAAACTCTTAATCAAGATAAAAAATTAATCGGCCTTTTAGCTAGCCTTAGAGAAAACTTAACAGCTTCTATGAATAGCATCAGAGAAAGCGTCCACGACTTAAAAGAAGATTCCATTGACTTAAAAATAGCAATCAAACAACTGTTTAAAGAAACTCCCCATGAGTTAACCCTCCAATATGATATGGCAACAACCGTTCCCAATTCAATTAAATATTGCTTTTTAACTGTAACCAAAGAAGCTTTAACCAATATAACGAAACATAGTAATGCCACCTCTATCCAGATGACTATTCAGGAGCATCCGGCTTTATATCAACTTTTAATCCATGATAACGGCTCCCAACCTCCTGATACAACCCACTCTGGTATGGGGCTTGTAAATGAAGAAAGAGTCCAAACCTTAAATGGATACTGTTCCTTCTCTTATAAAAATGGATTTCGAATTTTTATTTCAATACCCAAAACAGGAGGGACTAACTCATGAAAATTATTATTATCGGCGACGATGCTATCGTTGAACTTTCGTTAAAAACAATTTTAGAAGCTACTGGAGAAATTAAAGTACTTGGAACGGGACGTAATGGCCAAGATGCTATTAATCTCTATGAAATACATCAACCCGATGTGGCTCTAATCGATATTCAAATGCCGCTGATGAGCGGGATTGACGCTGCCAAAGAAATTTTAGAACTAGATCGTCAAGAAAAGATCCTCTTTTTGACTACCTTTTCCGATAACGAGTATATTATCAAAGCCTTAAATATTGGCGTAAAAGGCTACTTACTTAAGCAAGATTTTGAAAGTATTGCTCCTGCTTTAAAAGCAGTTAAAGCCGGCCAAACTGTCTTTGGAACAGATATTGTTTCTAAACTCTCTAACCTTGTTCATGAAAATAAATTGTTTCTCTACGGAGATTATGGTATTAACGAGAAAGAAGAGAAAATCATTCATTTAGTGGCCCAAGGCTTAAGCAACAAAGAGATTAGCAACAACTCTTTTTAAGTGAAGGAACCGTCCGTAATTACTTAAGTACTATATTAGAAAAACTAAAATTACGGGACAGAACCCAACTCGTTGTCTTTCACTTTCAAAACCACAAACTATAAAGAGATGCTAATGTGGCCAAATCATAAAAGAAGCTAGACTTTAATAGCTACTCTGCATTCACACAGAGTTAACTTTTAAATTCTAGCTTTTTATTTTGATAAATCATTCTATTTGGTTAACAACTATAACAAAAGAAAGAAGATTTTTAAATCCTCACTCTTTTATTTCAATATGACTCCCGAATCTGTAAACTTAACGAGCCCTGCTTTAAGTATTCGTTGAGAAAAAGTTTTATTTTCCGGTCGATCTTGCTTCTTAACAATACCTCTATTTTCTAAGTATGTGTAAACATGACTCTCAACCATTTCACCTTTATACTCATATTTTAATATATAGAGTAGGAGCTCTTCAAAGGTATTCACTTCACTATCAACCCTTGCTATAATTACCTTCTCATAGCGATAATCAGGATGGGTTTTTTCAATTTGTTTATAACCTCGTCCAACTACTATCGTCTTAATTAGCTGAGGAGTCCATGAGAATTCAATTTTTGGTAAATGACTCTCATAGTCCCGTAATTCAGATAAAGATAAATATTTTTCAGTTCCCATTTTCTCTTTAAGATACTCTATTACTTGGTCTATAATTAGAGGTGAAATTTTAAAGGTTTTCGCATTATAAAATTCTTCAATACTAATTTCCACAAATAACCCATCTTCCAATAATTTTTTAACAACTGTCCCCGTCATTTGCTCACTATATCCTAAACGATTTAAAAATTCTTTTAATTCTATCCTTGATAATGTATCGCGATACTTCTCCACAATTACGTCGTAGATATTTTCATATGGGCTACCTGCATAAGATAAAAAGCTTAAGTGACCTTTTAGTTTAGCAATTTTCTTACAATAAGCAACTAAATTTATACAACGTTCAAAACCTTCTCGTTTTAACAATGGCAACAATTTTTCATTTGCTTTCAACTCTTTTAAAATCAATTCGCCAGTGGTATAGTCATCTGCTAACAAGTCAAATAAAACTCTCTTTAGCTCAGTTAATTCAGCATGAGTTATGTCAATTTCCCTTAAAATACGGACACTATCCCCATTCCACATAACCAATTCATCAGATTCGCTAACCCTTTGTTCAATTCGATAAATCTCCCATTTTAAAGCTTCAGCAATTTCCTCTTTTTTAGCTATGCCACCTTTCTTCTCAATAAACTCAATTAAACTCTCTTCTGCTGTTATCATAGATGCCCCATCTCGATAAATCTCTAATGTATTCCCACGCCCAATTTGATATTTATCACTAAAATAATACTTAATAATATGATAGAGATGATAAGAGCCTAATACCCCAAAAGGAAGCACTCTTTCTTTGAACCTTTCAAATATTTGAGTGGCATTAACAACAGATTGTTGGGATAGTACCTCGTCAATATAATTATTAATTTCAGCTAAAATCTCTGTATCGAAGTTCCCATCAAACCAAATATAGGTATAGGAGTTAACAGCAATAATTTGGTCAGAATCACGGAATCGTGCATCCAAGTTCCGAATATTGCCCTCAAAGCAATCAAAATCTAAATATTTTTTTGCATATTTTTGAAACTTTTTAACGCCTTGTTCATTTAACTTAAAGGGCTCTTTAAAGTAATTTTCAAAGAGATATTCGGCAGCTTTTACCATCGTAAGCCCTGTTTTAGAGAAGACTTCACCATATCTTTTATATCCATACCGAGTGAGAAGAAATTCTAATTCCTGATCTTGGAATGGCTCAAGATTTAGCTCAGTTAAGAGGCTATCAAGTTTATTTTGAAAGTGATGATAATTAAAAAAATCTGGCAACTCATGAATCCAGTTTTTAAAAAATTCTTTTTTATCCTTAATATCCTCAAAGTAAAAACGTTCAAATTTTTCAAAATAATAAATAATTTTCGAATGTGCTGCTAAAATTTTGAGGATAAAATCATATTCTGAACCTACTAAATTTGATACATCAGCGAAAGAGATATTAAATGAATTATGTGCGTACAGCTTCAATGTTTTAATTAACTGGGCTTGAGTAAAGTAAACATCCAACTTGCCGGCTGCCTTATTAATTAACTGGCGAACACGTTCTCGAGTAATTCCCAGTTGATCAGCAACGGATTGTAATGTAGCACCCGTTTCGTTTCTTAATTTTAAAATTTCCCAATCTCGATAAGACTCTTTAGTTAAGTAAGCCTCTACTCCTGAAAAAATAAGGGTTGGAGGATTAATTTTCTGTAACTCCTTCATTAATGGAATTAAAATTTCTGACGGAATTAGACTTTCTAATTCATCTAGCATTTTACCTTCCATTTCTTCAATAGTAAGGGCCAGTGGCCCTTTATAAGTTAAATCAAGGATTTGACAAATATCCACCACTTTACGACTCTTAATTTGTTGGAAGATTAAGCCACATGAAAAAGGTTGATTAAAATTACTTTGATGTGCTTCTTCTGAATATATATCTAATCTTTCAATAACTTTATTAACTTTTTTCAGCCCTACGCCTTTTTGAATTGAAAAATCCTCTAAAACTTGAGAATTTAAATCACTAATAATATATTTCTGCTGTTTCTCACAGTAATCTAAAAATGATGAAAAAGTCTTTTCCCCAAAAACGACAGAAATTTTCTCAGAACCGATATACTTAGAAGCTGGTTTACGATAACTGGCAATCGTCACTTGTCCTAAATCTTGAAGTTGCTGTAAAACATTTGCCACTTTCTTAGTTCCAACCCCACGCTCATAAAAATAGTTGACTAACAAATTACTTGTTAACTCTCCAACTACGTTTACTTCATATTCCTCACAATAACTTTCAAAACTATTAAACTTATTCTCATAAAAAATTTCTTCAATTTTGTACATTAGATATTTATTTTCTATTACTAAATTATCTCCTTTTAAGATAGTTGACATGCTCTCAATAAATTGAACATTATCAAATCTTAAAATGAGACTATCAGTTTTCCCAACACTCACAGACATCTCCCCCTTAACGTTCTATGACTCGGTACTACCCTTTTCTTTAATAACTCTACATCTATTATACCACTAAAAATATGTTAGCGTTAACAAACCATGAGTTTTTTAAATTTTTATTTTGACTATTATAACCTTATTTTGTACAAAAGTTAAGTAATATTTTTTATTCTAGGTCAATTTTAAGAAAAAACCTTTATCTACTGAGATAGACATAGAAGAAGAATTTTACACAAAAGTT
>Ga0153974_1000363_pt1 | contig 10357 bp, 10 predicted proteins | sample TSGA058MetaG_FD_104741 | JGI IMG/M metagenome (GOLD analysis project Ga0153974, IMG submission 104741) | Attine ant fungus gardens microbial communities from Georgia, USA - TSGA058 MetaG | ecosystem: Host-associated > Fungi > Mycelium > Unclassified | place: USA: Georgia, Yuchi Wildlife... | reverse complement strand
TCATATCGTGGTCGATATTGACTCTGAGGTCGAATACACATACACAGGTACTGCAGGAACTTCCTCTGGATTACCATCAGTCCCTGTTCCTATCGAGGCCAAGCTTCGGACAATCTCTGTCCAGTTGCTGTATGAGGTCTGCGGGATGCAGAATTTTTCACTCCATGATCTCCGTATGCTATTTTCTACTCTGTTTTGAGTGACAAGTCCTGATCTTACACTATAGGTGTATTTGATGACGATTTCATAGACCGACTCTTTGATCTCGTTGAGCAGACCAGGAACATGCAAGATGATACTTTCAATTATTCGGTTATCAAATTGATTGTATGCTTTCTGGTTTAACTTATCCCTCGTTGGTTTCTCAGAACTTGGTCAGATCTCACTGAATGAACAATTTATGGTCGCTTCTCTCCCTTCTGACTTTCAACACTCTGGTAATGATCCATCACCAGAGAAGAAAAATCGCATCTTTCGAGTCCTGATGCGTCGTCTTGGGTTTAGTCAGACATTTGGGGAGAACATGATCTTCATGTTGAATCGTGCGAGTGAGTGAAAATCATTTCTATTCGCTCTTTATCTAGATCGCATCTAGGGCGGACGCAGGAAGATTCATGTATGCAACTACTCATCCTCAAGATCCTGTATCTCATATTTACGACGAAGGGAACCTCTGAATATTTTTACACCAACGACCTTTGCGTACTTGTAGATGTTTTTCTACGCGAACTAGCTGACCTCGACGAGGAGAGTGACGTCGTATGTCATCGCATATTCACCTGTTAGGTTAGATCTGATTGGTGTTCAGCTTCGCCACAGCTATCTCCGTGTTCTTCATCCACTTCTCACAAAGACGCAACTGAGAGATTATCCTTATAAACGGTCGCAAATCCTTTACACCTTGGAGTCTCTGGTTAGTCGGTCGAAAATCAGAGACATAAATCCCACTACAAAACGATTGGTTGAACGCTGCCTCACCGGCGACTGGTGTGTGCAACTAAAATCACGGAGAGACGAACAAAACGCAAGTCAAGCCCCGAATTACAGCGACACTTCGCCGAGGATGACCAGCTCAGAACTGCATATTCCAGCGTCGATCAAACTCGAACGGTCAAATTCCAAGATCAAGACGCCAAAATCCAGTAGAAGTGTAGAGAATCTGAAAGTCCGTCACATTGGTCCTCGACCACCTATATCTTCTCTCGAGAAACTACGGAGAACAAGCAATTCAAGTTCCACCAGTCTGCTTGCAATGGCTGATTTAAAGCCCGGTTTGAATGGGCCCAAACGGCGAGGAACAGCTGGATCAACCATCGTTGGAGGTGCCCAGCAACGGAACTGCATAGGTTCGCATGGTACTGAACACGATTACCATACATACCACCACCAGCTTCTTGCCCCTGCAGAATCCCCACGAGTACAACAAACTTCTCGAAGCCGACCGCCACCGCCGCCGCCGCCGCCGCCCTCTTTGCAAACTCCTATAGCCCCGTCATTGATGTCCGCATCGTCCCCATCCTCTGTCACCTCTTCCAGTACTTGTTCAGATCAACCACGACCTCGCAGGCGTCCTCCACCTGCACCTCCGAAGCGGAGTAAGCCATCTGCTGTACCATCGGAGAAGACTAATGGTGGTGCAACTATTACGGTGATACGGTCTTCGGAGTTACCGGTTCACCTTTAGCTAAGGTCATCATCCCGAGATCGTTATTGAGCTCTGTATCATCAGGGAAGGCAATTCGATTTAGTGTTCCCTTTTATGTTCTCATTTTTTACATCGTTACTCTTGCCTAACTTCTCTCACCCAAGAACACACGCTTTCATCTCTTCTTTGCATTCATTTGTGTTTATATTGCATTCCATTCAGTCTTTCTCCGCTTCTAAATCGTCTGATTTTCAGGTCCACTGTACGTCCACTATACATGTGAGAGGAGACCTAAGTATCACGTAGAACCCGTGATACGTTCCTCACCAGATGAGATTGAGTCATCCTTGTGTAAACTCATTACTCTTTTCAAGTATCAATCAACTTTGACTGCTGATGCAAGATGAACAACAACAACAACATGAGGACGCCTTTCAAAACGAAGCCTTCTCACTAGTGTTGGTAACTGTTCTTCAGGGCCATACCTCCGACGAAATCCGATTGAGTAGGCTTCTTCCCTTTCAAGGCTTGCCAACATTGGGCCATGCTGCTAGGGAATTGGAGACTTGTCAGAACTTTCGACGGATTTGGAGGGAACCAGGGACATGGGTGTGTCTGTCATGTTGAAGGAAATACAATTCGGAGCTGAATTGTCCTTCACACAGTTTGCGTGGAAGTAGTGCCCTCAAGAAGGTTTAGTGGTTAAGACACGGTCCGAACTCCAACCCGATTGCATCCGCAATCAAGTAGTATGCCCTTACCAACTCAGCTATTTCGCCAACTGAAAGTTCTTTTTTTATGAACTTTTTTTTTACACAACACCTAAAATTGACCATAGCTGTTATGAAATATGTGAGAGTTCTATATTTATATACCGCAACAAGCAAACAGGTGTTAAGACACAGTGGGTGAGTTACATAGTGATACACTACACCCAAGCTGTTGGGGAGGGCTGCTGGAGTCCTTTGGAATCAGGTGTGGATGTTGGAGGTGGGTCTTTAGTGGAAATATGCTTTTGATGCAATGTAGATATATCCCTACACATAGTTGGGACATAGTTGGGCTGGACTAACTTCTGCGTGAGGTTTTTCAACTTCCTTCACCCCCTCTTCAGTCACTACTATTACATATTCTGAACCATCAGACCTGTCCAGTAATGTGTCATCAAAGTAAATGAGAACTCAGAAGAACTGATACTGTAGCCCAATAAATTAGAGAATACAGCCTCACAGTTGATGCTTTGGATGGTAATCGACAATGTGAATTGACAGTGAAGAAAATGACCATTATGATTAATTTTAGGTGTTGTCTAAAAGAAAGTTGACAAACTTTCAGTCAGTGAGATAGCTGAGTGGTAAGGGCATACTACTTGATTGCGGATGCAATCGGGTTGGAGTTCGGACCGTGTCTTAACCACTAAACCTTCTCGAGGGCACTACTTCCACGCAAACTGTGTGAAGAACAATTCAGTTCTGAATTGTTTTTCATCCTGAAAAGTCTCCTGTCTATATGGTCTGTCAAGGGCGAGCTATTCGTTGGTGATGTAATAATTAATTCAGCATCAGCTTGTGGTTCTGACCTCCCAGATGGAAGGCTTCATGACAACGAGTCGAGGTGTCAAGTCCACCGGCGTTGCTTTCAAGCACAGTACGATTACTCTCAATAATGAGGCTGTCTTTACAGGCGGAAACTTTGAAGTAAAGCAACCCTCGCAGGAAAATTTGTGCTTAGAATGAAACCGTCAATTTGAGTGAACAGCGAGAACTGTAACTTGTTGAATCCGTACGCCAATACAACTGGCATCGACCACATCCGTTGGCTCCACCCATCCTGACATGTTGACTACTCCTGTCACAAGTGCCGAGTTTGTGAAGTGTCCTAGGGGAGGGGTCCCTCCGACAATGAAGCTCTAAACTCGGCATTATCGCTGTTGTGAAGCCAGAGACTTCAGGCCAATGGTCAAAATGGTCGAGGATGAGTAGAGCCACTCTATCCATCTCTTCGACGAACTTCCTGGTCAGAGAAGCTCCCGAGAGAGACTGAATAAAGCAGGGACATTGTGCTTTCCTGGCCCACGGTCACCTTGGGCACGGACGATCGACTGTAACTCTGCGCGAACCGTAAAAGCCTCCTCTTTCACCAGACTGATTTTGATGGGCCTCCTGAACTTTTGTTCAAGTATCCACTGTCTGCTTCTCCATTTTTTCTCTGGAAACCCTCTTCAACCATGAGCTCTAACTGCAACTGGGGCTGGATGAGCTGCTCTACAGCCCCATCAGAGCTAGAACCTGAAGATGACCGTACGAGTCATGAAGTACGATAATTCAAGGAAAATACTCAAGTCCGATGTGAAAACAAGTGACTAACACAGCATCCTGAGGATTTCAGATAGACCAAGTCCATACAGCTGTCTAGTTCTGGGTTACCTAGTTCTGGGTTAACATGACTTCTGAATCTATTCTATGTGACCTGACTTATCAACTGACCTACAGCTTGGGGACCGAATCCTGATGTTCCAATGGTACAGGTGTCCAGACTAACATCCGGAATGAACTGTACAATTACTTGAGGGGCTTCTGATCAACCTCTTTGCTTTAAGATCGATTCATTTTCGGGCCGGATTGAGCAGGTGTATGTTCTCATGACTTTGTCTGTTGACCATAATTCTCGCTTCTCGAATTGCTTCTCAATCATTGGGGAGAATATATCTTGACTGGAAGGATGGTTCTGTTGAGCTAACTCTTGAGAACCCATGTTGAGTCCCCCGCTTATCTTTCTGAGTCTTGTATTTTTGAGAACCGTGCATGCTGCGCTCTGTATTATAAAGCCTTTGGGTGAAGGAATCGATGATACCGATCAGGTAGCTGTTGCCTTTCAATTGTGAGTTTCAGGTCTGACTGAATAGAAAAGGTTGAACAGGCGATTGCGAATTGTGGTCATGATGGAATAACAGTCTTTGAAACTGGATCGTTCAATATCACGAGGTACGATACAGATATCAAGGGCAATGGTTCCTGTAAAGTGCTCAGCATCGAACAGAAAGATGATGTGGGATTTGAAAAACGCAAAAGTTGATTTGCACGGTACCTTGAGTGTATAATGCCTTTTCTGTGGTGTGCAATCTGTGCTCATATATAACCATCAGTTCCAACCTGACATCGATTTCTGGTTGGACGCGACGAACACATTCAGAGTTGTTTTCATCCAAGTATGTGCTCTTTCAGTTCTTACCACGAATTTCGTTTCTCAGTGGTTATAAAGAGTCAAGCATCCTGGTTCGTCATAACCGGATCGGATTTTGTAGTCGATGCGTACAATACCGGTGGGATCCAAGGAAACGGTCAGGTGAGATTCTAAGAACAGTAAATTGATGATCACCACTCAAGCTCTTGAATCAGCCCTGGTGGGAGTTGTTTACGACACGCCCGAGGGAGGATGGAGACGGACGACCTATTTCATTGACAGTCTGGAGAGCAACTAGGGCCATTATACGGAATTTTAGGATCGAATCCCCGCCTTTCTGGTCCAACGCGGTTGCTGAATCCCAAGACGTCACATATGATGGAATGCTCGTGAATGCGAGCAATACGGACCCCCAATTTGCTGGACGAGAGTAAGCACTTCGTTCTGGTATCAGTTTCTAGCTCACGGCGTTTAGTATTGTACCCAATACCGATGGTAATTTTGTCCACCCGCGATAATTCGCGTTTGAAAATTGGATTTTTTAGGTATTGATACATATCGCAGCGATAAAATCACGATGGTGAACTGGGACGTGACATGTGGAGATGATTGTCTTGCTATTAAAGGAGTACGCTCTAATTTCCACTTGCAATAGTTCATTGACCGACTTGATTATGAACTAGAATTCAAGCAATATCGTCGCCCGTAACATTACATGTCGAGGTGGGAATGGGATAGCATTTGGTTCATTGGGCCAATATGCCAACATGGTGTATAATACAGTTTCAATCTGAGAGATGTCGTCTCACATTTCTCTAGAGCGATCTTGTCGAGAATGTTCTGATGGAAGATTTGCTAGTACATTCATTTCTCACAACACGATATAAGAGCTGTAATCAATCAATTCTAGGTGACGAGGATTAGTTCAACAATCCAACCTAACATGGCAAACGGTGTAGGTGTTTGCACGTCCATTCATAATTATCGACTGATGAGCATTTTCACTAGGTCTATTTCAAGACATGGGACGGTTCGATCAACGGGTCGCCACCTACAGGTGGTGGTGCGGGTCCTGGTTGAGTTACAACCTCTTCGGCAGGACCACTTTGCTGAGCGCTGAACTTAGGTATGGTCACAAATGTTACCATCAGGAACGTCCGCTTGGATCAAGTTAGTTTACCTTTGCACATCTACCAGACAAATGGGGGTCATTCGTGAGTAGAACAACCGAAATCAAATGTCAAATTATTCATGTTCCCTGGTCAGAGAAGATCTACCCTCTCAAATGAGCTTCAGCAACCTGGGTTTCTCTAACTGGTCTGGTAACACACTCTCAACAAGGCGTAGGTACCTAGTGATTTGGACCACCGCTGCATTGGCTGACTATTGTGTACAGTCGTGGACATAGAATGTAGCCCGGCCGCCGGTTGTAGAAATATTACCTTCAGTGATTATGATGTAACTGGTCCTGATGGTCAACCAGTCAGTTTGATTTGCAGGAATGTGGAAGGTTTGACGGGGTTAGAAGGTTCGCGCATCTAATCTTTTGCTTTATGCCGATGTCTGATCAGCCTTCTCACTAGCTCCGTGCAATACCACAGGCAGCGCATAGAATCCAGAAGTAGGACATCAAACAAAGACTCCATCCGTGCATCAGCAGTTTCTATATATCCATATGAAAAGTAAATTGTTAGCTGGAAAAACTGATGTTTGTGAATGACTAGGTTTTCATTTATGATTGGTTAGTCCTATCGCCTAATTTTCTTGTGAAGCCTACTCTTGATAAGGGTCATGAGCAAAAGGAATAACTAAGGAATAACTGCTTGCAATTCCTGAAGATTTTCATAGCAACAACCCATGCCAAACTCAAGCACCTGTTTTATCCTGTTGGAAAGTAATCCTTGACAGGGATCTTGCAAGAGAGGAATGCTTCTTTCATATCAGCGTGTGGAAACGCAGAAAATGTAAATGTATCGATGTATCTGACGTATGTCATTGATGCGCCTGATTGATGCTCAGTCATTGATTGAGATGCGACGTCAAACCCGCCGGGTTTGAAGATGGCAAACTCAGACAAGACACCGTCATCTTGCATCACTCATCTCGCTGAGAGTGTTGCCCAAGTGACGGGGAATGCAGTCGTGGGGGTGTAAATCGTCATAGATGTATTATGTAATATATCCCCTGAATAAATCGATCCGATGTATATGTGAAGAAGAGCTCCTGAGCCGTTATTTTCCTACTCTTCATCAACACCTAGTTATTCAGCATGCCTGGTAAAGCAGGCCTTCTCTCTAACAATGTGTTAGCCGTGTGAGTCTTGGTGTTAATCGATTAAAAAATCAGGGATCAGCAGCTATGACCGGATGACTGAGATCACGGTCCATATGGTGCCTTCTGAATGGGTAGGTCCCATCCCGGCCACAAGATCTCATTTCGTATACAAAATTTTAACGCTCCCAAAGTTTGTGACACTGATGAGTTTGAATATGCGATACAATGTCAACAGATACTATGGCAACGCCTATCTGCCATGTTCCCGTTCCCATCACCATGACTTGAAGCCACTCGAATATCAATAACAGCGCAGCAACAGTGCCTTGCCTATTTCTTTTCCCTTTCTCTATTCTTCTACCATCTTGGCCAAGCGCTGACTGGTACCTTTCTTTCATTCCATTTTTTTGTTTTGATCACGCAGGGCGTTCTTCTGGCATCTTCATGCTTTCCAAGCGTTCTTCGGGCTTAGATTTCTCAGATGGCAAATATGCCATCGATCCGCTTCAACAACACCCTGACATGGCCACGGCATACAATGCAGGCCCACAGCCGAGCCACCTACAGCGCAACAAGTCGGAAAGGACCAGGTTACAGGGTCTTCAGCGATCCAATACCGTAGGGTCGAATGCTGGGCAGGCTTTGAACCACTCGAGGACGTTCAGGCAGAAATTTGGCATATGGATGATTAATGAGGGAGGACGACAGCTTTTCTTTGGCATTTGGGTCTTCCTGCATCTACTGGTTGCAGTATTTGGCATGTTCCACTACCAGTTAAAGGACAACTTGGTGACTGCTCGAGCAACTTTTGGTATAACATTCTGTACGTCCCAATCTACTTGGGTTTGAAGGGTTTGAACAATTATTAACCCGCTCTTCTGCAGCGATCGCCCGCGCTGCAGCTCTGGTCTTGCACGTAGATGTCATTTATATCCTTCTCCCTGTTTGCCGCAACTTCATTTCGTTCCTTCGCCGGACCCCTCTTAACGACATCATTCCGTTTGACAAGAACATCACTTTCCATATAGCGACGGCATGGTCTATCGTTATTGGTTCTGTTGTACATATCGCTGCGCACATGGTAAATTTTGCAAAGCTGGCGGCTGCTGACCCTGACGCCAAGACCACTGGACAAAGATTTTTGGCTTTCCTTGCTGCCAATTTCACCACGGGACCGGGAATCACTGGTTGGATCATGACTGCAGCATTGGGAACAATGGTTTTCTTCGCCATTGAGAAACGTCGTCGTGCCCATTTTGAGCGATTTTGGTACTCTCACCATCTGTTCATCGTCTTCTTCGTCAATTGGCAGCTCCACGGTATGTTCTGCATGATCAAGCCTGACCGTCCTCCATACTGTTCATTCAACACTATCGGAGTGTTTTGGGTGAGTTCTCGATTATCTAAACCCTTCAAAAGATGAGGTATTGACAGGTCACCCGACAGAGGTACTGGCTTGTTGGCGGTGTTATCTGGATTTCTGAGCGTATCCTGCGTGAAATTCGATCTCGCCACTATACTTATATTTCAAAAGTCGTCCAGCATCCCTCGAATGTCATGGAGCTTCAGATTAAAAAGGAAAAAACGAAAGCCAGAGCTGGTCAATATATTTTCATCTCTTGTCCCGAGGTTTCCTATTTCCAATGGCACCCTTTCACTCTCACCAGGTAGTTTTCTCCTTGCTGTCTCCAGCGGTAATGCTGATTACAGTGACTGTCAGTGCTCCTGAAGAAGACTACCTATCTGTCCACATTTCAGTCAAGGGTGATTTCACAACTGCTCTCGCTAAAGCCTGTGGATGTGATTTCTCAAAGGGCAAAGGTGGCAAGGGAGATAAGAAGGAGGCTGCTGGCGGTAAGGTTATTGGAACTAACACAAATCCACCCATCAATAGAACACTGCCGCGTGTCATGGTGGATGGGCCATTTGGCAGTGCTAGTGAAGACTTTACCAAATTTGAGACAGTGCTGTTGGTTGGAGCTGGTATTGGTGTCACCCCCTTTGCTTCGTAAGCAGATTCAGACAGAGCAAGCCAGCACTCATGATATATCTATCTCATAAAGGATTCTCAAAACCATCTGGTATCGGATGAATAATTTCAACAAATCCAAGCCCACCCGTCTTTCCAAGGTCTTGTCATACATAGCCCAAGCCCGAAGTTTTACTGAACAATTAGTGCAGGTGTATTTCACTTGGGTCATCCGCGACTTTGGTGCAGCCGAGTGGTTCCATTCTCTTCTTCACGCTATCGAGGAACAAGATACTCAAAATCGTATTGAGATCAACATCTATTTGACCGCGAGACTGAAGGAAGATGAAATGAACAATATTATCGTTCAGGATGTCGGTGCTGAGAAAGATGCTATCACATCTCTGAGGGCTCCTACCCACTTTGGTCGTCCAAACTGGGACCGAGTTTTTAGCTCCATCGTGGACAAACATCCCGAGACAGATGTTGGTGTGGTTAGTCATTTCAACTGTCATTGATTGATAGCTGGCCTCGAAGCTCATGTGAACGTGATAGTTCTTCTGTGGGCCCGCGGTCTTGTCGAAGACCTTGCATCAGATGTCCAACAAATGGTCTGACCCCGAAAATACTAGGTTCTTCTTCGGTAAAGGTGTGTTGCTAGTCCATTACGCTCACAAGACTCAGTTTGATCGACATGTCACCTCTGGTAGAAAACTTCTGATCTTCCTGGATCAACTAGGGATATAACAGTGGATTTGCGGGTGATAGATCTTGCCTGGACATTGTGTTGGGTAATCAGCTCCAGTGATCCAATTTAGAGCATGTTTAGACTGGACGTTCTGATACAGCCTGATAACGTACAGTAGTCCTTTAGTGCTGCAGCCACGTTCAATTTGAAGGTGATGTCAATAACGTTGGAGTCATTATGGCCTTCCAGATGATGAATGAGTCTGACGACGCGAACACGTCTAGAAACTGAAGTATTGGCATGTACAACTTTTTACTCATTACGCTCTAGAAACCCGACGCCTCCAGCTTTGACTTTATGCAGGAAAATGTCATACCATTTGTTTATGATACTCACAGGAACCATGACATTAGGTGCCATAGTCCCCGATGCATCAACAAAACTTGAGACATAATTGAAGAAATGGCTGACGACGCGACTTGCAAGAAGTACTGGATCCTTTGTGAGATCGGGAGTTGACTTGTCTAAAGTAGAGTTCAGGGTTAACATTTGTGCTTGTACTTGATCAACAGTCTCGATGGAGAGACCGAGAATTGCC
>Ga0153974_1000360_pt1 | contig 10378 bp, 13 predicted proteins | sample TSGA058MetaG_FD_104741 | JGI IMG/M metagenome (GOLD analysis project Ga0153974, IMG submission 104741) | Attine ant fungus gardens microbial communities from Georgia, USA - TSGA058 MetaG | ecosystem: Host-associated > Fungi > Mycelium > Unclassified | place: USA: Georgia, Yuchi Wildlife... | reverse complement strand
TCCTGGTGAGTTGCACAGTCCAAAGTACATTACTTTTGGTTTGAATAGTCCTTTGTTTGTCAAAAAGGCTGCTTTCCATTCATCGCCTTCTTTTATCTGTATGTTGTTGTATCCCCAGATTAGGTCCAATTTGTTGAAGTATTTTGCATCTTTGAGTTTGTCAATTACTTTATTGATTAGGGATAGTGGTGTTTTGTCCTTGATTGTGTGTTGATTTAGCTGTCTATAGTCTTGTACCAATCATAGTGTTCCATCTTTCTTTGGTATGAAGAAACATAGTGCTGTATATCTTGAATTTGATTCTATAATGAGTCCTGCTTTGAGTTGTTTATCTAGCCATTGACTGGGTGTTTCTTCTTCTTTGAGTATCATTGGGTAGGCCTTTGTATTGAGTTCCTTTGGTGCTTCTTCTATTAAATTGATTTCGTGGTCCCATTCTCGTCTGTCAGGTAGTTTCTCAAATTTCTTCTTGTTGAATAAATGCATGAATAGTTGGACATATTTTGAAAGATCTTCAGGATTTGTTGGATCAGGTTCTTTGTCTCCTCTCTTTGATTTTTCTTTTTCCTTTGGTAGTAGTCTCCTTGACCATAGGGTAAACCGTATAGATTTGTGTTCCATTTTGCAATATCCTGGACATCTTGTGAACTATATAACTCCTTCTTTCCAGTCTACTTCTGGGTTGTGTTCTACTAGCCAGTTGTGTCTGAGGAATAGATCTGTTTCCTTGATTTCTGATACTACTATATCAATTTGTTCAATGTGTCTATTTGAATTGATTTCCAGGGGTACAAATTCCCTAATTGTCTTTTCTCCATTTCTTGATCCATCTGAATTGTACATGTTGAATGGTCTTGGGAGTGATTTGGTAGATATCCTTTTTTCTTCAACTGTTTTCCTGGCAATGGTAGTGTTTGTACATCCAGAGTCGATTAATGTCTTGACCTTGAGTTTTCTTCTGTCTTTGGTTTTGATTGTTGGGTGCACTATAAGTTCTCTCAACTGTTCTCTCCATTGTGGAATAACATATCGATTCTTGGTGGAACTATTTACAGTGGTTCATTGTATTGTGCCTATTCTGAACCTTTGATAAAACTCTTCTGTTCTTCATTATCTGAGTCTCCTTGTTGTGAACTCCTGGTTTTTATTTGTTGAGGTGCTCTGCATCCTATGGCGATATATCCTTCTTTGCCACACTTGAAACATTCTTGTGGTTTCTTCTCTTTCTTTGGTTGTTGACAATCCTTTGCCATGTGTCCAAATTTGTTACAGTTGTAACATTTGGGTTTGTGTCCTTGTTCGTTATTCTGTTGTTGTCCTATTTCCATTGGTTTGCCCATTTCTCCATAGGTTATTCCTGAACCTGTCCTATAGTCATAGCAGATATTGGTTCACTTGTATCCTTGTTCTACTGCTGTAATTGCCACCTTCCACTGTTCTAAGCTCTTGGAAGCTTGAGTTAGTGAATATACCATTATGGCTCTGATAATTTCCCTGTTTACGTTTTTCTTCAGCAAAAATATTGCATGCTAATTGTCTGTTTGTGCTTTGCTTGCTAAAGCCATGAATTTGATAAGGAAATTCACAATATGTTTCTTTCCTTATGTGAATGTTTCAATGCGCCATTCTACGTCAGCTTCTTTCGTCTTGTCACTGTATACTAGTTGTAATTCTGCCTCAAAGGCATCCTAACTTGGAATGTCGTCTCCTCTATCTATTTTGTCGAGTTTCTGTTGAGTAAATGCTCCTGCAGTTCCTCCTCGGAATCTACCTAGTACTGTGATGATCTTTTCATCAGCGTCTGTAACTTTGTTTGCTCTGAGATAGAGCTTTATAGCTCTCCACCAGTCTTCGAATATCTTTCTGTTCCTATTGAACTATTCAGGTTCTGGGACCATTGATTTGTGGTTTACTACCTCTGTTGGTGCTGGTGCTGGTGCTGTCCTAGCCATTGGTGCTGGTGTACCTGCTTGTGTTCCAGACATATTTTGCTTTGGTTGTCCTACTGATAGTGCATCGCTTAACTTGTCGAGTTCTTCTTCTTCGTTGTCTGTTTTGTTGGCCTCTGATTCTGTGTCTTGTATGTCCTGTTCTTTGAACTCTTCTTGGTACTCTGATCGCTCTTCACTGATGTGAACTGAACTGAGTCATTCTTCAAGGTCTTCTACCTCCTGTGCTCTGATTATACATTTAGCAGCAATCTTTGTGATATACTGATAGCCAGTCTGCTAGTTTGCTGTCCTCCCAGTTGCAAGGTGAGTTGGTGACACTTTACCAAATGTTACGACCTTAAGGAGTAACTCAGGTTGCAACACTCAAGTAAAGACTTGAGAATATATTAAGAGTAGAGGAAGGAAGGAAATGATACAATTGGTAAAGCGTAAGGAATACAAAAGAGTATTTACTGTATATATACCTATGTACTATGAGGTAGTAATAAGGAGAACATATGGCAGACATGAGGTCTGCTGAGTAAAGAACATGTCCCACCAGTGAAGCACTGACTGAGCCATTAGATATATGAAGTAATATGAAACAAAAAAGCAGTCCATGTGTAGAACACCTGGAGACAATGAGGTCAATTATTACATTGCCCCAGCAAAGCTGAATGGCCTAGACACAAGCTCATTGATGACCAAGTCAAGGCAAGCTCATGCGTCCCTATATTCCCCAGCAAGGAGTCACATTTATTCAGCAAAAAGAAAGAGTATGACAATACTCTTTGCGAATGGCAAATGTCTTTTGCCAACAGCCTCAAAAAAGGCCACTACTTCCTGAACTTTGAAGATGAAAAGGAAAGAGTCATCAAACCAACTTATGCTAAGGGGGGCTTGTGGCTTCCCATCATAGGCTTTACCAACTCACTATGCATCCGCTTCACCCACATGACTACTGGTCATGCCCCCATTGGAAAATACAAATAGAGATTCTTCTCTCACCTCCTCACCAGTTACCCTTGTGGCAAAGCTGAGGTTCAAACCTGAGAACACATCGTCATGGAATATGACAGGTATGACCCCTCCATGTGACCATGTAATATGATCATCAATAGCTTTATCCACTTTCTTGTGAACAACCCTGAAGCATTTAGCTTTGACAACAGATAAGGTCCTATTGCAGTGTGGCTCCTTGGAGCAAAAGCACAGTCTTTATCACCTAATTTCTTTTGCTTCTCCTCCTCTTCCATAGTTTTTCTACTTTCTTCCTTTCTTCTCTCTTTATATAGTTTCTTTTCTTATTTAAGTAGGTACTGTGTACCCACCATGGTCTGCCTTTATGCCCCATGTAATAAATCACTGATTTAAAAAAAAAAAAGAAAAAAAAGAAAGGAGTGTGGGAAAGTGTCATATGACAAGGTCACACATCACACATCACATGTAGTAGTTATATAAGTAGTGTACAAGAAATAGATGAGGACTCTATTGAGTTCTCCTTGTCAACTCAGATTTGGAGGGTGATTAAGTTGTCTGGGCTAAGTCACTACAAATGGTGGTATTGAATGTGAGGAGAAAGGTGCTCCAGTGCAGGATTATCAGCAAGGACAGGAGATTTAGAGGCAAGGTAATGGGCAAGGTAGTGTTGATTCCAAGGATCAGGTTATCACCTAATGCAGAGAACAATACTACCCACTGCTGCAAAGACCATTGTTGGAAGGGAGCAAAATGACCTGATAGACAACACTATCTGCAGCTGCACAGACTGTTGTAGGAAGGGAGCATAGCAGACTGACCTCAACACAAACTCAATAACACAGAATTAGAGAGGGTTTGAGATGGGCCAGAGGCCCAGATGAAAACCTTGTATTACTGATCCCATGATTGGTAGTGGGATCTTTATTTTAAATCATGATTAGGTAATTACTTGTTAAGATTACTGGGTTGACGTTCTACGTCCACAAGGGATGTTGACACGAAATGTCCTGCACAAGACGTACTTCAGCACATCTCATAATGCCTTACGATTCAGGCATCAGTCAAGATGTACTTCTTTTTCCAAGACGTCGTCGGCTCTCTTTTCGTCCACGCTCATTCAAAACGGGGAGCAAGACAACTCGAAGGAAGCAGAACATAACAACTTGGTGCTGGGTCTGAGAAAGTCGAAGCCACCAGACTCAACTACTCTGAGCAATATGAGGCTTGTAAGACCACCGAAGCGTAATCCAGATGGAGAGGCTGAAGTTTCAGATGCTGAATGGGAAATTCGCACAGGTGCATTCATCCTAACGGTAATCTTGACATCAATCTCAGACATTTGAAAGAAAGAGCGCTTTTTGTTTTGCAAGAAACCCTACCTGAGTTCTTTCAGATTGGGTTAGTCACCAATGTAGACAAGTTTACAGGAGCTCCTATCCGAACTTCTATCCTACCGTTGTCATTGGTACCAGGCCCGAACCAAAAATTTCCATCGTATGAAGAACCTATTAATGCTGGGGTGGAACCAGTGTATTCGCCACAAGTCAAACTAGAGTACACGCCTTCGGCGTTGCCTACGCCATTTCCTCGAGTATTACATGCTGAAGGTATATATCGGACTCTCAATACTGCAGTTATCTTACTCATGTCTGTAGGATTTCCTCTATACCTCGCTTCTGCATCGTTCTTGCGTCACACAATGAACGCATTGTATTCTGATTTAGTGGTGACATTAATGAAGATCTCCTTTAATTCACTCCCTTCCTCTACAAACAAAGCTGTGCCAAGTTCTGGTGGCTTGAGCAAGGAGCTGGGTCTCCTTGACAAGAAATGTCATCTTAGGGAGAAGAGTCTGCTGGTGAGATTTATGGTGACGGGTAATGCACGTATGAGTGGAGGTATCAATGAATGGGAAGTGTATGTACCGTTTGATACATCAGCTGCTCGCGATAACAGGACTGTTCATTGCAGGGAATCGACATACATATTTTCACCCTCAACTGGCTTCATACACAAGCAGGTCATCAATTCAATACATCCCACACCTCATCAAGCTGTCTACGATTCACTGAGCAAATTCTTGAATTTGGGTTGAGTCCAGGAGATGGAGGTCCGCGAAAGGGACCTACTTGGAGGGTTATGTACAAAGAGACCTTACTAGAGGATCATTAATAGATTAAATTTGTATCATTGTATCACTTATAATACGCAATTCATGTTAGTGGCTGTGCCCAATTTTCTTCCTTCAAATTGCATGGCGCTCAATCTGAAGCGTAAGAGATATGAGATGACAACCTCGCACAAGGTGCTATAAGATTAAATACAATCTCAATAAAGAAATTCCTGACTCTGAGAATTCCAGGTGCGCAAAAGTGAAGACCAAAAGCCATCCGAAGGCTCTGATCAAGACGCAAATGATGGCATGAACGACAGCACGAGTCTACACTATGACTCTGACCTTGACGAGGTGGAGGCAGGGGAATGGACTGGGACAGGGCTTAATATTCCTCCACCAAACCAAAAAGGGGCCGATAATCCCATTGAGCCTCCGACGGGAGAAGAACTACGAGTCATCAAAGTTGCTACGGACCTCTTCAAGTCAAGTTCTTTCAAACTTCAGGTGTGACCACTATCACTAGATGTACATCTCATTCTGAATATGATACTTAGATTGATGTTTTGCTGCCGAACGTTCGTCCCAAACCCTCCAGAATACCGCCTCTCGAACGGTTCCTCCTTTCACTGCACAATTTTATCACGGAGATATCACCATTACAACAACGACATCCCCTCGAGGCATCACGCAAGATGCTCACAAAAGGCATTGCCGTTCCATATATCTTACCATTACCAACGGAGGAGACCAACTGGAAAGTCGGCTACGAAAGTCCAAGTGATATTTTCCTTGTTGGGAGTTGGCCGAACAAAATGAGTGTAAAACCAAAAGATGGGCTGCGATATGGCGTAGACTTGGCTGTTGAGATGCCTGATGTAAGTGTTGTTCCAGAATCAATCAGGCCAGACGCTGAACAAACCACTGCTATCCTCAGAGTCTGTTCCAAGAGAAGGATTACCTCAATGGACGTTTTTTCCAGAAGCGGGCCTTCTACTTGGCTGTTATTGCTTCTGCAATTGAGTCCTCAAAGACAAAACTAAACGTTGAGATGTGCTATGAGTCGCCCTCTGGAGATCCTCGATTAACAAACCTTGTACTCATACCCCGAAAAGGTCTGTGAATATATGACCCTCTATCTCGTATTTCATCACCAACATCGACTCACCCTCCAGACGGTTCCCCTATGGATTTCACAAAATTGAATGCGAAGGTCATCATCATCCCAACTGTTTCCAAGACATGTCCGATACCTCTCAACCGACTCTCGCCATCTCATTCCAACCTTCGCTTCTTTTCAAATCAGGGGCCCACTCAAAACCAACTACAACACCCGTCGTCACCAATATACAATAGTGCTCTTCTACGTGCCTTTATGCCTCGCCTTCACCTTCTCTCGACTCACAATCTCAAAAACGAAGCACAGGCGTTCAGTGATGCTGTTACGCTCCTACGGGTATGGGCCAATCAGAGGGGATTTGCTGACTGCGGCGAGGCCAACTTACGTGTACATGGATTTGAAGGACGGGGAACTTGGTGGAATGCAGTCGTTAGTTTAGTATTGCTTGGTGAGGAATCTACAGGAAATGGGAAGGATGGTGTTGGGAAGAGGAAGGCCCTTGGGAGAGGATTGAGTTCGTATCAAATGTTCAAGGCTGCATTGGACTTCTTAGGTAAGTGACATACTGTATGACTACACAAGCAATTGATGTTCGGGTTCAATACAGCTAATTTCGAGTTTCGGAAGGAGGCGGTATTCGTAAAGTCTGCAGGCGGTCATCGAGTATGATCTGATTTGATCCAGGAATCAGTGCTGATTCATATTCCAGTTCCTTCCAGTGGAATATGACGTACAGCAACAACCCGTCTTCGTAGATTCTACTTCAGTGGCTAATATACTTTCAGGTTTGCTCGGTGGTGCATTGGAATTAGTATGCTCAAATCTCGTCACACTTGTTCCATACTCAATATTCGCTCAGCTCAGATACGAAGCTTTGGCTACACTCGAAACTCTCAACGCTTCAGATTCAGAGGACTCCTTCGCTGAAGTTTTCCTCAAGGATCAACGTAGCCTCCCTACGCGGTTTGATAGCATCCTTCGGTTCGCCTTCCCCTTTCTCCCCAAACTGGACCCAGGTTGAGTCCATTCACAGCGTAGACCTCAGTGACGTCAAGCCCCGTCACCTTCCAGTCGATGAAACATATGACAGAGGCTCGGTATTTGACGCCCTCCTTGCCTCGATGGACCAGATCCTCCACAGAGGACTCGGTGACCGTACAAAATCTGTTACCATTCTCAGCGGTCCGATTCCTCCACGTCCCTTGAGCCAAGCACTGCCGAATTATCATGATGTAATATACATAGGCCTGATACACCATGCTCACTATGCAATGCGACTGGTTGATCATGGGCCGGTGGCTGGTGAGGAAGAACAAATTGCTGCATTCAGAGAGCTTTGGGGAAGAAAGTCAGAGCTACGGAGGTTCAAGGATGGAATGATTGTGGAGAGTGTCGTGTGGGATGTGAAGACAGTCGATGAGCGTGCACATATTCCCACACTCATCGTCAAATTCCTCCTTCAACATCATTTCGGCCTCACTTCCTCATTATCCTCCGACTCAAGTTGCGCCGTACGGGGATGGCATTCTGCTTTTGATTCCATTTTGCGGTTGCCGGAGAATGTATCGAACGTGTACCTGAATGGGGGACTACCTGTGGGATATAAGAGCGCTCTAAGTGCGTTTGATGAACTTGTGAAGTCAATGAAGCAGCTGGACAACGAACTCCCGCTTGTAATACTTAACATAAGCCCCATTTGCGAGGCTCTTCGTCATACGAGTGTCTTCGCACCTGTTCCGCTCCCGGAATCTGTAGCTGGTATTCTGCCTCGAAGTGCTCGTTACCTCCCGTACATGGATCTTGTGGTTGAATTTGAAAGGTCCTTCAAATGGCCTGACGATCTCAAAGCCATCCAGAAGATCAAACTCGCAATTTTCAAGAAGATGGCCGAAGCCCTGATGAAAGCTCTACAGGGTCTGAAGGCAAGAGTAGTCAAGGGCGATGGAGTTCACGAACACAACCCAGTTTTGGATCAGTCATTCTTGGAAGTCGTTACGCCTGAGGGTTGGGCTTTTGCACTTCGTATCTGGAATATACGAGAGGAAGTACTGTTGGACCGCATCATTGCGGGACTTGACAAGACGCTCCCTCATATCGGGCACCTCAAGAACCAGAAACAGATGCAAGGGAGAGACTATCACGATGCTGTTTATGCGAAAGAAGTTTACACACAGAGGTTCATCCATGCACCACGACATCATCGAGCTATTGCTGCTTTTTGCCATCGGTACTCAGCATATGCTGGAACCGTACGTCTGGTCAAACGATGGCTTGCGGCCCATTGGGTGTTAGGGCCGGGAAGAGTGAGCGAGGAAGCGGTGGAGTTGATTTGTACCAAGGTTTTTCTAGGTGCAGATGGAAGGTATCTGTCGGTGGATGTAGATTCTGATGAGGCAATACGACAACCAAGTGTTCCTAGGACCAAAGAACGCGGCTTTTCCCGCGTTATAGAATTCTTCAAAGATTGGAGGTGGGAGGAAGGGACCAACGTGCCTGTCTATGCTGCTGCAAAGAAGCAACGCAACGGCTTTCCGGAGGATGCCGCTGAAGCTGGCGAGAGAGGTACTGCGAAGAGAATCGACGGAGATGTTAAAGGTTCAAATACCGTCGCTTGGACCATTACTACTGATTTTGATCAGGAAGGAAAGATGTGGACGAGTAATGGCCCTGATGTCATAGTTGCACGGAGGGTCAAGGCACTTGCACTCGCAACCTGGGACTTCCTACAGGATGTCGAGAGGGGTTGTATCGACGTCCAGGTATGCCTCCTTTTCTTTGCAACGAACCACATTTAATCGAATGCTGTTTCAAGGCCCTGTTTGTTCATCCAGTTGACGACTATGACTTCATTGTACAGCTTGAGCCAAGTCTACTTCCCCGCTATCTTCACAATGTAACAGGGAACCCTGACAAGCTCACAAAACGCGGTCAACATGCCAACGGGCTTCTGAACGACTCAAATGAAATTGTTAGACCTGGGTTTGATCCAGCTAGGATGTTGTTTGATGACCTTCAGGTATGTTCTTGTCAACAGTAAAATAAGCTCCAGCGATCATCGTTTTTAGCGGGTATATGCGGATACCTTCAAAATTTTCTATGATCCATTTGGTGGTGACCGATTTGGTGCCATATGGGTTCCGAGTGTGAAACAACCAAAGCCTTTCAGAGTCCTAGGAGGTTTTTCGAGCACTCCAGTGAACAAGGTATGTTATATATTGTTATCAGCCTCGAATAGATCTTCAAAATAGATGGACAGGAAAACCAGCAAGGCAAGGGTCAAGGCTTTGTCTCGTTGAACCAGACTGCGATTCTTGATGAGGTAAAGAGAATGGGAATGAGCCAGGTCAATAAGATCATCATGCAGTAATACTATAAATCTGGTCAATAAAATAATATGGCTGGATCTGAGTACCTTTCACCTCTTGAAATCTCATCCTTAATTTCGAAAGCTATGTCAACCGCAAAGAAAGATTACAACAAATGAAAACACTCTGATGTCATCTGAGACTTGGTCTACCAGCTTGTATCATCAAGAACATACAATTTGGTGCATGGTAAAATGGTGGACTGATCATCATTGTAAATGACTAGTGGGAATGTAATTGGACTGAGAAATTCAGAAAAAAAGTTGTCAGACCATATTGCTTCTTTGGCTACATAAGTAAGAGCAATATATTTGGCTTCAGTGGACTATCCCTTGCTGCTTTAATGACCACAATATAGTAGTACTGTTTAGAATAAAAGTGTACTTGGATATTGCTTTCCTATTTTCAAGTATCATCCTATCAGCATCTGCATATCTTGTCAAATACTTTACTAACAAGGTTTTCATCTAGGCCTCCAGCCTGGCTTGATCCCTCTACTAATTCTGTGTTTTGAACTTTGTGTTGAAGTCAGTCTGCTATGCTCCCTTCTTACCACAGTCTGTGGAATAGCAGATAGTGTTGTCTGGAAGGTCACTATTGTAATGGGTTGCTCCATATCTATGATGTTGTTACACCACTAGAGAATTTTCTGCAGAAATGTAGCATGGGATACACATTATACCCCTGGATTCCACTATTGGAACCCACTCTCAAGACCTCCTACAAGCCCCAGACATAATCTAGACCCAAAATTGGGTACTTCTGTTAGGTAGCTGCCAAGCTGTCACATGCTAGAATAGCATATACCTTGGGAGGCAAGACTAATGAGCTAGCATCAGGTTTCTCAGATACAGACTATCAATGTTGA
>Ga0153974_1000356_pt1 | contig 10511 bp, 8 predicted proteins | sample TSGA058MetaG_FD_104741 | JGI IMG/M metagenome (GOLD analysis project Ga0153974, IMG submission 104741) | Attine ant fungus gardens microbial communities from Georgia, USA - TSGA058 MetaG | ecosystem: Host-associated > Fungi > Mycelium > Unclassified | place: USA: Georgia, Yuchi Wildlife... | reverse complement strand
CATTTGTAAAGGAACACTGGTATTAGAAACTCAACAAAGTTCAGATACCACTTATCGCTTATACGATTACGATCGCTTAGATGATCAAGGAAATAAACGACAACTACATTTAGAAAAATCCATCGACGTGATTACAGCACCCTTTCAAAAGGAAGAAATGGACATTAAAGTAGTTGAACAAGAAGGTGCAACCCTAACGACCTATGTCCAAAGTGAGTTCTTTTCTGTAGCTAAATATGAAATTCGATCAAAAGCCACCTTTATCCAAGATCAACCCTTTCTAATGGTAAGCGTCTTAAAAGGTAAAGGAGTATTAAATGAGACTCCAATTGAAAAAGGAAATCATTTTATTTTGCCAGCTAATTTTGGTGAATTTACGATTGAAGGTGAGCTAGAACTAATAGTGGCTCACATCTAGCTAGCAGCTTCAAATTTTCTGATATTTGAATGGCCCAATTCAGAATAAGTTAAAACTCATCAGTAGGGGTACCCTCATGAGGATAAGTTAGCATAACTCACAAAGTGTACATTATTGATAAACTAAAATTTATAATTCATTAGCCATTTTATTCTAAGATTACAGAAGCGGAGTCTTAAGAGCATTATTTTTAAATCAAATGAACAGAGGTGGATTTTATGTACTATGGTGCTATTGAAGCAGGAGGAACAAAATTTGTATGTGCAGTAAGTTTAGAAAATTTAGAAATTATTAAGCGAATTAGTATTCCAACAACAACCCCGGATGAAACTTTAGAAAAAGTGTTTGAATTCTTTGATTCCTATGAATTAAAGGCCATGGGAATTGGCTCTTTTGGACCTATTGATGTTAATCCTAATTCGAAAACTTATGGATATGTGACAACAACTCCGAAGTTAGCATGGGAAAATTATGACTTTTTAGGAGCAATTAAAAACCGTTATGGGATACCTGTTGGGTGGACAACAGATGTAAATGCAGCCGCTCTCGGTGAATTAGAAAGAGGAGCTGCTAAAGGATTAAGCAGTTGTTTATATTTAACAGTTGGGACTGGAGTTGGTGGTGGTGCTGTTGTAAAAGGGAAGCTACTAGAAGGATATGGTCATCCTGAAATGGGTCATATGTTAATGAGACTTCATGAAGAAGATACTTTTAGTGGCAGTTGTCCTTACCATAAAAATTGTTTAGAAGGTCTAGTAGCAGGTCCGTCAATTGAAAAACGATTCGGTAAAAAAGGATTTGAGTTAAGCAGCGATCATCTAGCTTGGAAATTAGAAGCCTACTATTTAGCTCAAGCTTTAATGAATTATATTTTAATTTTAAGCCCAGAAAAAATTGTTCTCGGTGGTGGAGTTATGAAACAATTGCAACTATTTCCAATGATTCGACAACAATTAAAGGAACTGATGAATAACTATGTAGCCATGCCAGATTTAGAAACCTTTATTGTTCCACCAGCACTAGGAGATAATGCTGGAATTACAGGCTGTTTATATTTAGCTAAACAAGCTTAAATATCTAAAATATATTAGGCACAGTTGAGTTTTTACTGCGCGGTTTTTATAGCTTCTATCGTTAATGTTGCCAATTTCTGAGTAAGCTGTTTCTTAACTCTCGACCATTTGTTTTTGCTTGTTCAACTCATGCTTTATGTTAGTACAAATAACGCTCATTTATCTATACAGCTAGTTAATTTGACGATAAATTTCCCATTAAAAATGTGCGTGACACAAAATATTTGGTTATAGACCTTGAAAGCTGTTAATCAGGGGCATTTTCCAACTATCGCTTAGATAAAGGTGAAGCTTATCATAAAAAACATTTATCCAGCTGAATTGATAGGAAATTAAAGGAGTGACTAGCTATATGAATATAAAAAAGCGAGATGGCTTTAAAAATGAGAGAATGGTCATTTTACCTATTGAGTCTTTTAAAGCATATATTGAGCATCCCATGATTCGTGGCTCTTACTTAACTGACATAGGCTTTTTTCCAAATGCCAAACATCATTATCGTCAACGTCAAGAAGGTGCAGATGAAGCCATTTTAATTTACTGCATGGATGGGCGAGGCGTCATTGAACTCGAAAGGAATAATGTAGTATTAGAAAGAGGCATGGCATTTACCATTCCACCAAATGTGGCTCACAAGTATTATGCAGACGAAACCGACCCTTGGAGTATTTTATGGCTACATTTCAAGGTGAAAGTTTAGATCAATTTCCCTTATCTGAAACAGAAATATCACCGATCACGCTGGCAACTCCTGAAGAAAATGAAATGATTCAGAGATATTTTATGCGTTTATTTAGTATAGCGAAAAATGGTCATACTTTAGGAAATATGATTTGCCTTTCCCAAGTTTTAATAACCATGCTTTCGGAAATTTATTTCTTTGAAAGGGAATCTGAACTAAGTAAAGTGGATCGTAATTTAACCAAGGCAGTCAATTATATGTATGAAAATTTGAGTGAAGAATTGACCTTAGAGGATGTGGCAGTTTATATGGGGTTGTCTAAAAGTTATGTTAATTTAATTTTTAAAGAACACACCCGAAGGACACCAATTGAATTTTTTACTCATTTGAAAATTCAGCAGGCTTGTAAGTATTTGCGCTTGACTAATATGTTTATTTATGAAATAAGTGCAAACCTTGGCTATGAAGATCAGTATTATTTTTCAAGAATTTTTAAAAAAGTAATGGGGGTTTCGCCTAAGGAGTATCGAAAGCAAAAAGTTAGCAAAACAATCACTTCAGGTGATAAATAGGTGTTAGATGGACATATTTCGCTGGAATATTGTCCATCTTTTTTTTATTTTTTTTATTCAAAGAGTAATGAAAACGATGTATAATTCTATAGTAGTATATGAATGCGCTTAATATCAGGCTATATTAACGAGTATTTTTTGCCAAATCATACTAGACTATAGTTTGCTTATATCTCCTAAATGCTCTAATTTTGAACATGCTACCTAGAAACATAAAGAATGGCCCATTTCCAAAATCAGTGTCGTTGATTTTAGGTTCTATAAAAATCAAACAGTGTCTATAAGTGCTTTAACTTTAAGGATGACACCGAAAACGTAAAGAATAACGATTTTCTAGAGAGGTAATGTCGTATAGCCGAAAAAAAGATCCCTGAAGGATTAGTTCAACTAACAAGGCATTGTAGTTGAGCTTGACCCTAAAGGATTAGTTCAACTAACAAGGCATTGTAGTTGAGCTTGACGTGAAGGTGTAGGGGTTTAAAACGTAATCAAATATTTCAAGGAGGTCATTATGAAAATTTCTTTAAATGGTCAGTGGCAAGTTCACATTGATGATGGAAAAATATATGAAGCCCAGTTTCCAGGAACCCTTGATACCAATAAAATAGGCTATAAGGAAAAGGGGGCTGCTAAATGGCATCCAGATACAAGTTTAGATAATAATAAAATGGTATCTGGAGAAAATGATGTTATTGGGACAAGGTTTACAAGACGTCATAGGTTTGAAGGAGCTGCAACTTTTATAAAACAGATCGATTATATTCCAACAGCTGGAAAAAGAGTTTTTCTTGAAGTAGAACGAGCCCGTTGTCTAAAACTCTTGATTAATCAACAGGAAATCCCAAACTTCATTCCTCCTTCAATTAGTACGCCTCATATTTTTGAAGTAACAGGCTTACTAAAGGGTAATCAAGAACTACAATTAATCTCAGATAACAGCTATCCAGAATTGCCTCATGATGCTATTTTATATTCTTCTGCTGCAACAGATGAGACGCAGACTAATTGGAATGGGATGCTTGGTCAGATTCAGTTGCGTGAAGAAGAACCTGTATTTTTATCTCATATTCGCATTTATCCGAAACAGAATCACTTAACAATTCATCTGGAAGTCTCTTCAAATCAAGCATATGAAGGTATGATAGTTGTGTCATCTGATGCCCTAATAAATCCGAAGCAACTTTATATTTCAATAGGAGCAGGCATTCATGAGTTTGTAATTCAACATTTGCCACTGAATCCAGATGTTAAGCGATGGGACGAATTTCAAGGTCACTTATATGAATTAAAAGTATCATTAACGGATTTTGAGTCAAAAGTAGAAACTTTTGGTATTCGAGACTTTGGAAGTAATGATCGTGGACGACTAATAATTAATGATCGCGTGTTCTTTGTGCGTAGCGAAGCTAATTGCGCTGTTTTTCCTGAAACAGGTCATCCGCCAATGACTGTGGAAGAATGGATTCAAATTTTAAAAATTTATCAATCATATGGTGTTAATTTGATGAGATTCCATTCTCACTGTCCTCCCAAAGCAGCTTTTATTGCAGATCAAATGGGCATGATGATGCATCCAGAATTGTCTCATTGGAACCCAAGAGATGCTTTTGAATCAGATGAAAGTTTTGCATATTATCAGACGGAATTACACCAGGTTGTGAAGTACTTAGCCAATCATCCTTCATTTGTCATGTTTGCATTGGGCAACGAGCTTTGGGCAAGTGAAGTTGGTCATAGTCGTGTGACTCAAATGCTTAGGGAAATCAAATTGGTTGATGAAACACGTCTTTTCGCTAGTGGCTCAAACAATTATTATGGAGAGCAGGGTTGTGATTTAGAAAGTGACTTCCAATCTTTAATGAAATTTTATAATCAACATTTAAGAGCAGCTTCTCCTGGACAAAATGAGATAGGCCAAATAGAAGGTTTTATTAATGAAAAATATCCAAACAGTAAAGAAAATTTTGATGATGCTATGGGTGCATTACGAGAAACATACCAAAAACCCATCTTTGGATTTGAAGTAGGACAATTTGAAATTTTGCCTGATTTTGCTGAAATAGAAGACTTTAAAGGGGTAGTGATACCAGAAAATTACAAGTTAATAAAAAAGAATGTAGAAAAATTAGGATACATGCCTATGTGGAAACAATACGTGGAAGCAACTGGAAATTTATCATTAATTTGCTATCGTGCAGAAGTTGAAGCAGCATTGCGAACAGAAAGTTTTTCAGGGTTATCGCTTTTAGGGCTACAAGATTTCCCTGGACAAGGAACAGCCCTAGTTGGCATGCTTAATGCTCATCTTGCTCCTAAACCGTACCCATTTGCACAACCAGAAAAATTTGCAACATTTTTTACGTCTCAATTGCCCCTTGTTTTACTTCCTAAATATACCTATGAACAAACTGAAAGTTTAATTGCAGAGGTTAAAATTGCGAATTATGGAAAAAGTGATATAAAAGGAACACATCAATGTACACTAAAAGGTGAAAATTTTGAATATTCAAAGGAAATAACAAACATTAATGCAACAGTGGGTACACTTTCAACCGTTGGGAACTTAACTGTATCATTAGCTGAAATTAAAGAAGCGACTAGATTAGATTTAACAGTAGAAATAGGTAATTTGAAAAATAATTATCCAATTTGGGTCTATCCTGCTATTACACCGATTTGCCCTGCTTCGGTTTATGAAACAGCATCCATAGATGAATGTGCTTTAGAGGTTTTGAACAATGGCGGAATCGTTTATTTATCACCACCATCTTCTGAAAAATCACTTCCTCATTCCATTCAAGGTCAATTCTCCACTGATTTCTGGTCAGTTGGTACATTTTCAAAACAACCAGGTGGTATGGGATTATTAATTGATGAGACCCATCCTGTATTTAAAGAATTTCCAACAGAGACTCATACCAATTGGCAATGGTGGCCAATGGCAAGTCAGCGTGCTGTGATCTTACCTAAATTAATGGAAACCATCGTCACCCAACTTGATAGTTATGCTTATTTAAGACCCATGACCCTGTTGTTAGAGGGGCGTCTAGGAAATGGTAAATTGTTGTTTTCAACTATGGGTTTACAAAATTTACAGGAATATCCAGAAGCTCGGGCTTTGCAGAGAAGTATTTATACTTATATGGAATCTGAAAATTTCATTCCCAAACAAACGCTTACCTTTGATGTCATGAAAACATTAGTCAAAAATTAAGGTGAAAGACTTATAAAATATCACTCCAATTACTAGTACATAGTGATTCAAACAAAAAGTTGGTAATTACATTTCTAAGCAGAATTAGTATAAAAAAGAAATACGCATCTGTATCCAGTGATATGATGTGTATTTCTTTATGCTTTATTAAAGATTATTTTCATTGTAATAAAGGGAGAATCTCAATGAATAGTATTTACCAAAAACTATTAAAAACCCATTTTATAGTTTTGTTAAATTAATTTATAAGCTATAAATTTAAATAATAAAATGATTTTTGCGAAAGAATGAGATATAGGTTATAATGAGATAAAGTGGTTTTTATCTGGGTCAGTGGCTCTAAGATTGGGAATCCTAGAGAAAATAAGATGGATGGGTTTTCCACTTAATTCTTTTGATACAGGAGGATTTGAGGTTTGAATAAGAATAATAGAGGGTTAAATAATTCAGCAAGGTGGAATCTAGGTTTTATTTCATTTATTTTTGCACTTATATTTTTGGTTACGGGTTTTAGTTATGTAAGATTAGCGGTAACGGGGCAAAAGCATGGTTATAATCTTCATCAGCTTGCTTTAAATCAATATTTATCAGGTGGAGTGGATCAGGCCAAGCGAGGGAATATTTTAGATCGTAATGGTGAAGCTTTAGCTTTGCAAACGACGGCGTTTACTTTATTTGCGAATTTAAATGAAGATCATGGTTCTATAGTTGAAGATATTGAATATACAGCTCAGCAGCTAAGTACGGTTTTAGATTTATCTCAGGAAGAAATTACCCAGCTTTTGTCTGCGGAAAATCGAAGCCGTGTAGAATTTGGACGTGCAGGACGACAGTTATCTTTTGTTGAGAAAGAGCAAATTGATGCCATGGAGTTAAGTGGAATTAATTTTACAGAAGAGGCACGCCGTTTTTATCCTAATGGGATGTTTGCATCTCACACCATTGGATTTACACATTTAGATCAAGAGCAGGTATCGGCTCTTTCAGGTCAAATGGGAGTCGAGTTGTATTTTGATGAGATTTTGCGCGGGATGGATGGACGTTATCAATATTTACGTGATCGAAGGGGCTATTTGCAACGCGATCGCCAAGTATATACCATTGAAGAGACAGTGGAAGGTCATGATGTTTATTTGACTGTTGATTCTACGATTCAAATATTTTTAGAAAATGCTTTAGAGTCTGTATGGCAGGATGCTAATCCGGAAAGTTTAGTGGCCATCGTTGCAGATCCTAAAACAGGAGAAATTTTAGCAATAGGAAGCCGTTCAAGTTTTGATCCTAATGTTCGTGAGATTGATAATTATCATAATCTTGCAATTTCGGAACCTTTTGAGCCGGGATCGACATTAAAAGTTTATACTTACGCTGCTGCAATTAATGAAGGTAGCTATAATGGAGACATGTTATATAATTCTGGGATTCGAACTTTAGATAATGGTACGCCGATTCGAGACTTTGATCAAAGATGGGGTTCTATAACATATAATGAAGGATTTCACCGGTCATCAAATACTGCGATTGTGGATATTCTTAATAATTGGCTAACGCCAGACAAATTTTTGGAATATTTATCTGCTTTTGGATTTGGAAGTCCTGTTGGAATATCACTTCCCGATGAAAGTGCAGGGATGATTCCAGTTAATGCTGAATCAACACAAAAAATTACAGCAGGATATGGTCAAGGTATTTTGACAACACCGATTCAACATATTCAAGCAATGACGGCAATTTTAAATCAAGGACAATTAATTCGACCGCAATTAATTTCACATATCTATGATCCAAATGAAGATGAAGTTGTTTATGAATTTGAAGTTGATGAAATTGGTAACCCCATTACTTCTGCTACTGCTGAGCAAGTAAAAGAACTAATGATTGGTGTTGTAGAAGAAGGATCGGGTCAGGTTTTATATAATTTAGGAGAGATTAGTAGCGGTGGAAAAACAGGAACTGCTCAAATAGCTGATGGACCTCGAGGTTATTTGTCAAATGAGTTTTTATATAGTTATGTGGGTTTTGCACCAGCTGATGATCCAGAATTAGTTATGTACTTAGCAATGTCAAGACCAGAATCCACTGCAAAATCGGGTCATGCTTATTTATCTGAAATTTATCAGTTTGTAATGACGCAATCTCTTAACTACTTGGGGACGGAATGGGTTCCACTTATAAATCATGAAAATCATAATACGGTTCAGATTCCTACTGTTTTAAATCAACACGTTCAGGTTGCAACTGAACTATTAGAGGCAGAAGATTTTGAGACGATTGTGATTGGAAATAAAGCTCAAGTTTTTGCGCAATTTCCAACAGCCAATACTTTAAGTACCCAAGGTCGTAAAGTGTTTATTCAAACAGATATTGTGGATGAGCTTCCGGATTTTACAGGTTGGAATCGGACTGAGGTTAATCAGTATCGAACGCTTCTTGGATTAGAGGTTGTATTTTCAGGTGAGGGTTCGGTGACGGAGCAGTCGTTAGAGCCTGGAACTGAGGTTGGAGCTGGAGATACGATTTATATTACATTAGATCGGGATTCTTAATCGCTATTTATATACTAAAATATAAAGGTTCGGAGCTTCAAGTGTAGGAGAGCTAAAGTCATAAATTAGTGAATGAAATTTGATTAATGAAAGTGAAGGGATAGCAATAGTTTACGAAAGGAAACTAGAAACCTGATATGAATCCCCCCATCCATCTAAATGAGCATCATATTGGACTCGCTCTTTAGCTGGAATTGAATCCCTATAGACGAAATCGTTAAATAACTTAATAATACCTAAAAAAGCAAAGCCAGATCTCTAATGAGATTTGACTGTGCTTTTTTTACTCTTCAAGCTCTTCATAGATAAAGTAATCATAATCGGCATGCAGGTTTTGTCCTGAGGTATCAATGCAATTTATCCCCACAAAAGCACCTGTAAAGAAGCCGCCTTCCCAAATAAAATCGTCGGATAACTTATAAAAATCTAAGGGGATATTTATTCTCACCCATTCTGTGTTGTTAAATGAATAATGATAATAATAAATCTCTTTTCTTACTTCAACCTTTAAATAAACAGCCTTTACATCATCTGGGATTTCAATTTTTTTTCTTCGTCATGAGAAATGTAAAGATATGTCCAATTTCCAGTATTATAAAAGCAAACTAGACCAGCCATTTGTTGGAAAGTTGTTGGATCGAACTCGACCTTTGTTTCAGTTTTAAATGAGATCATAATCATTGATAAAATAATCTTTATCTTGCATTTCTGTTAAATTTTGATCATTAATATTAATACTATTCCCCCAATTATCAAGCAACATCATGTTGCTTGATAATTGGGGGAATAGTCGTCATCTTTTTTCGTGGAGATTGATTTGTCTTATGGCCTCATCAATGAAGTCTCGCAATTTCGGCTCAAGGGATGGAAATAGATTGTTTCCGTTTATCTCGTAAATATCAAACTCTCTAATACCATCGTTAAAGACTTTGAATCTATTTACGATTTGTCTTAAATTTTGACGTTCATCTAAGGACAATCCATTTCCTAAATAAATATGGGTGAGGCTATTTTGGACAACATCATTTGTCATGAATTGCAGCGATAATTGATCTATTTGGTGATGTAGTGAATCTATCCTCCCACTTGCTTGTAAGACCGTTTGGTTCATTTGTCTATATGTATTTTCCTTTAAGATATTGCTGACAAAGAAATATGAAATAATTCCAACGACTGTCAAAATAACAGCCATTAAGGACAAGAAAAAGACTAAAATCTGATTTTGAAATGAAAATCTGATTTTCCACAAAATAAATGACCTCCTTGCTTCCGTCAATATTTTTCTAATATTATAACATCGCCATTATACCATTAAAAATTTCGCTTTCAAATAGAGGGCTTAATGAAGGGACTTCTCTGAGGTTAAGATAATAGATAGCTATTAAGGTCACAGACTCGTACACTTCAGATAGTTTACTTTTTTCTGATTTTATAACTTTCTTCCAAAGAATGACACGATAAGTATCATGGGTTATGTTATCATTGTCTTAATAAAAGGTAGTGTGAAATAACTAATAAAAAAGTAAAAATTAGAGCTACCTCAAAATTTAGAGTTCTATCATTAAATAAATAAAACATCTAAATCCAGAATTTTATACAGTTAGGTAGGGTAAAAAGCCTTAACTAAGCAAAAAAACGACTACCTGTTTCATTAGATGTTGGGCCATGAGAGATTGATAATTTAATTGTTTTGGGTTGAAATAGTGATAAGGTAGGTGACTCATCCATAGTAAAGGTCTGATAGGCTTGATGAATAGGAGTCCGGATTCTTGGGTTTTTCTGAGAGAAAAGCAAACACTGGTGGGTTAAAATTTGGATTAACTTGCTGTTTAATTTCTTAAGGGATGTGTATTCCAAGGATGTTAGTCTTTAGAATTATGATTTGAATGTTCTAGAAGTTGTAAAAATTTCATGTAAAGACTCATTAATAGAAGTTAGCTAATCAGTATCAAATCATGTGTTGTAAACGATTAAGATAATAGTAATAAGTAGAGTATCAATTAGTT
>Ga0153974_1000355_pt1 | contig 10549 bp, 7 predicted proteins | sample TSGA058MetaG_FD_104741 | JGI IMG/M metagenome (GOLD analysis project Ga0153974, IMG submission 104741) | Attine ant fungus gardens microbial communities from Georgia, USA - TSGA058 MetaG | ecosystem: Host-associated > Fungi > Mycelium > Unclassified | place: USA: Georgia, Yuchi Wildlife... | reverse complement strand
ATTATCAACCATGGATAGCTTCAAATTATATTAATTTATGCATACATGAGCAAGTTGATAAACGTCCTGTACCTTTTAAATTCTATTTATTGGATTATACAATGATTCCGGGGTTAAAAGTTGAAAAACTAGATAGATTTTTCATAAACCATGTTTTCACAGATGATATTACAGATATATTAAAAAAATCATTATCTGAAGGTTTTTATATTTTCTTAAATTTGGATGAATTTTACATTCCTAATCGCCTTGCCTATAATAAGCATCATTTTTCTCATGATAATTTAATTTATGGTTATTCAGAAGAAAAAAAAGAGTTTAATATATTAGGATATTCACAAAATTGGAAGCAACAACCATCCAAGATTTCAGAAAAAAATCTATTTAGTGCATATAAAAATTTAGATGAAATAGATAATAACTGTTTTCAAGTCTATTTTTTAAAACCAGAGAAATGCAATTTTGTTTTTTCTTTAGATTTGATTATTGATTCATTTGAAAAATATCTAAATAGTGTAAATCTATCTACTTGGAATTCTAATATAATAATTCCAGAAGCAGATTTAGTTTACGGGATAGACTGTTATAATGTTTTAAAAAAATATTTTTCTTCACACTCAAATCCAGATTTAAGGCTCTCATATAAATTATTAGAACATAAAAAATGTTTGAAAAATACAATTATATATATGTCGAATAATGGCTATTTATCAAGTGAGTATCTTCTAGAAGAAATTGATGAGATTGTTCATTTAAGCACTTTAATAAAAAATCTCAATGTTAGAATAATGGTTGCTGATAATAAGAATCTTCGAATTAGAATTTTGAAACACTTAGAAAATTTGAAAAGCAAAGAAATTAAAATGATAGAGGCATTAATTTATCATTTAAGAGAATATAATAGGAATATAGTAAGCGATCAATAATAACATGTGTTTAAAACCTTCAAAACAGGTGTTATACTTTCAATAATAAATAAATCTCTACACAGCTTTTTGAACCAACGCAAAAAGTCCTGTAGAGTGCTATCGGTATTAGTATTACACCGACATCGATAGCTACTCAGACAAGGTTGGTTTATTTACATTGTTTCTGGATAGCCTTACTCCAGGGCGAACATCTTCCAATAAATCTGGTTTTGAATGAAACTCCATATTTGGAAGAGGTGAAAACGTAATTTAGATATTTTAGATTTTTATACTTGAATTAGAAGCTCATTTCATAGCTCAGATAATCATTGTATGAGATAATTCTTCACTACTCATTCAAAAGTACTTGACGGCTACAAGAGGTGAAGCACAACGATAAATGTTGGTAGTTGTCCCAATATATGCATCAAAAAATTTTTTTGAAGAACTTTTAAATTTGCGCAAGTAATTGGTACCGTGCTCGTGTAATTAGAGAAAAACTCTTATAATTTGTAAATGTTGTATATTATTTTTTTATCTCTTAATTTATTTTTTTCCTAAATTAAAAGGCTTTCAATCTTATTACCCATATTATCTGTTCGTGTAATTATTGTGATATTCTGTATCAGCGATACTTCCTAAAGTATGAATGGATTTAGATGTTTTTTATACGAAACAAATGGAATAAATTAGGATGCGATTTTATCAATTTGCTATTTGGGTGATATGCCTTAATATGGTATACTGAATTGGGAATGTAAAGTTCTATTAATACCTAAATATTAAAAATATGATAACATCATAATGACGCTTAATTTTAGTCAATACTATGTTTGTGATGTATTAATATTTTAAGACTGAAGGGCTTTAAGTACCCGAATTTGATTCTGTTATTTTATTGAATGAGGCAAGGTTTCCGAATATAGCATTGGGAGTATTATTCAAGATACGAAGTGAATGCTATTAGCACGTTAAAATCAAACCATTTATACGAGTAAATTGATATGCGTCATCCGGTTTTCGGAAAATTCCTGAATACTTCTATTTTACTCCGTCCTTGGCAGTCCTTTTCCGATTGAATTTTATCAAGTGGCACTTCTTCTTAATAAAGGAACTTTTAAATTGCTTCTTATCGACCTTCAAAGCGCCTTAGAAGACTTTTAGCATATTTAAACACCATGAATTTTTCCGTGAAATTTTCTTTGTTCCACGCTTATTAAACACATTAAAATAATATAGCTTCTTCTTTATATTTGATTCAATTGGCTCCAACGCAACGGCCTCCTTTCCTGACTTAAAGCATAATGAATAAGTCTCTCGTCAGCTCTGAAAGGCTCTTAAATGGAATCATCTGATAATAATGAAATAGTAGGCGCCAAGAGCTGTCATATGATGCCATATGGAACATATTGAGGCACGTTGCTTAGAAAAAGTCTCCTTTTTTACGTGACCGCAAACAAGACAAATAATTTTAGAAGCTTGATATATATTCTCTGAAAGTTCGGATGTTGGTTAATCAAAAACTTGACAGCGTTCAGTTTTTGGTGGTTAAAAGGTTATTAGGGCTGTAGGCATTGTCTTTTTGTATAGTTCTTGAGGCGTACTTCTAGAATCGCAGTTGTTCAAGAGCTTCAGTGTTTAGGTGTTAAAAATATATAAGATTTGATTTGGTAGCAGTAATTATTAATATTCAACAAAGATTCATATTTTAAAAACTAGCTAACTAATCAGGTAATTGAATAGTTAGTAATTTCTGTTTTGATTTTTTTATTGAAAATAAATTTCATTTATTAGGAAGGTGTTTATTATGTTGAAGGCTACTATTAAAGGTGAAGAATTAAAATTCAAAACATCAAAGGAGTTATTTTCTCCAAGAAATATCGATTATGGAACATTAGCAATGCTATCCATCATTGATTTTAATGAATACGATAAAGTTTGTGATTTGGGTTGTGGTTATGGTGCTGTAGGCATTCTAGCTGCAAAAAAGATTGGTTCAGAAAATATAGTAATGATTGATAACAATCAAGTAGCGATTGATGTCACTAAACAAAATGTGAAATTAAATAATCTACCAGATATCGAAGTTATTTTAAGCGATGGTTTTTCTGATGTCAACGAATCAGAATTCACAAAAATAATTTCACATCCGCCATACCATGTCGATTTTTCAGTACCAAAAACTTTTATCGAGAAAGGTTTCAATAGGTTAACTATCGGTGGAGCAATTTATATGGTGACTAAGAGAAAAGAATGGTATATGAATAAATTAACAGCTATATTTGGTGGAGCTGAAGTTTTTGAAATAGATGGCTATTATGTTTTCAAAGCTATTAAGAAGAGTGATAATTATTCAAATAAAAAAAAGCAGAAAATTAAAACTCCTCCTAAAGAAAAAAAAAGGCGTTACAAAAAGTAAGGCTAAATAAGTCCATAATAACAAAAGTGATAAATTAATTAAATTTTCTTGAAAATTTTTTGCATAGATGTGAATCAACAAATAATTATGAAATCAAATTATATTAAATAAATCAAAAGGAAATCAACATTAATATTTCCATGCTTATAGCTTTGGCTCAACACTATAAAGACCTAATTTGTAATTGAGGTGACAATTCACGTCTTAAATAATACTGATTCTAGGTTCTTTCACTCAATAAAGATGACAAACGCATATGAACTAAAGTATCAGGCCTCCTTCGGGTCACGAGCCAAAAAAAGTTTGCGGAAGGTAAGTTAGTTGTTTTATATCATAATTTAGGAATGATGGGCCTTCTTAGGAGACCCATATAAAGCATTCGAAAAGTATCGTCATTCGAAGGGAATTCCAAAAGAACCATAAAAGATCAAGTGATTTATCTTGAACGATTTCAAACATATCTGAAATCAAATAATATTGATAATTTTCAGTCAATTCAAATCAATCACATCCTTGGTTTCATTAAGACACTCGCTTATTATTCCTCAGCTACCATGCATTGCAGTCTCTCACATCTCCGAATTGTCATTGATAGGGCTAATCCTAAAGGAAAAAGAGATTATGCGATGATTCTACTTTGCGCCCAGCTCGGTTTGAGGTCTTCAGATGTCTGCCAACTGCTTTTCACGGAGATTGACTGGAAAAAATTTAATTGTTTGACACAGAAAAAAACCAAAAATCCTATTGCTTCCCGAAGTCGGCAACGCTATTATTGATTATCTGAAATATGGCCGCCCCCAAAGCGAGAGTCCTTTTATTTTCCTAAAATTAGGACATCGACCTTCTCCGATGCAACCTCCAACTTTTCATGGTATTGTTCGTTTCTACTTGAAAGAAACCGGTATAGAAATAGAACAGAAAAAATCAGGTCCGCATGCTTTGCGACACAGTCTAGCATCCCAACTCCTTGAAAATAAACCTCCTTTGCCCGTTATTTCAGAAGTCTTAGGACACGAAAGCAGTGAATCGACTAAAAAGTATTTAAGGATTGACATGTCTGCCTTGCGACAGTGTGCTTTAGATGTCATTCGTGTAGAAAATCATTACTATCGAAGGATGGAGGAATACCAATGAAAAAATTCGAAAGTGTATTAGCTCCTCTTTTTGATGATTATCTTGCTCACAAACGTTCCTTAGGAAATGTGTTTAGCGATCCATATCACCTATATCAGTTCGATAAATTCTATCAAGATAATAGCTTTACAGAGATTGCCCTTACAAAAGAATCTCTTGAAAAATGGAGCCAGGTAAAACCAAATGAAACGAGAATCAGTGCTTACCAAAGAATAAATAACATTCGAAATTTTTCTGTATATTTGAACCACTGTGGATATGACGCTTATGTTCCTCGACTTCCCAAGAATTACAACTCAACGTTTACTCCACACATTTTTACACAAGATGAGGTAAAGCGGTTTTTATCAGCTTGCGATGCACGTAAGGAAAAAAGAAACTATTTTCAAATATCGCATTATATATATACCGCAATTTTCCCTTACTTTATGGAACAGGTTTGCGTCTTAGCGAGGCACTATCGATCTGTACGAAAGATATTGACTTGAAGGAAGGTGTGGTAGTATTGCGAGATACTAAAAACGGGAAAGACCGATTAGTTCCGTTTTCCGCGTCACTGGGAGAAGTCTTAGCTGACTATAAAGTTCATTATCGCGATAAGATTGATAACTCGAACTTATTTTTCATTAAGATGAATGGCGAACCTGTGAATCGCGGTACCGTCTATAAACAATTCAGAAAAATTTTGCGTTGTGCTGATATTCCACATGGCGGAAAAGGCTCAGGGCCTCGTGTTCAAGATTTCAGGCATAGCTTTAGTGTCCATTCCTTGCACAAAATGGCAACAGGTGGATTGGATATCTATTACTGCCTTCCAATTCTTTCACAATATTTAGGCCACCAATCTATAGATGCAACCAACCACTATATCAGAATTATTTGGGAACTGTATCCTGAGATGATGGAGAAGTTGAATTATTCCTATATCCATCTTTTCCCTACTTGACAGGTTTTCTTACTAAATATCTCCTAGTGGAATGCGGTGCTAGCCCTAACACGATTGCTTCTTACAGAGATACCTTTCTCTTACTTCTTAAATTTAATCACGAAAAAATGAATTTACCCGCCAACAAACTGGAACTTAAGCATTTCAATCATACTTTCATTGAAAAATTTTTAAACTGGATTGAGACGGAACGTGGATGTAAAACTAGTACACGAAATGTCAGACTTACCGCGATTCATTCATTTTTTCTGTACCTTCATTATGAATATCCAGATTTCTTGGTAGAATGGCAGAAGATTCTTCAAATCCCAATAAAGAAAGCTGAAAAAGGAAGTTTGGGCTATATGAAATCTGAAGGAATTGAATTACTTCTTCAACAACCCAATCAAAAAAAGCAATAGAGGCTGAATATCAAGAATTAACTCCACCTACTGAAGCTGTCTGGGAGGGGAACTCAAATATAATGGAATGGTTGAAAAACTTCGACAAATTAACTGATTAAAATGTAAAGTTAATCCCGAATTCATGATTGATTTCAGAATGTTTAGACAGCTTACTTTACATTTCCATTTGCTTTACATAACGCTTTTTATGTAAAGCTTAACATTTAAAGCGCAAGAACGTGCGCACGCATACGGGGGGATAATGTATTTCAAAACGTCGAGATATTAAACGCATTTTAGTAATAGGGTCAGGACCAATCATCATCGGACAAGCAGCAGAATTTGATTACGCTGGAACCCAGGCTTGTCAATCATTAAAAGAAGAGGGATATGAAGTTATCTTAGTTAACTCAAATCCAGCAACTATCATGACAGACACAGAAGTGGCTGACAAAGTATATATGGAACCTTTAACAAAACAATTTTTAAGTAAAATCATCCGTAAAGAGCGCCCAGATGCAGTTTTACCTTCAGTGGGTGGACAAACTGGATTAAATTTAGTGGTCGAATTGGCGGAATCGGAAATTTTAGCAGAGTGTGGTGTTGAAATTTTAGGAACAGATTTAGCATCAATCAAAAAAGCAGAAGACCGAGATTTATTCCGTCAATTATGTGTGGAACTTGAAATGCCAACACCAGAATCAGTTATTGTAACAACTATTCATGAAGCATTAGATTTTGCCAACGAGATTGGGTACCCGATTATTATTCGGCCAGCTTTCACACTTGGAGGAACAGGTGGAGGAATTGTGAATAACGATGAAGCCCTAAGAACAACAGTTGAAAATGGATTAAACTTATCACCTGTTACACAATGTCTAGTTGAAAAATCAATTGCTGGATACAAAGAAGTCGAGTATGAGGTTATGCGTGATGCAAATAACAATGCTATTGTGGTATGTAACATGGAAAACTTTGACCCAGTTGGGGTACACACAGGAGACTCAATCGTTGTAGCACCTTCACAAACATTGGCGGACCGTGAATACCATATGCTACGTGAAGTTTCATTAAGAATCATTCGCGCTTTAGAAATCGAAGGTGGATGTAATGTTCAGTTAGCCCTAGATCCAGATAGCTTCAACTACTACGTTATCGAAGTAAATCCTCGTGTTTCTCGCTCATCAGCTTTAGCATCAAAGGCAACAGGATATCCAATTGCTAAAATTGCAGCGAAAATCGCTATCGGATTAACATTAGATGAAATCATCAACCCAGTAACACAAACATCTTATGCATGTTTCGAACCAGCGTTAGACTACATCGTGTCTAAGATTCCACGTTGGCCATTTGATAAATTTAATGCTGCAAACCGTCAATTAGGAACACAAATGAAAGCAACAGGCGAAGTGATGGCAATTGGTCGTAATTTCGAAGAGTCAATCTTGAAGGCTGTTCGCTCACTTGAGCTAAAAGTTTATCATCTAGAGCTTGCTTCATTGAATGAGACTTCAAACAATGACCTATGGAAACGTGCAGTCAATGCTGATGATGAACGTCTATTCGTTATAAGTGAACTTATTCGTCGAGGAATTGAGATTGAAGACATTCATGTTAAGACTAAGATCGATATGTTCTTCTTAAATAAAATTAAAGGAATTATTGTTTACGAAGCGGTGATTAAAGAAAATGTTTGGAACCTTGATATCTTAATGGCTGCAAAACGTATGGGATTTGCTGATATTACCATTGCTGGATATTGGTACTCAACAGAATTAGAAGTTTACAAATTCCGTAAACAAGGAAACATTTTGCCAGTCTACAAAATGGTTGATACTTGTAGTGCAGAATTTGAATCAAAAACACCTTACTACTATGGGACATATGAAATGTTTAACGAATCACATCGTACAGCAAAAAAAAGTGTGGTCGTATTAGGATCAGGACCTATCCGTATCGGGCAAGGGGTTGAATTCGATTATGCAACAGTACACTGTGTGAAAGCTATTCAACAAGCTGGATACGAAGCGATTATCATTAATAATAACCCAGAAACTGTTTCAACAGATTTCTCAATTTCAGATAAATTATATTTCGAGCCTTTAACAATCGAAGACGTTATGCATGTGGTTGATTTAGAACAACCAGGAGGTGTTATTGTTCAATTTGGTGGACAAACTGCAATTAATTTAGCCTCAAAACTTCAAGAACGCGGGGTTAAAATCTTAGGAACATCTCTTGAAAATATTGATCGTGCAGAAGACCGTGATCAATTTGAGCGTCTTCTTAAAGACCTTGAAGTTCCACAACCACTTGGAGCAACTTGCCAATCAGTTGAAGGAGCGATGAAAATCGCAAATGAAATTGGTTACCCGGTTTTATTACGCCCATCATATGTATTAGGTGGACGTGCTATGGAGATCATTGATAGCGATGAAGAAATTGTACGCTACATGAAAGAAGCATTAAAAGAAAATGGAGAGAATCCAATTCTAATTGACCGCTACTTAACTGGAAAAGAAGTAGAAGTAGATGCGATTTCTGATGGAGAAAATGTATATATTCCAGGAATCATGGAGCACATTGAACGTGCTGGAGTTCACTCAGGAGATTCTTTAGCCGTTTACCCTCCACAAAGTTTATCTGAGGAAGTAATGAATCATTTAATTGATTACACCACACGAATTGCACGCGGATTAAAAATTATCGGATTATTAAATATCCAGTTTGTTGTAACAAAAACTGTTGAAGTTTATGTATTAGAGGTAAATCCACGTTCTTCACGTACGGTTCCATTCTTAAGTAAAATCACAAATGTCCCAATGGCAAATATCGCAACAAAAGCAATTTTAGGTCAAAGCTTATTGGAACAGGGTTATGAAACAGGATACCACCCACATTCAGATGGTGTTTACGTTAAAGCACCTGTGTTCTCTTTCTCAAAACTACGTAAAGTAGATATCACTTTAGGACCTGAGATGAAATCAACTGGAGAAACCATTGGTAAAGATAAAACATTAGAAAAGGCATTATATAAAGCATTGACTGCGGCTGGTGTAGACATGTCTTTGAAAGGTCGTATCATATTTATAATTGGAAAAATTGAGAAAAAAGAAGCGATAGAAGTGGCTCGAAAATTTAACGATAGTGGTTATGAGTTAATTTCTACAAAAGAAACATGGAGAATATTATATGCAAATGGAATCCATTCAACAGTTCTGGAGCAAATTGGAGAAGATGGAATTACAATAGTAGATGCAATACGATCGCGAGAAGTACAATTCGTTATAAGTTTAAATTCAAAATGCGAAAAAAAGAGCAGTATAGATGGCTTTTTAATCCGTCGCGAGGCTGTAGAAAATAACATTGCTTGTTTTACATCATTAGATACGGCAAGAGCAGTCCAAAATGTATTAAATTCAATTAAATTGACAGAAAATTTTTCAGTAAAATCAATTTAGAAAATGGGATTCCGATTCTAACCATAGAAAACTATGGAACTAGTATTCCTGAAGTAGATTTAATTAATATTTTTAATTTTTCCTTATAACTTAAAAAACAATGAAACTGGTGTTATTTTCACAATAGGGGTTAAACATAATTGTGAACTAAAAATGACATTAGGAAAATAACCTTGAGTTGAGTACAAAAGTGACTCAGAAAGATATTAAAGATATATCCAAAATTTTAAGCTCTTTGTCAAGTAATGTGGGTGAAGAAACTTCCTTAATTAAAATGTAATCTCAGGTTTCAGTTATTTTGTCTGTAAGCGATCAATAATAACCCGTATTCCAATCACTTCTTATCTAAGATAAAATATTACTATCAAGATAAGGAGGCGATTTTCTTTATGAAAGAAGAACAAACTATTATACCTGTCCAATTAACTGATATTAGATCAACTAAAAAATCAGGCTGTGCAGATAAAAATTCTAATCGTAGTCAATTGGCTTGTCAGTTAAATATGAACAGCTCTGAGATTTTATTTTATAAGGAATTGGATAAGCATATTTTACATGCTGTTTTAGCGGAGGTTCGAAATGCTCGTTGACTACACTAGGGTAAAAAATATCTTTCTAGTATATGGAAAAATTGATTTATTATTCAGAATTCTGGATAAAAGATCTGTCTTCCCTGTCACAATGAAAATATGCTTAACACGAGTATAATCAACGAGCATCTTTTATCAGTCCTAATACCGAGTGAAGTAAATACCTATCAACTCCATTATGTAGAGAAATCTCAAGATCACACTTTTTTAGGTGTGCCAGGCATTGGAGGATGGAACGCAAGTTCCTAGAACGTCAGGAACCCCGCAAGGAAGACCTCCGAAAAAAGAGTGACAAAAACCAATTAAATATCCATTCTACTAAATCATTATTAAGTTATAAGGATATAATTTACATATAATGGTAAATGTTAGGGGTAAATCGTTCATTAAATGACTTACTTATTCCATTTTTATGTCATGAATCCGTCAAAAGGGTAGTCTTCTCCTGTTGCCGCTTTTGGATTATTAGTTTACTCATACGCTTTATGTTACAAGCTATGCTTGATAAAACAGAATGAATAGATGTTCTTTCTAATCCTCTATAACGGCTGCGACGTAACCCATATTTCTCACTTTATCTGCATGTCGACGTTCAATCTTCCATCTATTTTGACTGGCATCTTTATACGCATCTGTCTGATAATGGAGACGCCCTCTCTTTAAATCAAAATAGTAGTTGCTGATATAGACCTGTCTGACGGTTTTGCT
>Ga0153974_1000354_pt1 | contig 10560 bp, 15 predicted proteins | sample TSGA058MetaG_FD_104741 | JGI IMG/M metagenome (GOLD analysis project Ga0153974, IMG submission 104741) | Attine ant fungus gardens microbial communities from Georgia, USA - TSGA058 MetaG | ecosystem: Host-associated > Fungi > Mycelium > Unclassified | place: USA: Georgia, Yuchi Wildlife... | reverse complement strand
CCAGCATGCGAAGCAAGTTTATGGAGTGGAGATTGTTCCGGAAGCTATTGCAGATGCGAAAATGAATGCCCAGTTAAATGGTTTTGAGAATGCACAGTTTGAGGTTGGAAAGTCTGAAGACGTGATTCCGAGATGGATTGCGGAAGGAATTATTCCAGATGTAATCGTGGTCGATCCCCCACGAAAAGGTTGCGACAAAACGTTGCTAGATACCATATTAGAGGCGTCACCTAAGCGGATTGTTTATGTGTCATGTGATTCCTCAACGTTAGCCCGGGATGTGAAGATACTAGTTGGGGGGGGCTATCAGGTAGAAGTTGTGCAACCTGTGGATTTATTCCCATCAACGACACATGTTGAAGTAGTTACACGGTTAGTGAAGAAAAATAAAAAGGACAAGTAAAGTATGATTTAGCTTTACTTTATAACCCATCTACCTTGGAAAATTTATAAGTTATTTTTTCAGTAACTTCAATTCATTTCACGAAAGGTAGTAACATTTCTCTTGTTTAAAAATTTATTTAATTGATTCTTAATGGTAGTAAAGTTGTCTATTTGACTTTCTACCATTATTTTTTTAATCATGATAAAGGGTATTTTTCAGGAGGGATGAATCATTAAGTCACGGAGTGCTTTTTCTACTCGTTTTTGTATCTACCATCTAAATCTCATTTTTTATGTCCTTTTCAAAGATACAAAAAAATACTTTTCTACTTCGTGAACCGGTATAGAGGAGGTGATCCATTGCTTTTTTTTCTTTATTTAGGAAGCAACATTGATAAATGGTGAAAAAGTGGTTATATCAACACAGTAGGTAAGTGACCTCAAACAGAAATTGGGTAAAGCATGATTAATTCCTTTTTCATAATATTTGAGAAGTTTGTATAGCAAAGATTCCATCAATAGATGGAAAAAGAAGGTTGCAATTACACATGTTTATTGATGAAAGTTTTATTGAGTTATTCGCAAACTGTGGGAGTGCCGGTATAATAAATAGATAGAATTTATCCAAAGGATAATTAGTGTCTATGTCGATGTTTTCTCTAAGAGTGGTGAAGTTCTTATTAAACAAATGACAGCATAGAAAATGTTATCATTTTGGGGAAGTATCTAGCTACTTATAGTACCTTAAGAAAAGTACAACCTTCTACTGGAGCTTCTGCTTTTGGAAGCTATTTAATAAAATGGGAATATAAAGGCATTATTGAAATGGGGAAAGTTGGGAAAAGGGGTTTACTATTACGTTTGACAGGAAGAAAAACACGGTAAGGGGAATTGAATTATCCCTTTAGAATATTTTACTTCTAGTCGCTGACGAAGATGGAGTTTTAACCAGTAAGCAACTCGGAAAATGGTACGAGGGTCAGGAAATGGTTCAGACTTGGGAAAAACAACTAAGGGCAGTCGGAAAAAAGAGTTACATACATATGGGATGATGGCTGCTGATAATTATGGGAAAGATCGATTTACTAAAAAAGGTTGGAGAACACGTACTGTATTTATACTTTTTATTTTGCAAATCTGTATATATAGTAGCAATGTTTTTTATTTTTACTTCTGTTTAGTATATCTAAAGTTTTTTCTACATTTTCTTTTAAATATGAAGATTAATTAAAATAAACTGGTTTATTATAAGAACTTTTTGATATGAAGGTATAGGTATTTTATCTATCCCGGTTATTCTTTTATTTGATGTTAAGGGTGGGGTAGAGGATAATTTAATGAAATCATTTGGAAAGCGATAATATAACTTTCAACTATAATTGTGCAAAACTTATTCAATAAAGGTTAAAATATCTTTTAATTAGGAAAACTCTTGACTTTGGAAAAAATGGAGTTATTATAAAGGTACAACAAATGTAGAAATTAGACGAGGAAAATTCTAGAAATAGGGGGACGAATTATGCTCAAAGTATTATGTAAAAATCAACTCAAGAAAATAATGTTTGTAGCATTATTAGCAGTAGGTATGTTGACCGTTACCATCCTAAATTCTTCAATTGTCCTTGAAGCAGCATCAAATGAAGAGTCTCAAGGGATTGTCATGCCTCTAGGTGATGAAATAGAAGGTAGATGTATTCCTAGCGATGGATCACAAGTTTTTCGAGTAACAACTACAACTTTCTTATATTCTAATAGTACCGGTAATGCTTCAAGTGCGTATCTTTTAGCTGGCACTCATGTTACACATCATCCTGGTTCTGTGGTTACAAATGGGCGTAGGTACGTATCATTAAGTGCAAGTTCAGGAAGTGCTAGAGTTTGGGGTTGGGTTGATAACAACCATATAGTTCTTGTTACATGTTAGAAATAATGGTGTCAAAAAGTTTTATCATATAATATAGAGATTATAGAGTAGTTGAATCACTGATTTGACTCCTTATAATCTCCTTTTTAATAGGTTATTATGTTTTAAAAAAGAAAATTGTTTAAATAAGGAGGAAAATGAATGACCTTTATAAATCGTGCCTTTTTAAATATTATTAGGAAACCTGGAAAAACAGTGATGCTTTTACTGTTAGTTTTCCTACTCAGTGTGCTTCTATCTGCGGCGATTTCAATTGGTAATGCCATTTATCAAACAGAATCCAACCTAAGGATTCAGCTACCATCAGTGGCAACCCTCGATTGGGAATTTCGATCAGAAGGGTATTTTGATGGTGAGACAGTTCATTTTGAATTCCCGACTGTGGACATGATTAACGATGTTGGGAATCTTCCTTATGTAAAGGATTATGATTTTAGGAGTGAAAGTTGGTTACATAGCCGGGATTTGGAATGGGTCTTGCCGTCAATTAACCAAGATTTAATACCTGAAGGGCTGACAGAAAATGAGCTAAAGGAAATGCAAACAGGATTTCGTGAAGCTGGAGCTCATATTGAAAAATTTCCAGTAATGGGCATTAATAATCCGAATCCGACCGAATTACAATCAGGACTTATTTCCTTGGCATCGGGACGGTTTATGACGCAAGAGGAACTTGATCGTGGTGCACCAGTTGCTGTTGTTTCCAGCCTTTTTGCAGAGGTCAACGACTTACATGTGGGTTCAACACTTATTTTAGAAAATAATGTGTATGATGATGCGGCGATGTTGGAAGAAGGTTTGCTTCTAAATTTTTTATATTGGCACCTAGACGATTTTGTGCTTGGCCATCAGTTGATTGAATTTGAAGTGATTGGTATTTTTAATATTGATAAACCCTTTTTGTATCCTGATGATATCATAAGAACTTGGACAATGACTCGGCTTGTAGCTGAGCTTTATAATCAAATTTATATTCCTCATCGTCTTCAAGAAGAAATGGCAAATTTCATTTTACAATATCGATCAGATTTTTTTGGAGAACACGGAACAGAAGAACATCCATTAGTTCTTCAACCTATGTTTGTCTTACATGATCCACGAGATTTTGATGCTTTTGCTGAAGCAGCAGTTTCTATCCTTCCTGAGCACTGGAACGTTTATGATACCTCAAGTGCGTTTGGACCCTTCATAAGCTCAATGGATACCATGTTATGGATCGCACAGCTCATTTTTGGTGGAACAGTCATTGCGAAGGTAGCGATTTTAAGTTTAGTGATTACTTTATTTTTAAGGGATCGAAAACATGAAATGGGCGTTTATCTTGTCTTAGGTGATAGAAAAGGAAAAATTTTAGCGCAAATTATAAGTGAAGTACTATCCATTTCAATTATAGCGATTACGCTCGCTTTATTTACAGGAAATATTTTATCGAGTGTTTTTTCAAGACAAATATTAGAACAGGATCTTATTCGTCAGGAGCAAGAAAATGCTTTTGCTGGCGTTTCTGATGGGATGCCTTGGGAGCTTTTGCTTTTTGATCCAGGTCCTATATCAGTCTCTGAGATGATGACTGCCTACGATACTTCATTAGATAATGGGACCATTATCATTTTCTTTGGGATAGGGATAGGAACCGTCTTAATTTCCACGGTAGTACCCATCCTTTATCTTGTCCGATTAAATCCAAGAAAGATATTGATGTAAATGATTAGATGTTTCTCTTTTAACATAATGAAGCAGATATTCCTTAACCAAAGAAATGTTACAACGTTTCGTAGATAGAATTGAAATCAACGAAAGCAAAAATATAAAAAATACTTATAAATTTGCGAAAGTCGAAGGTCTATAAGGCTAAGATTGGAGTATAAAGTAAAGCTAAATAAAGCTTTACTTGTCCTTTTTATTTTTTTTTTAACTAATCGTACAACAACTACAACATGTGTGGAATACTTTTCACAGAGAGACATACTATCTTAACAAAACGACTATACCTACTTGAATGTTATTTCACTTTACAACGTTATCATTAATAGCCAGTAATTAAGGATTAGTTGAATTCTAAAAAGTCATTTAATAATTTTTTGATGGCAGTAAAGTTAGACCTTTGGTGACTTTCTGCCATTATTTTTTTGAGTTTCAACTTCTTTCTAGTGATAAGTTTACGCTTAGGTGTTGAGGAAAAAAAGAAAACAGAACAGATGCGGGAAGAATGGATTGCGAATATTTCTCATGATTTGAAAACTCCCTTATCTTCCATCAAAGGTTATTCTGAAATGTTAGCAGATGAAGATTATTCTTTTTCCCAAGGGGAAACGAGATATTATGCTGGAGTTATTTTGGATAAAACCGTGTACTTAGCGGATTTAATTGAAGATTTGCGACTTAATCAGCAACTTCAAGGGAAAAGCCTATCCATGTTAAGAAAAAGAAGGAATTTGACCTTGTTCATGCGTCAGGTGATAATAGAGATTTTAAATCATCCCAACTATAGCACCCGTTCTCTAACCTTTGAAGCATCCAATGAGATTATATTATTCAATTTTGATGAAAGACTTCTCAAAAGAAGTTTGGTTAATTTAGTAATGAATGCATTAATTCATAATCCTCCTGAAACTGAAATCATGATTTCTTTAGAGGAGGAAAAAGAGGAGATTATCCTGATTATTGAAGATACGGGACGTGGGATGTCAGAAACGGATCTTGAAAAATTATTTAATCGCTATTACCGTGGGACGAACACCACCGATTTTCAAGGGAGTGGTCTAGGAATGGCCATTGCTAAAGAACTCATTGAAGCTCATCAAGGAACACTGGATGTTGAGAGTCAAGTAAACCAAGGAACAAAAATTACCATTACCTTTTCATAATAAAAAGAGTCTAAATGATTAAAATAAAACTTTTAGACTCTTTTTAACGATTTAAGGTTCATTTTATGAGGATTTAAGGTGACTGGGGTAAGATTAGTACATAAGAGAGCGGCGCTAGTGTCGCAGGAGGAGTGAAATTATGATTAAAGAAACTATTTATGAATTTAAGAAATTGTCAAAAGAGTTTATCATAACTGTCATGTTAGGTTTGATTCTTGTGATTGGAATGAATGCCTACAGCATTACGAATACAGCTTGGGAACACCAAATGGAGATATGGCCGTATGGTTTGGAGTTTTTTGTTTTACTGATGCCATTGTTTATTTCAATTCCATTTAGTTTCAAGTTATTTTGCGAGGTTAAGGATGGTTATTTAAAGAATGTGTTTAATCGGAAAAACATCAAACATTATCTAAGAGTAAAGTTTATGGCCGGTGCCTTCGCCACTTATCTGTCTGTTTTTCTGATTTACTTCATAAGCTTTCTTGTTACCACCTATATCCTTCCCATGACACCGGCAGGCCGAAATGATCCCTTTGGTAACTTCTTATCAGAGTTCAGTTTCTATAATCATCTGATGTTTGAAGCACCTTTGTTATTTGGTTTGTTAATATCTGTTTGATACGATTTCCTTCAATTTGGCCTTTATTAGTCGAAATATATTTATCGTTTTAACAGGCGTATTTGTTTATTCCCTTGTTGAAAATTTTGTATTATCGATTCTAATGCTACCGCATTATTCATTGATTACTGCCTTCTTGCATACTAGACCGCTAATGGTTAGCTTTAGCAACTTTATCGGAGTAGCCATCAGCTTAATCTTTATCGCGATCTTAACGTATTTTCGAAAACAGAGCGATTTATTTAACTAAGGGGGAGGTCATATATGTTAAAGCAATCTGTTATTTTTGCTATAAAAGAAATTTTCACCTTGAAAGTTTTGGTTATGTTCCTTATCTTCGCTTTAGTCTCGGTTTCTGAGATTGGATTTGGACAACGAACGCAATTGACAGCCATAGAGTTTATGATTCATGTCTTTGCGATTGCTTATTTGATTTGTCTGGCTAAACTTAAAAAAAATAAAAATATAATGATATTAGTTAGACAACCTCGCTTTTTCGATTATTGGAAGTGTGTAATTGTAGGCTTATTTAGCTTTACCTCTCTTCTAATATTCTGCCATATCCTTATTAGTGCGATCATCGCTTTTCTTAATTTCCCACTGGAGTTAGCTTTCACCGATTATCCCATTGAAGTAGGTGCATCAACGCTGATTTTATATCGTGAACTGGGACATCCTCTGAGGGTCTTCCTTCAAATCATTGGGTTTCAGGTGTTGGGTTTAGTTTATTTGGGGACGGTAGTACGATGTTTAGAGCTCTACCTCACTGAAAAAAGAATGGTTATGATTTCGATGATTAGTATTGTAATGGCTATGGCGGCAATTAGAACGAGTTGGGATTCCTCGATCCCGTATCTCACTATCCATAATTATTTTATTCTGCATCATCCCCTTCTTAAAGGAGTAGGAATTGAAATTCTCATGGTCATGTTTGCTGTCTTTATTTTGATGACGTTGATTGCTAAAAAAAGTTGGGGGGTGAAACGATATGTCTAAACAAAAACTTTGGCTTTTCTTAACGCTTTTAACCAGGCGAAGAATGGGAATTATTTTTTTTTCATTAGTCGCGTTAACACTTTTGAATGGATTTAGTTTAGGATCCTTTCATACGACTGATTTATTGATTTATTCATTTTGGGGATTTGAAAAACAAGGGAATCTCATGGAATTTCTAGGCTTGTTGCTTTTTAACGGACTGCCACTTTATCTAATGGGCATTGTCTTGGCAGAGGACAGTTTGAAAAATCCAATGGTTATCATTCGTTTCAAAAATAAACGACAAAATTTGAACAATTATCAAAAGTCAAGTTTTCTTTATTTTGGAGGTTATGTCCTGTTACAACTCATTCTTGTTTTTGGGATTGGCTATCTAGGCTCACATTCCCAATCTGAATCGATACTTCTATTAGAGTTGCAGGATATGATGAGTTGGCAAATGGGTTGGGAATATTTGAATATTAGTAATCTGTCACCCCTTCTTATAGGGCTGATTCTCGGATGTATAAGAATGCTAGAATTGATGATGATGCAAATGTTATTTCTTACCTTCAAAGCTTTAGCTAAAGAAACGGTGACTGCATTTTTGGCGGTTATGGGATTATATGGATTAATGTTCTTAGTAGGTGGCTATTTTCCCATTGGGATTTCGTCTTTTATACGAATCATGAGACTAAATCCGAACTTTTACACTGCGAGCTTAAAGGCGGGAGTCATTTTACTTGCTACTTATGGAATCAACTATTTTTATATGATTATTACAGGATACAAAAAATTATTTTAAAAGGGTGGATAAATGATGTTAAAATTACAAAATATTAATGTTAACTTTAAAGGAAGAACCATTTTTTCAGAATTAGAATTGGATATTGAGAAGTCTGGTATATATGGATTCGTTGGACCTAATGGAACCGGAAAATCCGTATTATTTAAATTGATTTCTGGTATTTATCGTCCCGATCTAGGAGAAGTATTTGTTCGAGGTCAACAATTGGGTAAAAACGGCGTAGACTTTGCACCGAATTTAGGAATCATGGTCGATAACCCTGGATTTGTTGGTATTTACACTGGTTTTAAAAATTTAAAGTTTCTAGGGGAGATTCAAGGCAAAGTAACTGATATTGAAATAAAAGAATGGATGAAATTCTTAGGCTTGAATCCAGATGATAAGACCCTTACAAAAAATTATTCATTGGTAATGAAACAAAAACTCGGAATTATTCAAGCAATTATGGAAGGTCAAGACATCGTCATTTTAGATGAGCCATTCAACGCATTAGATAAAAAATCCACTGCCAAAGTAAAAGACTTAATTTTAAAGCTAAAGTCTGAAAATAAGACCATTTTATTAACTAGTCATAATCAGTCTGATTTAGATGAGTTATGCGATAAAATTTATTATTTGGAAGATTATAAACTTAATGAGACAGAAGAGATATAGAACTTCAAAATATTGGAGACTCGCAGAGGAGAAAAGAATTGAATTCTCAAAGCATGGTCATAATAATGAAATTATTTTTATTTACTAATTTAATAATTGAATGAAAATAAAGAAAAACTAAATTTAATTTGCCATCTCTATTTTTAAAAAATTAACTGCTTTTTAATGGTAGTAAGGTTATCTTCTTGATGACTTACTACCATTATTTTTTTAGTTTTGTTTTTTTTGTTTTCAATTTCTAAAACAAAGTCATCCATGGATTTAATTCGCCTCATTCTTTTTAATGACCGAGCTCTTACTAACTTCAAATTTACTTAGCTAATTATTCTTTTGCGACGATGAAATCAAACTTTTTTTTGTTCGGCATCTGTAATTAATTGTTTGAGTCCCTCCCGATTATCGCTTGTTCCTGTTTTCCGAAACCTTTATAAATTAATTAAATTGTTCATTATGGGGCATAAAAAAAGCAAATTTTTAGAATTTACTCCGGTGATGACTCTATTTATTATGTCCAAGATACTATATTAACACACTTTAGAAATAATTTTGTACTTAAAAAAAGTATCTAAAAAGTACCTAAAAAAGTCTCAAGGAAAGTCTCGTGAAATCATTGTTGACGTCCTTTTTTAGGAAGTAAGCTACGCTAATCGACGTCCTATTTACCTAAATTACTTATAACTATATTAACACATAAATTCTGTCTAAAATCATCATCATTTATTTCAATTTGATGACAGAGACTTTGATAAGAGGTTCTTTTTTCGTCCATATAGAACTTTATTTAGTGATAAATATTTCAGTGTATGCTAAAATTAAATAGCAGATAAGGTTAAATAGGGTGGTGGTAAAATCTCTTACAAGTAAGGGGTGGTGCCTATGCTAGATAATTTTTTGAACGGGCGTTATCTCTAGAAAGGATAGCGCATGGCGGTTGCGGAAGCGTTGGGATTAATGCTCTCATTTGGAACATTTCTCCTATTACTGTTAACCTACATTAACCAAAATTCAAAAAAATAATCGTCCCTAATTAACTTTTGGCAAAGTGAAGGACGATTATTTTTATACGTAAAAAACTTTGTCACCATCTTTGAAATGGTTCTGCATTAGGGAGTTACTGTTGACGCAGTGGCTCTCTTTTTTATTATATGCTTATTTTAACATGAGTATACGGAGAATGCAATGGGAATCATTTTTTGATAAACATTTCTTATTTCCCCATTTCTTCTATTATTACTTACGTATATCAATCAGAATTCAAAAAAATAATCGTTCATCTCAAACTTTAGTCGGTTAACAGGACGATTATTCGTTTTAGTTGACTTTACTACCGTCTTGAAACGGTTCTGCACTAGAGGGCTACTGTTGACGCAGTAACTCTCTTTTTTATTATCTGCTCATTTTAACATGAGTATACGGAGAATGCAATGGGAATCATTTTTTGATAAACATTTCTTATTTTCCCAGCAGAAGCGTTAGGGAAAATGCATCTGCTGGAACATTTCTCCTATTATTACTGACATATATATCAATTAAAATTTTAAAAAATAATGGTCCGTTTTTGGCGGTGTAATCTGGACGATTATTCTTATTCAAAGATACTTTTCCACCATCTTTGAAATGGTTCTGCATTAAGAGAATTACTGTTAGCGCAGTGTTCTCTTTTTATTATAAACATGATTATAATGAGTTTAAATAAAATATCCTGGCTTTAAAAACTCTGTGGAATTAGAGGTGGTTAGGGAAGATAATACTCAAAGAGAGTTTTCTGTAGTTATCAAGAACTCAAGTGAAGAGGAAATTATCTCGGGCAATTTATATTTATTAGAATATTTTGTTGATGGATAATGGAAATCAATTCCAAGTGAAGTTACGTTTACTGATGTGGGTATTCCAATTTCTCCCCAATCTTTTAGAGTAATTAATGTTAATTTAACAATAGATTATCCTAATGATTTTACTGGTCTATTTCGAATTCGAACTACAATACATTCTGATGGTGATTTGATGACTTTACATGATTTAACTGCTGAGTCTTGCTTTCTAAATACCAAGTTAAGTGTTAGAGTTGAAATTGAAAAAGTCTTATTATAACTATAATCTTAGGAATCAGTTGTTTTCCCATCTAGGTAACAGCTGATTTTTTTCTTTTACTTTAGTTAATTTGTCAATACACCCAGCTGGAATCTTGTCTATCTTCTCAATTCCCCACATTACACGATTAGTGATGAAAAATAAAAAAGAGAAATAATCTCAATATTATCATGAGTTTAAATATTAGTATACATAATTTAACTTCTAATGTTAAAATCTTACAGAAAACAGATTT
>Ga0153974_1000352_pt1 | contig 10586 bp, 9 predicted proteins | sample TSGA058MetaG_FD_104741 | JGI IMG/M metagenome (GOLD analysis project Ga0153974, IMG submission 104741) | Attine ant fungus gardens microbial communities from Georgia, USA - TSGA058 MetaG | ecosystem: Host-associated > Fungi > Mycelium > Unclassified | place: USA: Georgia, Yuchi Wildlife... | reverse complement strand
CCACGTACTCCAACGACTTTGACACTCGCTCCTTTTTTTCACTCTTGCTAAGCTTCTGATTATTTATCGAAAGAACAATATTTTCATACACATTCCGGTCTTCCAACAAATCAAACTGCTGAGTAATAATTCCAATATTATCTCTTCGAAAACTTGCAAATTCTGAAGCAGAATACCTACTACATACCTCTTCATCAAACCAATATTCACCCTCAAAATCCTGATCCATCCCTGATAAAATCCGCAATAAGGTGGTTTTTCCAGAGCCACTGCGCCCACAGATGGCAATTGAAACTTCATCGCCTACAACCAGATTAACATGTTTTAAAACAACACGAGGTTCTCTTTTAGTTTCAGAATATACTTTTCTTATTCCTTTCAACATTATCATTTTGATTCCCCTCCCTTAGTTCGATATAAATGATTAATTTTATAAATGGGATACAAACATGAGATTAAACATAAACCCATCCCATAGAATATCATACGATAAAGTGTCTCTTGGCGTCCAAAGATGTCTGCAGTCAGGATATCCCAAAAAATAAACCTTAATGATAGGCCCCATCCCCTTAAAGCACTAATATTTTCAGCTGTTAAAATCAAACCACTATAGAAAATAATATAAATTAATGCCAAAATGATAACAATTAAAAAAAAGAATAAATTTTCCAAAACAACAGGAATAAGTTGTTTATTTTTTGAGGTCCCCATTAGAAAATGAGTTTTATAAACAGTTTGCCGACGATTATACTTCATCATTGTCATCATAAAGATAATGATAATCAGTAAAAAAATCGAGCTAATAAATAAAGTGTTGACCGTATTCAAGTTATGATTGATTAAATTGCTTAACTCCTGAAAATGGACATAAGTATCGTCCATATTTCTAAAAGTATACGGAATATCTAAATCATTGGCAGCAGCATGAATGGTATTTTTCATGGTATCAATTGCTTCCGGCGTATCATCCACAAAGAGAGTTGCCCACAGTGCTCTGCCTAGATACTCAAAGGTTTGAAACCTTCTTTCTTCTTCGTTTTGGGGATTCTCAAAACTTTGATAAGGAATTATCATATATTTATCCAAATACACATATCCATCGTTAATATTAAATAAACTTTGATCTCGAGCTAAAATACCAACCACTTCAAATTCAAAATCCATCATTTTATAGTAAGCAGAAAACCGGTCTCCAATATTGTAGATACCCGAATAGTTATGGCCTAAAACAACAGGAATGCTTCCACCTTTAAATATTCCAAAATCATCCTCTACGAAACCTCTTCCCCATTCCATCTCAAACGGAAATAATTCCCATCCACTTAGACTAACTTGAAACGATTCAATCTGATAAAAATGATTTCCTCCACTATCTCCTAAAGCTCCTCCTTGCAAACCTTCTTCAAAAAGGTATTGAAAGGTTTCATCACCCTTAAATTCATCAACATTTATTTCAATAGGATGTGCTGCAAGATTTACAGTTAAAAAATCATCTGTATTGATTAAAGTGTTATAATAAAACTCCTTCAACCGCTCTAAGGCATCATCTCGTCCATAAAATTGATCAAATTCTCTCCAATCTTCCATTAAATGAAAAATTCGTTTATTATCAATGATATTATCTATCTGATCTGCCGTTACCCTTGTTTGAACCGTAAAAAACAATAACACAAAAAAGAGAGATAGACTAAAAAATGTAAAGATTGATATCAATATATTAATGATAAAATTTTTTCTAAAAGAAAGATATAATTCTTTAAGTATCATATTGCCTCCCCCTAGCATAATAAAGGTATAGTGTCAATCCATATTTTAAATGCATAAATTATTCATTTACTCATTGTAGCATCATAATATCCATTTACTTCTAATAGACAGTCTAAGCTAAAGGTAGTACCATTGTGTAACAGCTGTTTAAAAAGCAAAATCTCATGATTTCTCATTGATTTTTCTTAGTAGAGCTTTTTATCTCCAAGAAAAAAACAACTACAATAACTTATATAAATTAATAACAAAATCAAGATATATCTTGTAAAATATTTAAAAACAACCTGATTCCCAATCCCTAAATCAATCAACAAAATCATAATAAAACTACTTAAAAATGCTACGGTTAATCTTGCAATATTACGTTTCATAATATTCAACTTCGAGTTGCCTAATAAATAAAGGACATAATCATTTTTTTTATATAGATTAAAATACAAGTAACCTGAAATTACGATTAATATGACCAAAATGATGACTACATTAATCATGATCAACTGTTTAAAAATATCACTGTTAAGAAACCTGCTTAAAGCTCGGTTTTCATTAAAAACTGATACATTAAAAAGTTGAGCCACATTTTCTATATCTCGAGGATTCTCAGTATCAATCACAACCCTTTCAATTGGTAATGTCTCATTGATTTTATTGATTAGAGTTAGATTATCTAATGATGAAGGATAGTTTGTTCCTAGAATACCAACCACTTCATATTTTATATCTCCAAATACGATATAGTCTTCATTTTCAAGATTGTTTTTAACATTGATTCCAACTAACGCCTGTGGTAAATCAACATTAGAATCAAAAGAATGACCACTAACAAGGGGAAGTTTCCAATCTCCTTTTTGGTAAACAAACCGTAGGTTTCCATCTTCTGTATGTTCAAAAAAAGCACGGCTCCCATTAGGTAACTGCTCACTTATTTGATTAATGTCCAAATCAGAGTCTTGTAGCACTAGATTCCAAGTGCAATAAAGTCGATTCGAAATTAACATTTGCAACCTTTCAACAACAGTATAATTCAAGTAAAAAAAGAAAAACAAATTGATGGCCAAAAACAAGGAAAAGATTAATCCCTGTTTATGTATTTTTGTCATTTGATTTCTCCCCCTTTCCAAAGATAAAAATAAGTTTTACTCCATCTTACAACGCTCCATTATTCCTCCATTCACAGCTGTGTCGAGAGCCTTAATTTTATTGTTAAACGTAAGCCCAAATTTCTTTTCAGGATTACGACTCAACCAATATTAACGCTTTCTTTTAGACTTAAATAAACTTAAGACTCTATTCTTTCAACCTATTTCTGAAATCCCTCAATTTCAGATTTTCTCTTGCTGTTACATTTAGTTTATCACAAAACTTGTAAAAATTTTGTGATAAAGAGTGTTTTATTGGTGAAATTAGAGAATAAGTCATATCTTTCATACAAATTAATTATTTTAGCTGAAAAAAGTAGCTATAGAGTTCTTTTTCTGCTCTAAGCTACAATAATTTATGTATAGAATATGGCTATCAGATATTGATTGAAGAAGCGAAAGACCTTGCTGAGACACTCCCAAAAAGTCATATTAGTTAAGGTAGCGAATATTCACAGAATGTAGAAGACTCTTCTCTTAATTATGTTATAATCGAAGAGGTATCGGAAATCTTGTAAAGTCTCGTCACCATTTCGATCTTTGCTTATAATATTAAAATTCTTGTTTTACATGAATTTACTTATTACTTTTTAAACTTATAATAAGAGAGAGGTTTTTATTTATGGCATCTACTATTACCCTTGTGGTTTCACAATCTGTACTTGAAAAAATGTATCAACATTATGAAAATCAAATTATTAAAGTCCCTAACCATACTTTGTTCCAAGCCAAGACCGCAAATTGTACGATTACTGCTTATCTAAGTAAGAAGGTTGTTTTTCAAGGTGCTAATCCAGCTCTGGAAGCCAATAAATGGCAAGCTCAGACGGGTACTGCCCCAACTAGTAAAACCAAGAGCTCAAAATCAAATCATTTGCCAGCTAATATTGCATCTCAATCTGCAATTGGATGTGACGAGGTAGGAACTGGTGATTATCTTGGTCCCTTAGTCGTTTGTTGCGCTTATGTGACAGCTGAACAAACGCAAATGCTTTTGAACTTAGGAATTCGCGATTCTAAGGATTTAAAAGACCCAGACATTTGTTATTTAGCTGAGAAAATTAAAAATATTGTTCCACACCAAGTTTTAGTTTTACCTAATGCCAAGTATAATGACATGGTTGATCGGGGGATGAACGCCAATGCAATTAAAGCTTATTTGCATAATCAAGCCTTATTAAAATTAACAAGGCAGTTGGAAGAACTACCTCCTTATTTAATTATGGATGAATTCGTTAATGAACGTAAATATCATGAATATTTAAATGCGATACCAAAGCAAACTACTATTGTCAAAGAAAATCTTTACTTCGTTCAAAAAGGAGAATCGGTCCATGTGGCTGTTGCAGCAGCTTCAATTTTAGCTCGCGAATCCTTCGTTAAATATATGACGATTATGAGTAAGCAACTGGATTTTAATCTACCAAAAGGAGCAAGTAGTAAGGTTGATGGTGCAGGCCGCCAACTTGTTGCTCGTTATGGAATGGATAAACTAAAAAATATTTCCAAATGGCATTTTGCCAACACAAAGAAAATATTGAAATAAAAACACTGATGTTTAGATTTGACAGTCTAAGAGTAAAACTAGACCAACGAGTACAATTAAAGACGAGGTTTTTACGCTCGTCTTTTTAATTTATCTAGTATTTATAATCCACTCTATCGCTATTAATTCTTCCGGTATTTTTTTAGGCCATCTTCGACTGCTCTAGTTAATTCCATCTATCTCTTTATGTCGAAGAAAATTTAGTTACTTCAACCTTATAATTATAATTGTGGTTAGCTACCACTTAAGATTTAAGTTATTTGGTATACTTAATCTAGTACTGTGGATTAGTGTCTCGTATTTATATTTTTAATAATGATTAATCAAATCCAAACAAAATAAATCCATCGCCAGAGACAGTAAGATTAGACCAATCAAAACCAGCTATAGCTAGACCAATCAAACATAATATCGTACCTACAAAGAGTAATACTATACTCGTCTTTATGACTGATAGCATGATTACATTAGTGGTTATGGGCCTTTTGGGGACTATTGTATTTTTACTTACCAAAAAGATATTAACTCTCATAATAACAACCACAAGAGCAATAGCTATTATAAAAATTATAACTGGAATACCAGGGGGATTAATTTGGAACATCATGTAATTATCTCCTTTCTATGAAACGGACGAAGTAGTAAACGAGTAAAAGTAATCGACCCTTTAACTAAACACTTACTACTAACTAAAGTTGCTACTCCAAAAATCCCAGCTCCACCAATAGCTAATGCTGTTAAACCAAGTAATACAAATGTTGCAGCTAAATTTTGGGAAATTGTAATAGGTAAAAAATAAATAAAAGTAGCGCCCATTCCTAAGAACAGCATTGCACCCATACCCAATATTAGAGGGATAAACCAAATCAACATATATCCCATCAAAACGATTAATGCTAACATTAGGAGTAATAATGCTAACATTAGCAACAAAGATCCCCATAATGGAAACCCTAACACTAGTAAAACAATATTGAATACCTTACTTCTAGTGGAGGACAGTTTAATTTTAGTTCCTTCTTGATTTTTTAAAATATCATTAGCTATCTGTTTTACATCACCCACAACACTCACAGCAGTCTCTTCTAAAGTTCCACTTTCTATTTCATCTTCAATTAATTCATCATAATAAGAAATAAATACTTTTCTTTCTGAACGAGATAATACCCGTAACTCTTTGTTTAGAGCATCTAAAAATTGACGCTTATTCATGTGATTCAGCTCCCTCTTTAATAAATTCATAAATATCTATAATTTGCGGCCATTGCTTTAGAAAATCTTGAAGGTAAGCCCGACCGCTTGGAGTAATTTTATGATACCGTCTTAACCTACTGTTATGCTCAACAGAATAGGTCGAAAGAAATTTACCAGTCTCTAATCGCTTAAGAATAGGATAAAGTGTTGATTCTGATATGTTTATACAGGTAGAAACATCTTTAATCATTTGATAACCGTAGGAATCACCTTTACACAAAACAGCAAGTATACAATATTCCAAAAAACCTTTTTTTAATTGTGCATCCACGCCCCATACCACCTTTCATATATTACTATACATTGCGTAGTGTTACGTGTCAAGTAGTAATATAAGATAAATAAGATCAGTTTTGTATCTGATCTAAATTTCCCTTGATATTTTAAAGACGCACCTGACTATAATTTAAGGAAAAATTTTCATTAAAAAATTTTTAGTAGCAGAGATGGGAAATTTGGCGTATACGCATATACAAAAAAACAGTAGCTACTTGATAGCTACTGTCTGATTTTAACGTAGACGATTTAAGGCTTGATTCATGGATTTTGTGTTGTCATAGACTTGGGTATAAATGTCATAAATTTCTTGATATTTTTTCACTTGTTCAGGATTTGGTGTAAATTCTTTTTCATATTGAATAAACGCCTCTTTACAGTCCTCGAAGGTTTCAAACCATTGACATCCCATAGCTGCAATAATAGCAGCACCTAAAGCAGGGCCTTGTTCACTAGTTAATTTAGTGACAGGCGTATTAAAGATATCGGCTTGAATTTGAAGCCAAGTATGGTTTTTAGCACCTCCTCCTATTGAAACAATTTTTCCTACTTCTTTTTTCCCAACAGTTCTCATGAGTTCTAATGAATCTCTTAAAGAAAACGTGATTCCCTCTATGACAGCTCTCGTAAAATGATCTAAAGTATGGGTACTATCCATCCCAATAAAGCTCCCACGAATTAAGGCATCGGCATAAGGTGTTCGTTCGCCCACAATATATGGAGTAAAGACGAGGCCATTAGCACCTGCAGGAATATCAGCTATACCTTCTAGAAGTTCTTCAAAGTTTTTTTCTTTCACAAAGGTTTCCTTAAACCAGCTGAGACTGTAGCCTGCTGCTAAGGTGACACCCATGGAGTAATAACTATTTGGTTGACTGTGATTAAAGAAATGTAAGGCTCCTTTAAAATTTTGGGTTTTATCTTTTTCATAAGCTAAGAAAACACCTGAGGTTCCTATGCTACACATTGCCATTTCATCATTAATAATTCCAGCACCTAATGCACCACAAGCATTATCAGCTCCTCCAGCAAAGACTTTTACTTGATCAGTTAAGTTCATTTCATTAGCTATTTCTAATAATAAAGTCCCTGACAGCTCATGGGATTCAATTAATGGTGGACAAATAGATGGCGATATAGCAAAGGTTTCACAAATTTCCTCACTCCATTGATGATTGACAATATCCAATAACAAAGTTCCTGCTGCATCAGAATATTCCATGTCAATGTTCCCTGTTAGTCGGTAACGAAGGTAATCTTTTGGTAATAAAAATTGTGTTGCTCTAGCTAAAAGCTCTGGCTCATGTTCTTGAACCCATAAGATTTTTGGTAAAGTAAAACCTTCTAATGCTTTGTTTTTGGTAATATCCAATAGCTTAGAACCTAAAATTTTCGTAATTTTTTGACATTGTTTTGTCGTTCTCGTATCATTCCATAAAATAGCTGGTCGCAAAGGAGTTCCTGTTTCATCGATTAAGACTAATCCATGCATTTGCCCAGAAAAACTAATTCCTTCAATAGCTTCTTTAGCAACATTCGCTTTAGAAACTAATTCATTGACAGCCTCAATAGTTCCTTGTACCCACTCTTCTGGATTTTGTTCACTATACCCGGTTTTTGGGTGAGATAGTGGATAGTGACGAACTGCTTCTTGACAAACTTCCCCTAACTGGTTTACTAATAATACTTTTACTGAACTTGTACCTAGGTCTACTCCAATTACATATTTCATAAATGCGCTCCCCTTTCAGAAAAAAGCACCTTAAAGGTGCTTCCAGTTTTTAGTAAATGTATTCGTTTAATAAAGCTTTAATTGACTCTAAACGGTCAGATTTATTTTGAATATCAGGAGTTTGAAGAGCGTGAGATTCTAAAGAAGCAAGGGTTGCTCGTTTATTAGTAATCTCAAGTCCAATTCCTTCGTTATAACTTGCATAACGGGATTCAATTAATTCATCAAAGAACTTTTCTTCTTTTAGACGTGCTGCAACTTTTAATCCACGTGCAAATGTGTCCATTCCTGCAATATGTCCTAAAAATAAATCTTCTAATTCAAATGATGAGCGTCGAAGTTTCGCATCGAAGTTTACTCCTCCACTGTGTAATCCACCATTTTCTAAGATTTCATACATCGCAAGAACAACTGCGTGTAAATCTGTTGGGAATTCATCTGTATCCCATCCTAAAAATAAATCTCCTTGGTTAGCATCAATAGATCCTAGTAGCCCTTGGATTCGCGCTACACGAAGTTCATGATCAAAGCTATGTCCAGCAAGAGTGGCATGATTCGCTTCGATATTTAATTTAAAATATTTATCTAAACCATAAGTTTTTAAGAATGCAATTGTTGTGGCACAATCATAGTCATATTGGTGCTTCGTTGGTTCTTTTGGTTTTGGCTCAATTAAAAATTGTCCAGTATAACCGATTTCTTTAGCGTAGTCAATGGCCATTTGATATAAATAAGCTAAGTTATCTAATTCACGTTTCATATCGGTATTATAAAGGGATTCATAGCCTTCACGACCTCCCCAAAATACATAGTTTTCTGCGCCTAATTCTTTTGCTACTTCAAGACCTTTTTTTATTTGAGCTGCAGCACGAGCGTAAACTTCAGCATTACAGCTTGTTCCTGCTCCGTGAACAAAGCGAGGATGAGTAAAAGCGTTCGAGGTATTCCATAATAGTTTAATACCTGTTCGTTTCATCTCTTCTTTGAAGAGAGCCACGATTTCATCAATATTTTGATTTGTCTCCTCTAAGGTTTTACCTTCCGGTGCAATATCTGCATCGTGAAAACAAAAGTATGGTGCTTGAATTTTTTCAAAAAATTCAAAAGCAGCGCGAGCACGCTTTCGTGCAGCTTCCATAGGATCTTGGTCATCCCAAGGACGAATCATGGTGTCAGCACCAAATGGATCTGAACCTTTAGCAGTAAAGGTATGCCAGTATGCAATTGCAAAACGTAAATGTTCTTTCATGGTCTTTCCTGCTACGATTTCATCTGGGTTATAGTGTTTGAAGGCAAATAAGTTCTTAGTATCTTTCCCCTCAAACTGGATAGATTCAATGTTTTTAAAATATGTCATTTTTATATTCCCCCTATCGGATTATTAGGCAACGCTTCCAATATAGAATATCACATTTATTTAAGTTTGTCTATCCAACAAACTAAGTTTTTTGATTTATTTTTATTTTGACCATTCACAGCTTCCAGAGCTAAAACTTTAACTTCGAGCTCTGTTCTTTTTTGTAATTTTTAAGATTAATGATTGCTTTTTTTCATAATAAGTAAGTATAATAAACTTACTGTCTAGGAGGGATAGCTATGAGCGTAACAGATAGATATGTCATTCGAGAAATGAATGAAAAGTTAGTTTTAACGACGATTATTCATAAAGAAGCTATATCTCGTGCAGAAATTTCTAAACAAACCCATTTAAATAAAGCCACTGTTTCATCTATTGTTGGAAGCTTGCTAGCTAACGATTTAATCCTTGAGTTAGGTATCGGTCAAAGCAGCGGTGGGAGAAAACCGATTATGGTTACGTTTAATAACAAAGCTGGCATTTCTTTAAGTCTAGATTTAGGCCCCGATTATATTTCATCGATGTTAACCTATTTAAATGGTGATGTGATTAGACAAAAGACTGAGTTATTAGCAAAAACGGATCAAGAAACTCGATTAAGTACCTTGAAAGCTTTAATTGAGTTTCATATAAATCAAATGCCTGCTTCGACCTATGGATTGATTGGTATTTGTGTGGGAATTCACGGGATTGTAAAAGATAATCAATTAGTATTCTCTCCTTTTTATGATTTTGATCATTACGATTTAAAACTAGAATTAGAGCAGTTGTTTAAGGTACCTGTCATTTTAGAAAATGAAGCTAATTTATCAGCTTTAGGAGAAAAACAATCGGCTCCTCTCTCTTCCAATTTAATTAGTATAAGTGTTAAAAATGGGATTGGAGCAGGCATTATTTTAAATGATAGTCTATTTACGGGAATTAATGGTTATGCTGGTGAAGTTGGACATTTAATTACGGTCCCTAACGGAAAACCCTGTCCTTGTGGAAATTGTGGTTGCCTCGAACAATATACTTCTGAATACCAGATTTTAAAGCTTTATCAAAAAGAACTTCAGGTTTCAAAGATGACATTTTCACAATTTAAGGAAGATTATCAAGCCAATCATCCCTTGACTCGTAAGTGTATGGAAATATTTATTCAGTATATTACCATTGGAGTTAATAATCTCATTACCATCTTTAATCCTGAAATCATTATTATTAATAGTAAATTTACGAACCAGATTGATGGAGTTATTGACCAAATTAAAGCTAATCTAAATGATAAAATGAATGCGCAGACTCAAATCAAGGCTTCAACTTTACATGAAAAAGCCACCTTATTAGGTGGAGCTCATGTCAATAGTACGAGATTCCTGCAAATTCATAACTAAATAGTTAAAAGGTAACATTCTAGATATTGACGATTCTAAGATGTTATTTTTTTGAGAAAGCACTCGACTTTAAAAACTTAAAAGATTGAAAATTATGAATCTTGTTATCAGAGGTTTTAATCTTGATCCAAGAATTTGT
>Ga0153974_1000351_pt1 | contig 10592 bp, 10 predicted proteins | sample TSGA058MetaG_FD_104741 | JGI IMG/M metagenome (GOLD analysis project Ga0153974, IMG submission 104741) | Attine ant fungus gardens microbial communities from Georgia, USA - TSGA058 MetaG | ecosystem: Host-associated > Fungi > Mycelium > Unclassified | place: USA: Georgia, Yuchi Wildlife... | reverse complement strand
TGACCACATATTGAATTAGAGGTTTATCAACTAAAGGTAACATCTCTTTCGGGATAGCTTTCGTCGCAGGTAACATTCTAGTACCTAATCCTGCAACAGGAATAACGGCTTTTCTAATTTTAGGAACGTGAGCAGACATCAAACAAACCTCGTTAAGTTGGCGAATTGCCAAAACATCCTTTAAAGAGATTAAATACTATCATAACTTTTAGTAAGAATTATCTAGAAAAAATAAAAATAGTTTAAGTATTTAATCGGTTTTTAACCTTATTTAGTAGAAACGCAGCCACAACTTACGTGGCCCATTCCACACTTCACATTCACCACTATTAAGTAATAGGCGTTGCTCTTGGGTAGAATCATGGAAATAACGCCCCAGTGCGATATCTTTTATTAATGACGTATGCTTCTGGTCGTGATGAATGACGCAAGATAATCCACTATTTACCACTATAAGGTGCCCGCGTAAGCGATTAAAATAGCCAATAACCAATGGATATTCACCGCGCAGTCCAGATTTTTGTAGTAACGACTGTAAGTCTTGCAGTACCGAGTTAAGTGATGGAAGACTATCAGGAGTGGCAGTAATATGTTTTTTTAAAAGATCGTTAAAGAATGCTCTAAATAATAGAGCTGCAACGGCACCATACTCACCGACCAACTCTGCGTCAAAGATATAAAAACCAAACTCGTGATCGGACAACTCGGCAATATCGATGATAAGCCCACTATTTTCACTCGTATTAAGTTGCCGATAGCCAACTTGACAGCCTGCAACCCTCAAGTGAGCTGGCGGTTGTAAATTTCTTAATAATGCTAATGACTCTTCAGGATAGGAGACCAGATGATCCCACTCTTGTTGTAGCTTGTCGCTTTCATCGACCGAGGAACTAAACATGTCAGGATAGATGGCTTCGATCAATAAGTTTTTTAATGCGGCAACATCGATTAACGGTTTTAGTATGACATCGTAAACTCCCGCTCGCATAACTGCCGCAATAAGATTAACGTCGTGTGTATCCGTTAAGGCGATGATTGGAGCCTGTGGAGAAGTGGAATGCAACTGCTTGATAAGAGGAACAGCCGGAATATCCAGTAGATTTAGACCGCATATGATCAATGTAACATCATGTTGAACAGTGAAGTCTACCCCCTCTTCGCCGCTGTCAGTTTGCAACACCTTAGCACCTGCATAGTTCAAAAACTCAGCCAGTACTGCGTCGCAGACGGGATCATTATCAATGATTACCACAAATTTATTGGTTAAAAAATTTTCCACACTCATCTACCTGCACTTTCATTTATACTACCGACTGAATAAGCTGAGAAGACCAATCAGTTACTCAGTTTTGGATATTAAAAATGAGTATAGCTGAAGTTTGTTGATGCAGTATTCAATAATAGTGAAATAAGACTTTTAAACCTCATTCATCCCCAATAAGAGAAGTTATCGTGCAGCCAGAACTCTGCCTTTGTGGAAGCTCCCTCCCCCTTAAACATTGCTGTGCCCCGTTAATCAAGGGTAATTCTCACGCGGTTACGGCTGAGCGATTGATGCGCTCGCGTTACACTGCCTATGCGCTGCAAGCTTTTCAGTATGTTGTCGAAACATGGCATATCACAAGTCGTCTAGCAGAATTAGCGCAATTACTAGAAGAAGAAAGTATCGGGACGCAGTGGCAAGGACTCACCATTGTTGAGACGCATGCTGGCCGCTCAGCCGACGAGGCTTACGTAACCTTCTTCGCCAAATATATCAGCGAACAACAGCCCGGCTGGATTTACGAAACTTCGCGTTTTGTTAGAGAAAATAATCACTGGTATTATATTGACGGGGTTCATAAAATACCGGGCCGTAATGAGACTTGTCCATGCGGCTCACAAAAAAAATTCAAAAAGTGCTGTGCAAACTAACGTCTGTTCAGTCACACGGCAATATCATGCAACACAGGATCAGCTTTAATGTCAGCAAAAAACATCGAACGTAAAATACTCCGTACCATCTGTCCCGATGCTAAGGGATTGATCGCCAAAATTACCAACATTTGCTACAAGCATGAATTGAATATCGTCCAAAATAACGAATTCGTCGATCACCGCACCGGACGTTTTTTTATGCGTACCGAGTTAGAGGGAATTTTCAACGACTCAACATTATTAGCGGATCTTGATGGCGCGTTACCGAGCGGTTCATTACGTGAGCTCCATACTGCTGGGCGTCGTCGTATTGTCATTATGGTGACTCGAGAAGCACACTGCTTAGGTGATCTACTAATGAAAAGCGCTTTTGGCGGGTTAGATGTCGAGATCGCTGCCGTAATCGGCAACCACGATACCTTAAAATCTTTGGTGGAACGTTTCGATATCCCTTTCATCCACATTAGCCATGATGATCTCACTCGCGAAGCGCACGATAACCAGATGGCGGACTGCATTGACCAGTTCCAGCCTGACTATGTGGTGTTAGCTAAATATATGCGAGTCTTAACGCCTGAGTTCGTTAAACGCTTCCCTAACCAAATAATCAATATTCACCACTCTTTCCTGCCTGCCTTTATTGGGGCAAGACCTTATCATCAGGCTTACGAACGCGGGGTTAAATTGATTGGGGCAACCGCGCATTACGTCAATGACAACTTGGATGAAGGTCCAATCATCATGCAGGATGTCATCAATATCGATCACAGCTATACGGCCGAAGAGATGATCCGTGCTGGACGCGACGTTGAAAAGAATGTTCTAAGCCGCGCCGTCGATAAAGTCTTAGCGCAACGTGTTTTTGTCTATGGCAATCGTACAATAATTTTATAGAGTTCATCACTTGATTAGAATTGAGCCATCTTTCGCGCAAAAACAGAGCAGTCAATTCAATTGCGTCGATTATTGCTTTACTCGCTAATTAAGTTTGCTATTATGCCGCCACACCCGACAAGGGGTGTGGCTTAGTATTAGGTGGGGTTCCCGAGCGGCCAAAGGGAGCAGACTGTAAATCTGCCGTCACAGACTTCGAAGGTTCGAATCCTTCTCCCACCACCACTTCTTAGTTTTTCCTTTTATCTCTTCCATGACATTCCAATCAATTCTCGTTACCATAACGAAAACTGAATGAATTAGGATGTCGACGTGAAATTTGTCTCTTTTAATATCAATGGCCTCCGTGCCCGCCCGCACCAACTTGCTGCCTTAGTTGAGCAACATCAGCCTGATGTGATTGGCCTGCAAGAAACCAAAGTTCACGATGATATGTTTCCCCTTGCAGACGTTGAAGCGTTGGGATACCACGTTTATTATCATGGACAAAAAGGCCACTATGGTGTGGCTTTAATGACGAAAGTTGAACCCATCGCCGTACAAAAAGGCTTTCTTACTGACGACGATGATGCGCAGCGTCGCATCATCATGGCCGAGATCCCGACGCCATCCGGCGAGAGTATCACTGTGATCAATGGCTACTTCCCACAAGGTGAAAGCCGCGACCACCCTACTAAATTTCCTGCTAAGCAAAAATTTTACGCTGACCTCACTCAACATCTGCAAACGCAACTCAGCCCCGAACAGAATGTGCTAGTGATGGGCGATGTTAATATCAGCGTTACGGATGCAGACATTGGTATCGGTGAAGTCAACCGTAAGCGCTGGCTAAAAACCGGTAAATGCTCATTTTTACCCGAGGAGCGTGAGTGGATGGAGACTCTTTTAGCCTGGGGATTAACGGATACTTGGCGTCGGATCAACCCTGAAATTAATGACCAATTTTCTTGGTTTGACTACCGCTCGAAAGGATTTGATGAAAATCGCGGCCTACGTATCGACTTATTACTGGCAAGTGCACCTTTAAATGCACGTCTCCTAGCCAGCGGGATCGATTACCCCTTGCGTTCAATGGAAAAACCGTCTGACCATGCTCCGGTATGGTCAGAGTTCGATCTCTAAGCCTTTTTCGCTGCCCGCTTTTTATAGGCGGGTTTAGCGGGGGAATGTTTGGCAAGCTCTCTTAACACGCGAGTGGGTGGTGCTTGCCGAGCATGACCAATCAATTGATGCAGCGTATCGACTAAGGGCTGCATAAAGTCTTGATAGCGATATTGCTTCTCGCTAATTCGCGTTAATGTCGATTCCCACTGGGCGGTCATATCGGGTGCTGCAGAAGGTTGAGGTAATGCATGAATCAGCCCTCGTCCTACAACGGTAGAATGAATATGGCGCCCTTTTTTTTCTAAGAATCCACGTTTGAAGAGTAACTCGATTATCCCGGCTCGAGTCGCTTCTGTCCCTAATCCATCCGTTTCTCTCAACACTTTTTTCAGTGCTTTATCTTGCACGAAGCGGGCGATCCCTGTCATAGCGGAAAGTAAAGTGGCATCGGTGAAATGTCTAGGCGGTTGGGTCTTTTTTGCGACAACTTCCCCACCTTCACACTGTAAGATATCGTCTTTCGCAACAACCGGCAGGATCGCCCCATCATTTTCTTCATCACGTTCCTTGGCCCCGAGCAGCACGCGCCAGCCTGCGCTAGAGAGGAAGCGCGCCTTCGCAACAAATTTCCCCCCTGCTATATCGAGTTCAATCACACATTTACGGTATTGTGCGTCCTCTGCAAACTGCATCAGGTATTGTCGGGCAATCAATGCATAAATATTTTTTTCTTGTTCAGTAAGCTTGACAGCACTTCGTTTAGCGGTGGGAATAATCGCGTGGTGTGCATCGACTTTCTTGTCATCCCAACAGCGGTTACGTCTGCTGAGATCGATCTCATCGGGTAAAGTTTGATATTCAGGGAGATGAGATTGTAGTGCATCAATGACCGACTGACGCCCAACATAGTGTTCCTCAGGAAGATAACGACAATCTGAACGAGGATAGGTAATTAATTTGTGCGTCTCGTAGAGTTTTTGACAGATATCTAAAACTTGTTGCGCACCGAGATTAAAACGTCTTGCGGCCTCAATTTGCAGGCTAGATAGCGAGAAAGGCAATGGTGCAATCTCACTCTCCGTTTTATTTTGGAAGTGTGTCACCACAGCCGGTTGTTGCGTTATCCGCGCCACCACATGTTCTGCAAGGCTCTGATTTAATAATCGTCCCTCTTCATCTTGCCATCCTTCACAAGCTTCACTGGGTACCCAAGTCGCCGTGAAGGGTTGATCTCCAGCCAAGATAAAGGCTTTGACTTCGAAGAAGTCTTTCGCAACGAAATTTGCGATCTCTTCATCACGTCGCACCACTAGCCCCAGTACAGGCGTTTGAACTCTACCTACCGAGAGCACGCCATCGAAGCCTGCTTGCCGTCCAAACAGCGTATAAGCCCGAGTCATGTTAATTCCATAAAGCCAATCGGCGCGTGCTCTTGCCAGTGCTGAGATACAAAGAGGTGCAAATTCACTATTGCTTCTTAACTGCTTGATGGCCCGCTCTACTGCCTGCGGATTTAGGTCATTTATTAAACAGCGTTGGACTTGTTGACGTTTATCAGCGGGTAATCCCAGATAATCGATCACTTCATCAACTAATAACTGTCCTTCTCGATCGGGATCGCCTGCATGTACAACCTGTGTCGCCTCGGCGAGGAGTTTCCCTATCGTCGTGAGTTGTTTCTTAACATCGTTACGGGGAGTCAGCTGCCATTTTTCAGGGATGATCGGTAAATCCGCGAGCGACCAACGCGCATAACGGGGATCATAGTGATCAGGTTGTGCCTGTTCGAGAAGATGTCCTACACACCATGTGACAATATCTTGCGGCCCACATTGAATATAGCCCTCACCACGACGATGAGGCTTTGGTAAAACATCGGCAATAGCACGGGCAAGACTGGGCTTTTCCGCAATAAACACTCGCATGGAAAAAGATATTCCTTAATCTTGGTAAAGAGCAATGATCGCTTAGCAGGAAATGGACAAGCTACTATTACCGGTTTTATAAGATTTTACTGTCAGAATCCACTGACATATGGATCAAGATCGATAGGTTGTACGGGAGATACCGCGGCAAACTGTGGGGTACCAAGGTAGAGAAAGCCAACTATCTTATCGTGTGCCTGGCAGTTGAAGGCCTTACGGACAGTCGGATGATCGGTCCAAGCGCCTGAACGCCAAATACCATTATAACCTTGTGCCTGAGCGGCCATCTGCATCGCCATTACACTACAACCAGCGCTGACCACTTGCTCCCATAAGGGCACTTTGTGGTGTTCTTGACAGCGAGCAACCACCGTTATAATTAACGGCGCACGAAATGGCGCTTGGGTAGCTTTGTCGATGGCTTTCTCATCGAGGCCATCATCAATAGATACTTGACGGAGTAGTTCACTGAAACGTTGTAGTCCTTCACCTTGGATCAAGGTAAAATGCCAAGGTTTTAGCCCGCCATGATCCGGTGCGCGTGCGCCAGCTTGCAATATGGCGTCGAGCACTTCACCTTCTGGGGCAGGAGCGGTTAATCTCGAGGCCGAGCGGCGCTGTAAGAGTATCTCTAATGAATCCATGCTATTCCCCTTAACGGTGGTGGTTTGTTGAAGTCTGACATATCAATAGGCTTTGTAACAGTATTTAAAGATTAACTGCTGACTTTTCACCCTGGTCTAATTAGGATAGACGACAAGTTTTTTCCTTGGACCGTCTAAGTATTAGATTTTATTAATAAATGGAGAATTTATGCGCACTGCGTGGCGAATCATAGCCAGGGTTTTAAGCGGCCTATGGCGTATTATTAATTTCGTAAGAGAGTGTATTTTAAATCTTTTCTTACTCGTCTTAATTCTGTGTGGAATCGCGATATGGGGAGTGTTTTCTCACGACTCAACACCGACCCGTACAGTGAATACGACGCAAGCCCTAGTGTTAAACCTCGATGGCGTAATAGTGGAACAGCCGTCACAAGATAAAAAAATTACTAAACTTTTAGGCCAAGAGTTTTTAGGGGCTAATAGCAAGCTTCGCCAAGAGAATGCGTTATTCGAACTCGTCGATAGCATTCGCCAAGCTAAAAACGATCAATCCATTACAGGAATAGTGCTCGACCTACACAATTTCGCTGGCGGTGATCAACCCGCATTGAACTATATAGGTAAAGCCTTAAAGGAATTTAGTACCTCGGGTAAACCCATCTATGCTTATGGCGATAACTTTACCCAAGCCCAGTACTATCTGGCGAGCTATGCTAACCACCTCTATCTCTCACCGCAAGGAGCTGTCGACCTGCACGGGATGGCGACCAATAATCTCTATTTCAAAACGTTATTAGATAAGCTTAAGGTCTCCTCACATGTATTCCGTGTTGGGACCTATAAATCTGCCGTCGAACCTTTCCTACGAGATGATATGTCTCCTGCTGCGCGCGATGCGGATACCCGTTGGATTACGCAATTATGGCAAGGCTATCTAAATACCGTAGCGGCTAACCGCCACCTCACACCTCAACAACTCTTCCCAGGCGCAGAGGCGATCATTACCGCTCTGAAAGCCAATGGTGGTGATACCGCTAAGTATGCACTAGACGCACACTGGGTTGACGCACTAAAAAGTCATGCCGATGTCGAGCAAGAATTAAGTAAGCAGTTCGGTTGGGACAATCAACAAAAATCATTTAAACAGGTGAGCATTTATGATTACTCAGCGCCTGCTAAAGCGAACAATGATAAGCCGAATATCGCAGTGATTGTCGCGAACGGTGCCATCATGGATGGACCTGCGAGTGATGGCAATGTGGGTGGCGAAACGACCGCGCAACAGATTAGAGAGGCTCGTCTCGATCCGGCAATCAAAGCGATTATCCTGCGCGTGAATAGTCCTGGTGGCAGTGTCACGGCATCCGAACAAATTCGTGAAGAGCTTGTCGCGGCGAAAAAAGCAGGTAAACCTATCGTCGTCTCGATGGGCGGTCTTGCGGCATCGGGTGGCTACTGGATTTCCACCCCTGCCGACTACATTATCGCCAGCCCGACAACTTTGACCGGTTCGATCGGTATCTTTGGCGTCATTAATACCGTCGAGAATTCGCTGAGCTCTGTAGGTGTCCATACTGATGGGGTATCCACCTCGCCTTTAGCCGATACATCGATGACTAAGGCTCTACCCGACCAGGTAACCCAGATGATGCAATTAACCATTGAGAATGGTTATCGTAACTTTATCAACCTGGTTGCCGAATCTCGTCATAAAACCCCAGAGCAGGTCAACGACATCGGCCAAGGACACGTGTGGACAGGTGAAGACGCCAAACAAAACGGTCTAGTCGATGCTCTAGGGGACTTTGATGATGCCGTGAATAAGGCTCAAGCTTTAGCACATCTGCCAAAAGCTTCCTTGCAGTGGGTCCAGCAAGAACCTTCTTGGCTAGATACCTTAGTCTTGCAGATGCAAGCTTCTGTCTCAGCACAACTCCCTAACCAAGTTAAAGCCTGGTTACCGGCCCCTCTGTCAGAAGTCATGACTAAAGCGCAACAGCAGCCTGGGCTTTTCAATCAGCAAGGCGACCCTCAAAATCGTTACGCTTGGTGTGTAAACTGCGGTGTAATCAATTAACCCTCACAGCCCGATAATGATCGGGCTGTATTTCTTCTGACGAAGTTTCTATACTCCTGCATTATTTTTACTTTATCCCGCAACTCGGTGCCCGTTATGCAGAAAAAAAATATCTATGTTGCCTATACAGGCGGAACGATTGGTATGCAACGTTCTTCGCACGGCTACATTCCGGTCTCTGGGCATTTACAACAGCAGTTAGAGCTGATGCCTGAATTCCACCGTCATGAGATGCCCGCTTTCACTATTCATGAATACACGCCGTTAATGGACTCTTCTGATATGACGCCGGCTGATTGGCAAGTGATAGCTGAGGATATTCGAGAACATTACGATGAGTACGATGGTTTTGTAATCCTGCATGGCACCGACACTATGGCGTTTACCGCCTCAGCGCTCTCCTTCATGTTAGAGAACTTGGGCAAACCCGTCATTGTGACAGGGTCACAAATACCCCTTGCTGAGTTACGCTCAGATGGTCAGCAAAACTTACTTAATGCGCTTTATGTCGCCGCGAATTATCCAATCAATGAAGTGGGATTATTCTTTAATAACACCCTATTTCGAGGTAACCGTACAACTAAAGCCCACGCGGACGGTTTCAATGCCTTTGCTTCGCCGAATCTATCACCACTGCTCGAAGCTGGGATCCATATTAAAAAGCTCAACACGCCGCCAGCACCGGTTAAACAAGGCGAGCTTATCGTCCATCCCATTACCCCTCAACCGATTGGGGTTGTCACCATTTATCCGGGGATATCTCCCGATGTCGTGAGCAACTTCCTACGTCAGCCGGTAAAAGCGTTAATTCTACGCTCCTACGGGGTGGGTAATGCACCGCAGTCTGCTGCATTTATCGCAGTGTTGGCCGAGGCTTATGAACGCGGAATCGTTGTGGTCAATTTAACACAGTGTATGTCGGGTAAAGTCAATATGGGCGGTTACGCGACGGGAAATGCGTTGGAGAAGGCCGGGGTAGTTAGCGGCAGCGATTTAACGGTTGAAGCCGCATTGACCAAGTTGCACTATTTGCTTTCCCAACAGTTACCCGCTGACGAAATACGAGTATTAATGCAGCGTAATCTACGCGGTGAACTCAGCGAGTAAAAAAGATAGGGTGCTCAGGGGCACCCTATTTATCACTTGAGGTTAATCCGAGTGATATCGTCCTCAATACCAAATTCTTCTTTGAGCTGTCGCTTGCTTTTCATCACCATCTCTCCACCTTTAGCCACTGACATATGCTGGGGATTATCGTTATGGCGAGCTTGCCACAGTAGGACAAGCTGTAAAGTATGCTCTTTTTGATTCGGTGTAAGTGCCACGCCGTCCGGCCATTTCCCCGTCTCAGTGGCGGTCACTAATCGTTGATACACCTCTGGTGTCATCTCTGCTAAGACGCGCTGTAAGTCAGCATTCATTGTGACATTATCCCTTCGTTTGACTGCCCGAAGCATCGGTGAAGTTTAACGATGCTGAGTTAACACAGTAGCGTTCACCACTCGGCTGAGGCCCATCAGGAAACACATGACCTAAATGTGCATCGCATTGGCCACAGCGAATTTCGATACGGTGCATGTTATGGCTATTATCTTCCAAATAACGGATTGCGTCATCCGAAACAGGTTGGTAAAAGCTCGGCCAGCCACAACCAGAATCGTATTTTGTATCCGAGTAAAAGAGGGGCGAATGGCAGACAATACAATGATAGTAACCCTCTTGCTGGTTATGCAGTAATGCTCCACTAAAAGGCGGCTCTGTGCCTCTCTCCTGCGTGACATAGCGTTGCATTTCGTTGAGAGATGACAAAGATGATGGCTCGTTGCTCATAATACATTCCACTAAAAGGTCCAAGATCTGATTATAACAAACACATAACAAATTAGTGTTTTTTTTCGAACATTAGGACCAACCCCAGAGGTAAGCACTTTTGTAAAGGACTCATATTTGATTTCCCACAGTAATTGACACGATTAAGCTTGACGTATGAAGCGGTTTTTGTAATTTTACTGCCAACCTTTTATTCACTATCAAATAGCTGGTGGAATATATGACTATCAAAGTAGGTAT
>Ga0153974_1000350_pt1 | contig 10604 bp, 9 predicted proteins | sample TSGA058MetaG_FD_104741 | JGI IMG/M metagenome (GOLD analysis project Ga0153974, IMG submission 104741) | Attine ant fungus gardens microbial communities from Georgia, USA - TSGA058 MetaG | ecosystem: Host-associated > Fungi > Mycelium > Unclassified | place: USA: Georgia, Yuchi Wildlife... | reverse complement strand
GCGACGCCGATGCGCCACCAGCCGGCGTCTTTGACCGCCTGCACCGACTTGGCCAACTCGTCGGGCACGCTGAGGGTGTGGGTCTCGGGGTCGAAGACCGGTGGGTCGCGGTCGGCTGCGGCGAACGAGTCGGCCACCGGGCCCTCGGCCAGGCGCGCGGCCTCCTCCAGCATCGTGCGTGCGGTGTCGACGTCCAGATCGCCGTAGCCGCCGGCGGCGAGCACGTCGCCGATGTTTAGGACCTCGAAAAGGTTGAACTCGATGTCACGGACATTGGAGATGTAGTGGCCCAACGTAATTCCCTTTCTATGGAAGAATTTTCCTGAAGCGAGGGTCGCCGAGTCGGCGACTTGTCCACGTCGACAATGATTCCGCCGCACGTCCGCGCACGTGGCGTTCACGCGTGCAGTCACCTGTAATCACGACCGTCCGGTCCGGGGCCGGCTGGCTGGGGTCGGCGCGACAACGTGCCGACGAGAGCGGGCGGCCTGAGCGAGGCGCCCGGTCGGTGCGCTGCAACACACGTGCGGTCATCGCGCCCCTCCTTCTGCACCACGGCTTACGACGACGGTGATCGGCTCACCGTGACCCGCGTCCATCAGGGTGGCATGGACAACGGATAGTCGGCAAGTTTACGATTAGTAATGTGAAGCACAATGTTCGGCAGCTGCTGGCGCGCGTCGGTTATCCAGCGGAGTGGCTGGCCGACGCGCAGCGCTACGGCTCCGATGACGCCTACGTGGTCTTCAACCCGGACTGGGCCGAGGAGATCCCGCCGATCCCGCAGCGCAGCGTCGACGCCATCGTCGAGCGTCAGGCGCGCACCCAGCCTGAGGCGGCGGCGATCATCTACCTGGGTCGCACGCTGACCTACGCTGACCTGCACTCCCTGGTGGGCCGCGCCGCGGCGGTGCTGCGTGGTGCCGGGGTGGGCGTCGGCGACGTGGTGGCGGTCATGGTGCCGACCTCGGCGATGCACTGGGTGATTTTCTTCGCCCTGGCGCGCCTGGGGGCCATCCACTGCGGCGTCAATGTCATGTATCGGGCCGAGGAACTACGCTTCTTGCTCGGCGACGCCCAACCGAAGGTCGTCATCTGCGCTGATGAGTTGCTGTCGGTCGTCGAGCAGGCGCTCGAGGACTCGCCGCGGCGCGCGGCGCTTTTCACGGTGTCGACGCGTGATCTGGCCGACCCCGACTTCGCGGCGTACCCGGGCTTGGAGGCCAGCTGGAACTATGACCGCGCCGAGCCCGCGGCGGTGCCGGCGATGATCGACGAGATGCGCACCGCGGCGCCGATACTGACTTCGGCGCCGCTGGATGACGTGGCCAAACAAGTGGGTCAGATCGTCTACACCGCGGGCACCACGGGCACACCCAAGGGCGTGCTGCAGACCCACTACAACCTGGTCCACAACGCGGTCACCCATACCATCGCGATGCCCGGTGTGCGCACCCCGGTCACGATTTCGGCGCTGCCGCTGTTTCATTCCGGCGGATTCTTCGTCTATTCGCTGCCCACCTTTGTGCGCGGCGGGACCGTCATTCCGCGGCCATTGTTCGACCCCGAAGACACCATGGCCGCCATCGGGACCCACCGGGTCAACGTGTTGTTCGGGCCGCCGACGCTGTACGCGGCGTTCCTGGCCCGCGGCGTCGATCAGTTCGATCTGTCCAGCCTGGCGATCTGCGCCACCGGGGCCGCGCCGATCCCCGCGGCCCTGCCGCAGCGGTGGAAGCAGGCCACCGGGCTGGACCTGCACGGCGGGTGGGGGATGAGCGAACTGAACAGCCTGGGCACGTTCAACGGGCTGCCCGGTAGGCCCGCGCCGGGCACACTTGGCCTGCCGGTGGTCGGCGAGGTCCGCATCACCGTCGACGGACAGGTAGCCGCGCGTTATGTGGAGGGCGAGATCGAATTTCGCGGCAAGCAGGTGTCGGCCGGTTACCTGGGCCGCCCACAGGACACCGCGGCGGCGTTCGGCGCCGACGGGTGGCTCAAAACCGGCGACGTCGGGCTGATCGACCAGACTGACGCACTGCACTACGTGGACCGTAAAAAGGACCTCATCTTCGTCTCGGGCTACAACATCTCACCGGCCGAAATCGAGGCCACCCTGCTGCGCCACCCCAAGATCACCGATGCCGCGGTGGTGCCTGAAGACGATGCCTACCGTGGGGAGATCCCGGTGGCCTTCGTGGTCGGCGCGGTGACTGACCACGAAGTCGCCGCCTACTGCCGGGAGCAGCTGGCGGCGATCAAGACCCCCCGCAAGGTCATCGTGGTCGACGCCTTGCCCAAGAATGCGCTGGGCAAGACCCTCAAACGCCAACTCAGGACCGACAAGGACAGCAACGATGGCGCGAACACATGACCTGTCGGTGGTGGCGCGCAACCGCCGGCAGCGCGAACGCGACGCCCGCCGCAATAGCATTCTGGCCGCCGCGCAGGAGACGTTCAGCGCACGCGGCTTCGCCGGGTCGACGATGGAAGAGGTCGCCCTTCGCGCCGAGATCACCAAACCCACGCTCTATGGGTACTTCCGGACCAAAGACGAGCTGCTACTCACGTTGATGCTGCCGGTGTTCGCCGACATCGGCGCCGAACTTCAAGGGCTGCACCGCGACCTGGAGGCTGGGCTGATCGGCGACTGCGCCCAGCTGATCACCCGATTGCTGGATGCGGTGTTAACCCCCTACAACACCGATCCCGCACGATTCCGGCTCACCCAGCTACTGCATCAGACCCGCCTGGTGGAGTCGCTGGATCCGGCGTCGCTGGCCGCCCTGGACATCCAGGGACGCACCGACTTCACCTTGGCCCGCTCCATTCTGCGTATGGCCGCCGAGCAAGGGCTGATCCGCGCCGTGCCCGCCGGCCCGCTGGCCGACCTGATCTGGGGCATCGTCGTCGGGACGATCCAAGTCGAAGACATCAAGAACCGCACCGGTGGGCGGCCCCAACACACCGCCACCCTGCGGCTGGCCAACGAGCTGCTCGTATCGGCGCTTCACCCCACCACCACAGAAAGAGAACAAGGTTGACCGAGGACCTCACCACCAAAGTCGCTATCGTCACCGGCGCGGCACGCGGGATCGGCGCGGCAATCGCCGCCCGACTCTCAGCGCGCGGCGCCTTCATGGTCGTCAGTGACCTCGATGACGCCGAACTGGCCGCCGTGTCCGGCGCGCTGCCGAACCCCAATACAGCGGTGCGGGCTGACCTGACCAACCCCGAGGCTCCCGCCGCGCTGGTCGAGGCCGCGCTGAGCAGCTACGGGCGCCTCGACATCGTCGTCAACAACGCCGGATACACCTGGGACGGTCCGGTGCACACCATGTCCGACGAACAGTTCCAGGCGATGCTCGACATTCACACCGTTGCGCCGTTTCGGCTGCTGCGCGCGGCGGCCGAACCGATGCGCGCAGCCGCCAAGCAAGAACTCGCCGAGCAGCGCCTGCAACACCGCAAAGTGGTCAACGTCGTCTCGCTGGCCGGGCTGATGGGCCAGGGAGGGCAAGCTAACTACTCGGCCGCTAAAGGCGCGACCATTGCCCTGACCAAGGCACTGGCCAAAGAATGGGGACACCTCGGGATAAACGTAAATGCCGTGGCCCCGGGCTTCATCGAGACCCGGCTCACCGGATCGGCGGCCGACGACCAAACCATCTCGGTGGCTGGACGGACCCACCGTCTCGGGATCACCGACGAGGTCCGCACGATGGCGCTGGGCACCAACCCCCTGGGCAGGGTCGGCTCGGCCGACGACATCGCCGAGGCGGTCACCTGGCTGGCCTCACCGGCATCGGACTACATCCACGGCCACGTCCTGACCGTCAGCGGCGGACAGATCGGCGGCATGACCGCCTGACCCGGTCCGCCCACCGCCACCTGTAATCCCGACCTTGGTGGTGGGCACCTTGAGTTCGGGGTCGTATTCGCGGCTGGTCAGCAGTGGCTCGTAGATCTTGGCCAGCTCGGGGTTGGTCCGTAGCGCCGGGACGATGGCGTAGGTGCACGAGACCGGGCAGACGTGGCCGGGTTCGCAGGTCCACACCGAGGTCTTTGCAGCACGCACGACGTGGGAGCCGAGTCGGTCGTCGGCCCACGGCGCCGCATGCAGGCCGTGGCCGATCGCCACCGTCATCAGCTCGTGGTAGGCCGGGTCGTATTCGACCTCGTCGACGCGGTGCCCATACCGGTCGTGGGTGCGCAGGATCGGTTGATTGCGGTCGGCGAGCTCACCCCACCGCTGTGCCTTCTTAGAACCCGAGATCGCACCGAGCTCGACGACCTCGTCGAGACCCCACTCACCGCCCTCGCGGATCAGCGCCTCGGTGAGCACCGGGGAGGTAGCGGGGTTGTAGTTCTCCAGCTTTGGGACCTGGTTGGTGACGGTATGCGTGTCTGGCATGTCTGCAGATACTACCCGGCCTGTTTGACTTTTCACTTAACGATTCGTAAAGTCGACTAACGATCAGTCAACTCACTTGTAAGGGGTAGTCGATGCCTGACGCGCTCGATGAAACAGATGTGGTCAAGTTCGCGGTGAAGAACCACATCGCGTTCGTCACGCTCAACCGGCCCGATCAGCGCAACGCGTTCGATCTGGATCAGTCCGCGGCGACGCTGGCCGCGTGGGAACGGATCAAGGCCGACCGCGACATTCGAGTAGCGATCGTGACAGGAGAAGGCCAAGCGTTCTCTGCGGGCGCAGACCTCAAAAAGCTCATTCCCCACATCCGCGGTGCCAGCGACGAGGACAACCGCCGCCGGGCCTACGAGGGACCGGGCTGGGCGGGCGTGTCCGGCGGGTACCAGATCAACACCCCGATCATCGCAGCCATCAACGGGGACTGCATCGCGGGCGGACACGAACTCGCCGAGTTCTGTGACATCCGAATCACGGTGCCGCACGCCCGATTCGGGCACCAGGAGATCAAATGGGGCCTGATGCCCGGAGACGGCGGATGCTCGCGGCTGCCGCGCATCATCGGGCTCGGCCGCGCCATGGAGCTCATCTTGACGGGCCGGCTCTACGATGCCGAGGAGGCGCTGCGGATCGGCTTTGTCACCAAGATCGTCCAACCCGACGACTTGATGAACGAGGCGATCGGCATCGCGGAACGGATCGCCGCCAACGGCCCGCTGGCCGTGCGCGCTGCCAAGCAAACCATCCTCCGCGGGGTCGGCCGTCCACTCAACGACAACATCCCCTTCGAGACCGAAACGTTCAGCTACCTGTGCAAGTCCGACGACTGGACCCGCGGCCAGCGGGCCTTCCTGCACGGGGAGAAGCCGGACTTTCAAGGCCGATGAACATGCCCGCACGCCTCGACACAGGCTCCACTGAGCCCGCCGGCGCGATCCGTCACTGCCCGATCTTGCTCCTTGTGGAGGCGCCATGTCGCCCGTAGCGTCCTTGACTCCGCCGCCCGGGGCCAAGGTCATCGTCACCGGCGCCGCCGGTGGCCTGGGTTCGGCCCTGATGAACGCCCTGCAGGACTGGGACTGTGCGGTCGCCGGCATCGACCTGCCGGTCGCGGTGGGATCGAGCCCGGACGCCGATACGCTGATCGGCGCCGATCTCGCCGATCCGGACCGTGCACGCGAGGCGATCCAGGCCGGCGTCGAGCGCCTCGGCGGGCTGGATTTCCTGGTGGGTGCCGCGGCCAACGTGGCCACACTGCACCGGGCGGACCGGTTCCCGGCCGCGGCGTTCCGCGACGACGTCGCCGCCAATCTGCTCAGCCAGTTCTGGACCGCCCAAGCCGCCTACCCCGCCTTGGTGGCCAGCCGATGGTCGAGCATCGTGATGGTGTCCTCGATCGGCGCCCTCGACGGTCTGCCTGGGCAAGCCTCCTACGCCGCATCCAAGGCCGGCGTGCTGGGACTGGTCCGCACACTGGCCGCCGAGTGGGCATCGCAGAAGATCCGGGTCAACGCGGTGGTTCCCGGGCTGATCGCCACCCCCAAGGTGCTGGCCATGCCGCGCGACGTGCAGGACCGCGTCGTAGCCACCGTCGCCCAGAAGCGACTCGTGCCGGTGGGCGAGGTGGTCGCCAGCATCGCCTTCCTGCTCTCACCTGCCGCCGCGGCGATCACCGGGCAAAGTCTGCGCGTCGACGGCGGCGCGGGCATCAACACGGTCGGCCTGCACCGATAGATCATCGATGACCGTACACACCGGCCCCGAAAACTCCTGTTCTCCAACCGATCTCAGCACGACATTACCGCCACCTGAGGGCAGCGGCGGCCCCGACCACGCAGCTGAGGCCACACCCATCGCGCAGTTATCCGACGACGGACTCCGCGGCGGCGAGTTCAGCACCGACGTGTTGATCATCGGTGCCGGTTTCTCGGGGCTGGCGGCGGCGGCCAAGATCGCCCACCACACTCGGCGCTCCTACATCGTGCTCGAGCAAGGTGACGATGTCGGTGGAACCTGGCGGGAGAACACCTACCCCGGATGTGCCTGCGACATCCCCGCGCCGCTGTACTCGTTTTCTTTCGCGCAGAACCCCGACTGGCGACAACTGTTTGCCACTCAGCCCGACATCCATGACTACCTGCGCCGCATCAGCCGCCGACTCGGGATCACCACCAACGTCCGGTTCAACACCACGGTGATCGCCGCTGACTGGGACGACTTGGCCAGCCGATGGCACGTTCACACCGCCGCCGGCGCGACGTTCACCGCCCGGTTCCTGGTCAACGCCGTTGGCGTGCTTCACCATCCGGCGATCCCTGCACTGCCCGGCATCGAGGACTTCACCGGCCCGGTGTTCCACTCGGCGACCTGGAACCACGACGTGAACCTGGCCGGCAAGAAGGTGGCCGTCATCGGAACCGGCGCCAGCGCCATCCAGTTCGTGCCTGCGATCGCTGATAAGGTGGCCGGGCTCACCGTGTTTCAGCGCACCGCACCCTGGATCCTCCCCAAATTCGACCGGAGCTTCAGCGAGCACGAACGCCAGCGGATGCGCCACAGCAAGATCGCGATGTGGAAACGCCGGGCCCGGCTGTTCTGGGTGCACGAGCAGCGCGCCAAGGGCTTCCTGGGTGACACGGTGGCGATGGAACCGACACGCCGCATGGCCGTCAAACACCTGCAACATCAGGTCAGCGATCCCGCACTGCGCGCCAAGCTCACCCCCGAATACGCCATTGGCTGCAAGCGGTTGCTGATCTCCAGTGACTACTACCCGGCGCTGTCCAAGCCCCACGTCGGGTTGGTGACCGATCCCCTCGCCGCGGTGCACGCCGACCACCTGACGACCGTCACCGGTCAGCGCATCAACGCCGACGTACTGATCTATGGCACCGGTTTCGACGCCCAGAATGCGTTGACCCACATCCCGATTCGCGGTCGTGACGGCATCCTGCTCGACGCGGCCTGGCCGACCGGGCCGCAAGCCTACCTCGGGACCGCCGTGCACGGCTTTCCCAACATGTTCCTGATGTGCGGGCCCAACACCGGGCTGGGACACAACTCGCAGATATTCATGATCGAGGCGCAAGCCAACTATTTGGCGCGCTGCATCCGGCTGGCCGGCAAGGCCGGGGTGCTCGACGTCACCCGACAGGCACAGAACCGCTACAACCAGGACCTGCAAGACGGGATGGCCGCCACCGTCTGGCAGGCCGGCGGTTGTCGCAGCTGGTACCAAGACCCCGACACCGGGCGCAACACACTGCTGTGGCCCAAACCGGTCCTGCCGTTCTGGCTGCGCACCCGCTGGGTCCGCCGATCCGACTACCACCACGACCGCCCGCCCCGCTGGTGTGCCCGTTGACCGACCCTCGACGCGCACATCGCCATCGCGATAGCTGACGGCCGGTCGCCGCGTGGGCGGCCGCACCAGACGGCGCCATCGAGAACCAGTGTTCCCAAATGTATTTGACTCTCTGACCGTGGAAAGGCACCGCGCCGATGTATCCATCCTCAGCGCAGACCGTCATCGTCGAGCGCACCTCGGCGGCCGCCTGACATGGGCGTCACAGCCGATCCCGACCGCGGACTGGCAATGCGGCGTGTCCGCACCGGAACGTTCAGCGCCAACCATGGCTACACCATGGACCCGTTCGCCCCGTTCGGTGGGGTCAAAGCCGGCGGATACGGAAGGGAACTCGGCACCGAAGGGATCGATGGCTACACCGTCATCAAAACGATCTCGGCAGCAACCACCACTCACTGACGCCTTGCTCGTTACAAATGCCAGCGCCCGATCCCGGCTCGGGTGTTACCTCAGCGTTCTGTAAATAAGCACGCCACAGATGGATTTGGAGATAGCCGCGCTTCTGCAGCCAAGACCGGCAAGGGGAGGAGACGACGACGAAAGTGGGACGAGGACTACAACTACGACAACGGCGACAGTTGTTGCGCTGCAGGAGTTTTACCGCTCAGAGGACAGGAGCTGCCAGCGGTGCCGCGGAGGTGGACGAGCTTTTGGCGATTTTCATCGATGTCGGCGGTTATACCTGTGTGGGTGACGGCAGACGCAACCTCTGCAAGCTGTAAGTGTCGCCGCGTCTAAGGAAAGCCGTCGTGCTGCACATGACGAAACTGTCGAAGCACGATCGGGTTGAACTCAGTCAATGAGAGCTTTCGTCTGCACGAGCTGTTCGACGCGTCCTGAAGAAATGACACGAAACTAAGACAACTGCCTGATGCCACGGAGTGAGACAACCCGCATCGTCGCAGGTCGCGGGGTCGGCAGATGACACGCGATGTGGGAACCTACAGCCGGCGCCGCCGGCCCGACGGCAGAGATCATTAGGACTTTGGGTCTGCGCTGGCGCGCCGCTGTCAGTTCTCAAACAAAATGTCGTCGTCTTAGTTTAAATGTCGTCGCGATGTCATAAATGACACGAAATTGAGAATCACGGACCTGAGTACCACGGCACGGAAGTGAAGAAAATCTCCTGAACTCAGTTTCAAGCATTGTGCAGTGGGGGCAACATCCCAACCACCGCAGTCGATTTCCCGCGATCAGGCGGTGAGGTGGTTGAGTGCGCCCTCAAGCGGCGGGTGTTCAGTGGTGAGTATGTCGTATGCCTGTCTCATCATCTGCTGGATGATCTCGGCGGCCGGGGCAGAGCTTCGAACTGCCCCCACCCCTTCGCCGGCCGGGTAGACCATCGACTCCCAATCACCGCTGGTCTCAGGCGTTGGCGGCAACGCCGACCTGATCGGCATGTCATATGGCATGTTCGCCGAATGCGGAAACAGTCGTGTCCGGCCGATGGTGTCGTGCTGCTGCGGATCGGCACCGCGGACGCTTGCCTCAGCGTTCCGCACTGCGGGGGTGGCGAGAAGCCGGTAGGGCTGATCGGGCCACTCGGGTCCGAAGGCATTGGTACGCAATGTCTCACCGGGTGAATCGATGAGTCGACGCTTGTACTCTGGATGGGCGTTTGCTTCCACGGCGGCGACCAAGGAGGTGCCTACCCACACTCCGTCAGCGCCGGCACGCAATGCAGTGGCCGCGGCGGTCCCGTCGGATATGCCGCCTGCCGCCAGCAGAAGCATGTCGGGCCAGTTATGACGGATCGTCTGTAGCAAGGCGTGCAATGGGATGCGCCCGCGGGCATGGCCGCCCGCCTCGCTGCCCTGGGCGACTATCCCGTTGACGCCGAGTTCGATCGCGGCCGCGGCGAGTTCGGGTGAGGAGGCCTGCATCCACAGACGTACGCCCGCGGCACGCAGCGTGCTGACCCAGCGGGCCGGCGGTGGGTCATGGTGAAATACCACCAGCGGTACGTCCAGCTGGACGCACGCGTCGATATGCCCGTCTGTGCTGGCGGGCCCGAATCCGGTATCGGCGCAGATGAGGTCCACGCCGAACGGTCCAGAAGTCAAGGCGCGCAATCGTTCTACCATTACCGGAAGACTTTCTGCGGGATCGGGGGATGCTCCCAGCACACCCAATCCGCCGGCATTGGTGACCGCGGCGGCGAGCTGCTCGTGCGCGACGAATCCCATACCCGCTCCGACGAACGGATGCCGGACGCCATACTCCCGGGTCAAACGGGTCGGAAGAGCAGGGACATCGGGCGGCGCGCCCACGGCACGCTGATGGCCGTCGTCGATAACCGGATCACTGGACGAGTCGGACATGGCTTCTCCTTGTAGTTCTCTTCGCTGTGTCTTGCAAAACCGCGAGGCCGAGCTTGGACCGCAGCCAGGCGCCGATCTGTGCGATCGCATCATCGACTTCGGGCAACCCGACCCGCGCCGATGATGAACGAATGCTGGCCCGCCGGAACCGCCCGCACGATGACCTCGTTGCCGGCAGTCCGTACCGCTTGAGCAGCCTCATGTCTCGGCGTTCGTGAGTCGTGTCGATCAGCGGAATCGACGGCGTCGGTTCCATCGAATAGTCGAACTCAGCCAGCAGTAGCTTGTTGCGCGCGGTGGTCAGCGGACAGGATCCGTAGCCCCCGTACGACCCGGACAAAGGCTTTCCTGCAAGGCTGTCGTGCAGGTTGGCGGCGACCACAGGTGCTTGTTTGCGGATTGCCGCTCCCGTCTTCGAATTGGGTGTGGAACCGACGTCCCCGAGGGCGAACACATTGTCGAATCTGTTGTGGCGCATGGTGTT
>Ga0153974_1000349_pt1 | contig 10612 bp, 9 predicted proteins | sample TSGA058MetaG_FD_104741 | JGI IMG/M metagenome (GOLD analysis project Ga0153974, IMG submission 104741) | Attine ant fungus gardens microbial communities from Georgia, USA - TSGA058 MetaG | ecosystem: Host-associated > Fungi > Mycelium > Unclassified | place: USA: Georgia, Yuchi Wildlife... | reverse complement strand
TTTGCTTTTTGGCGTTTACTGAGGGGAACATAATTTAATGCTTCAGCTGCAGTCATAATTTTGAGACGTGTTTCATTGGGAACATTAAATGCTTGATCCTGATTTAGGACGCGTGAAACTGTTGTAATGGAAAAACCTGTTTTTTCAGCAATATCTTTTATTTTTGTCACGTTTCATAATCCTTTCATTTATGGAATGGAATTTTAATATTTCATCTTTATATAAATTATATAAGGCGTAATTTTCTTTTGCATTTTAAAATCTTACTTTATGGCAACCTGCAGAGTTGGAATCATTTAGCTCCGAGATGAAGCAAAAAAAAGTATTTAATCTAGGACATACTTTAAGTTTTAACTTTAGTAAAAAATGTTTAGTTGGTTGAGGACTAGGGCATTTCTCGAACTGTCAGCGTTACCATTAGTTTCTATATTAAAAATAAAGCAGTGAAGATTAGTAAAATGACTTAAAGCTATTGTAGCATTTTTTTAAATAAAAAAATAGTCTTAGTAAAAAAATATTGCTTTTTTTACTAAAATAAAGTAAAATAAAGATGTAAGGCTTTTGTTAAAAATAAGAAACTAAAAATTAAGACAGATAAGTGAGGTTTTAAAATGACAGTGGAAGCGCTAATTCATAATTTCAAAGTAATTTTTCACCAAAATGCTAAACCGCAATTATTTTTTTCGCCTGGGCGAATCAATTTAATTGGTGAGCATATAGACTATAATGGCGGTGCTGTTTTTCCAGCAGCTATTACTTTTGGAACTTACGGGGCAGTTACACCACGTAATGATCGAAAAGTTTGTTTATATTCAGGTAACTTTAAAGAATGTGGAATCATTGAATTTGATTTAGATGATCTATCTCGCAGCCAAGAAGAACACTGGACCGTCTATGTAAAAGGTGTCATTCAACAGTTTGTTAAAGCGGGTTATAAGATTAAAAACGGGTTTAATGGATATATTGAAGGAAATATTCCAAATGGTGCCGGACTATCTTCCTCTGCTTCATTGGAGCTATTAATCGCTGAAATTTTACAAAATTTTAATGAACTAGAGATAGACATGATAGAAAAAGTAAAACTTTCACAAAAAGCTGAAAATGAATATGTGGGCGTTCAATGTGGGATTATGGATCAATTTGCCATTGGAATGGGAAAAAAAGATTATGCTATAAAACTAAATACCCATGATTTAAGCTATGAATACGCCTTAGCAGATTTAAAAGACTATTCAATTCTGATTATGAATACAAATAAAAAACGTCAACTAGCGGATTATAAATACAATGAACGCCGTGGAGAGTGTGAACAAGCTTTAGCATTGCTCCAAACTCAAAAAGAAATCGAGCACTTGTGTGAATTATCTAACCAAGAGTTTGAAACCATAGGGGCTGCCATCTTAAAAGATAATGTTTTGTATCGTCGTGCTAAACATGCTGTTACTGAAAATAATCGGGTTCAACTAGCAGTTACAGCTCTAGGTAAGGGGGATTTAGAACATTTTGGAAAACTATTAAATGAATCTCATATCTCTTTACGAGATGACTATGAAGTGACCGGTCGTGAACTTGATACCATTGTTGAATTAGCATGGCAACAACCTGGAGTTTTAGGAGCACGGATGACAGGAGCAGGTTTTGGAGGTTGCGCCTTAGCCATCGTTAAAAATCAAGAGTTAGTAAAAGTCCAAGAACAAATTGCTAAAAAATATAAAGCTGAAATCGGGTATGATGCTGATTTCTATGTAGCGTCTATTGGGGATGGAACAAAAACTTTAGAAAACTGTTAAAAATAGGGAGTGGAAAGCTATGATTCAATTAGAAATTAATCGCTTAATTCAGTTTGCCTTAAATGAAGGACTAATTAGCCAAGAAGACATTGAATACGTAGGAAATCGAATCATCGATATTTTACAATTATCAGAATTTAATTATAAACCCCAAGAAATAGACGACCCATATCCTAGTCACATTTTAGAGAAAATTTTAGATGATGCAGCAAAAAGAGGAGTTCTTGAACAAGATACCGTGGAATATCGAGATTTACTAGATACCAAAATTATGGACTGCTTAATGCCTAAGCCCTCAGAAGTTGTAAAAACCTTCAATCAACTTTATGATCAAAATCCACAAAAAGCTACAGATTACTATTACCACCTAAGCCGAGTCTCTAACTATGTGCGAACTAGCCGAGTAGCAAAAGATGAAAACTGGCAAGTCACCACACCTTACGGGGTACTTGATATGACCATCAACCTCTCCAAGCCTGAAAAAGACCCGAAAGTCATTGCCATGGCCAAACAATTACCAAGTTCCAACTATCCCAAATGCTTGCTTTGTAAAGAAAACGTGGGTTATGCAGGAACATTAAATCATCCAGCTCGCCAAAATCATCGCATCATTCCTGTGGATCTTCAAGGTGAACAATGGTTCTTGCAGTACTCTCCCTATGTTTATTATAATGAACATTGCATTATTTTAAAAAGTGAACATGAACCCATGAAAATTTCCCGCCTAACCTTTGAACGTTTACTAGCCTTTGTCCAGCAATATCCTCATTACTTTATCGGCTCTAATGCTGATTTGCCCATTGTAGGAGGCTCGATTTTAACACATGATCATTTTCAGGGAGGAGCCCATACTTTTGCTATGGAAAGAGCGGAGGCTTTACGAACCTTCCAAGTGCCAGGATTTACTAAGGTTCAGATTGAATTTATCAACTGGCCTTTAAGTGTCCTACGTGTGAAGGGTTCCAACCCAAATGATCTTACAGAGCTAGCCACGCAGGTTTTAAATCACTGGCGAGAATACAGCGATGAGAGTCTAGGGATATTGGCTCATACAGATGGAGTACCCCACCAAACTATTACACCAATCGCCCGCTATAAAGACGGACACTATGAACTAGATTTAGTTCTACGAAATAATCGCGTTTCTGAAATTCATCCTGATGGAATCTTCCACGCCCATGCTAAATTTCATCATCTAAAAAAAGAGAATATCGGTTTAATTGAAGTCATGGGATTGGCGGTTTTACCTGGACGCTTAAAAGGAGAATTAGAAGTTATTAAAACAGCTTTATTACAACGAGATCCTGTAAAATTAAAAGAAGCAGGACTTGAGAAACATGAATCCTGGCTAAAAGAATTATTCAATCGTTATGAAACGGTATCAGATTTAGAAATTGATTCCATTATTAAACGAGAAGTCGGATTAAAGTTTGCAGAAATTTTAGAATGTTGTGGTGTTTATAAATTAAATCCAGAAGGCCTATCTGGAGTTGAACGATTTATGGATTCATTAAGGACAAAAATGGTGAACGTATAACCTAAATAGGAGGAATTTTAATGAAAGTATTAGTAACAGGAGGAGCCGGCTATATTGGTTCCCATGCTGTATATGCTTTAATTGAGCAAGGACACGAAGTTGTAGTAGTCGATAATTTAGTTACAGGGCATCGCGAAGATATTCATCCCCATGCAAAATATTACCTGGGAAATATTGGCGACTATCGTTTTATGACAGAAATTTTAAAGCAAGAAACTGTTGATGGAGTCATTCATTTTGCTGCTTATTCCTTAGTTGGAGAAAGCATGGAAAATCCTTTTAAATATTACGATAACAATATGAGTGGTACCAATGTTCTTTTAAAAGCTATGATTGATTGTGACGTGCCTCATATTGTTTTCTCTTCAACAGCAGCGACTTATGGTGAGGCTCAAAATATCCCAATTTTAGAAACTGACCCAACTCATCCAACTAATGTTTACGGTGAAACTAAACTCGCTATGGAACGGATGATTCAGTGGTATCACCAAGCTCATAACTTAAACTACGTCTCTTTACGCTATTTCAATGTAGCGGGAGCTCATCCATCAGGATTAATCAGTGAGAAACATGATCCAGAAACTCATTTAATCCCAATTATTTTACAAGTAGCAGCTGGAAAACGTGAAGCTATTCAGATATTTGGTGATAATTATGCAACAGAAGATGGAACTTGTATTCGCGATTATATTCACGTTATGGATTTAGCCCAAGCACATATTTTAGCCATGCAATATTTAATTGATGGCGGAGAAACCACTATTTGTAATTTAGGAAATGGTGAAGGTTTCAGTGTTTTAGAAATGATTGAAGCTGCTCGTGAAGTAACTAATCATCCAATTCCAGCTGTAGTCTCAGCCCGCCGTGCTGGAGATCCGGCTAAGCTTATTGCCTCAAGTCAACGTGCTAAAGAATTACTAGGTTGGACGCCTAAGCATTCCGATGTTAAAGATATGATTCAAAGTGCATGGAATGTTGTAAAACCAAAGTAATTTGAAAAATAATCAAAACAACGCCTGTAACGGTTAGTTGAACTATGAAATTAAAAAATTTTATAACTGTATCTTAAAACAAAACATTTGAAATCTAAACTAGATTTTCTATTTCAAATGTTTTCTTTCTTAGTATAAATAAAGCTAAATATCACGATTTTAAATACTTAAAAAAATAAAAAAACGTTGAAAACGTATAATGAAAATGGTATATTAATAATGTAGATAACGTGTCGGTAAAACTGCGGGGCAAGGTTGATTGGATTAAAGAGGTGCTCTAAAAATTAGATTATTGACTGGCAAATGCTAATTTAGGGGGACTTTAGTGATCGTTATTGGCATGGAAGGAATGTATGGTATCTTTTAAATGTCTCGAGGGGAGACATTTTTTTTATGCGAAGATAAAAAAAATTCATACAAGCGATAGAACTATAAAAAATGTGAATAAGATAATAGATACAAATTACGGTTTAAAAGGGTACATCTTACATCTTCACAGTCAATACCCGTTACACTGCGTTACTGTTATAGAAAATCAGATCAATTGTTACGATTATATCTGATAAAGCTGAAGCTCCTACAAAATAAGTAAACCTGTTATTTTCATTTTCACTCATCGTGGGAACAGCTAACTCAATACCATCTGGCAGTAGCTCCTAAATATCTGCTTTTTGACTATGAAACTTATCATACAATAAACCAGATGTTTCAGTACCCGTTGTTTTTCAAAAAAATAAAATTGAGTTGTTCGGTTTCAGTTCAATACTGAATTTATACCACTCAACAAGTGCTTATTCTATTAATTCCATTATATGAGCAGTACAAAGTTCATCCTCTTGGTATTCAAACTCATAACATTCGGTTTGAGTGGTAGTAAAGGCATCAGGAGTAGTTTGTGCTTTATCTGTGTTAACAAGAATCCAGCTACTACCTATTCCAACAAGTACTAGAAATAGGAAAATACTTGTCTTTGATAACATAAAAAACACCTCCTCTTTAATATTATTATATGATATATTTATAAGAGATTACAGTGAATAAAAAGATTCCCTTAAAATTTATAGAAATCTCACAATTTATTTACATTTTTTAGTATAAAATAATGAAAACGAATTCTTAAAGTGAATGGCAAAGTTACAAATAGGAAAATTAAGAAATTGGTAATGTCTTTTCTCTTGCGCTTTTTGCAATAATACCTTGGACAAAAACGATGAGTTATGAAGAAGGAATGGCTGCATGGTAAGAATTGCTTAATGAAGAAGGATTTACAAAAAAGTGGTTTCTTCCACTGAAAATGAGAAAGTGATAGATAATTTACCACTCTCTGGAGGTCCTGAACGAGCTTCTTTAAGATTAGTTCAAATTATATGATCGTACAGTTGCCAGCTGGGCTTTTGAAACAACAGGAGCTTCATTCTGGCATTTGTGAAATTGTGTACGGGCGTATTAGGGTTCTCAGTACAAACTGGCATGTAGCTGCTGGAAGAACTGGTAGTCACAATGTTCCTAGAGGATATACAGGTCTCTCGCTAGCACTTAATATAACAGGAGTAGTCAATGCAGTAAGCCCAACAGGTCTTGTACAATTTCCAATTTGCTGCGATGTCTGTTCCATGGATAGCAACTCGATAAACGTTAAAATATGATTTGAGATAATTATAAAAGTTTAGAATTTAGGAATCGTTTTAGAAGATGAATTTTTTCATCTATCAAAGAATAAAAATTGCAATTGGAGGTGTGTCACAAAGGCTTAAATTAATTTAGCCAAGAGATACAGCTCTTTTTTTTAAAATGGAAGAGGCACTTCAACAGCTTATTTACTCACGCAATCGGATAAGTTTATAGTTTTTATTAAAGCTTTCGTTTTAATTTGCTGTTATAATCTACCAAATGGTTTCCTCCCAAACGTCTTTATCTTTAAAACATTTTTCCGGGATGGAATCGATTGATGTCAATCCCTGCTGCATAAGTATTCAACTGTTTAGCGATGTTAAAGCGTGTAATATCACCAATTTCACTTATAAGACGGATGTTCCGTAAAGCTACTTATATAATTTATCTTGAGAAAGGTTATTACCAAATTTTCTATTTTGTGTTATAATAATAGAAATTTAAGGATAGATATGGAAAGGAGTCATTCATTATGTTAGATGTATTAAAAAGTCGTCGTCAACAATTAGGAGCCAGCATCGAGGATAATTCTATTGTTGTTTTGCTTTCGGGAGAAGCACCTATAACTTCAGGGGATCAGTTTTATGACTATACACCTCATCGTAATTTTTACTATTTAACGAATATTAATCGCCCAAAGATGGCTTATGTATTAAAGAAGTTAAATGGAGTAGTTGAAGACTATTTATTTATTGAACAAGTTTCTGAATTAGAGGAAAAATGGTCGGGGAGACGCTTAACTAAAGAGCAAGCACAAGCAAATTCAGGAATTACTCAAGTTATAGCTGAAAGCGAATTACGTTCGACTTTAGGACGTTGGTTACTGCATGAAGGACTTCAACATGCATATTTTGACTTAGAACGTGGATCATACCAGCATCCAGATACTGTTCAAATTAAATTTGCGAAAGAATTACAAGAACAATATCCATTTTTACAAATTAAAAATGCTTATCAAAATATTACTAAATTACGCCTGATTAAGTCAGAAGATGAAATTGAAAATATGCGTATCGCTATTGATAAAACCCGTATTGGAATTGAAAGTATGATGAAGGCCTCTAAGCCAGGAATGACTGAATATCAATTAGAGGCGCACTACGATTTTGCTATTAAAACTGAAGGGGTAAAAAAGACAGCCTTTCATACAATTGCTGCAGCAGGTGGAAATGCAACGATTCTTCATTACCATGACAATGATCAAGTTTGCCAAGATGGAGACTTAATTTTATTCGATTTAGGTTGCGAATGGAATTGCTATTGCTCAGATATTTCTAGAACCTTTCCAGTAAATGGAACATTCAGTCCACGCCAACGCCAGGTTTACCAAGCGGTGCTCGATGTTCAATTAGCTGTAATCGAAAAAATTAAACCAGGAGTGGAATTAGCAGATTTACATAAATTTGCTAAAGATAGCTTGGCTATTCAATGTCAAAAACTAGGGTTAATTGAAAAAGAAGAAGACGTTGTTAACTACTACTATCACGGAATCGGTCACTACTTAGGCCTAGATACCCATGATGTAGGAGGTCGCGGGGGTACTTTACAACCAGGGATGGTTATTACCATTGAACCTGGACTCTATATTGCTGAAGAAAGTATCGGAATCCGCATCGAAGATGACATTTTAGTTACCGAAACCGGGTATGAAAATTTATCAAAAGATATTATTAAATCAATTGAAGATATTGAGGCATTTATGGCTTAATCAAACTCTTGCTTAAATACCTAATTCCTATAAACGCAAAAGGAAGGTGTATCAAAATAACTAATTAGTTTTAGTTATGGAGATACACCTTCCTTTTTTTGGTCCTTTAAAACTAAAAACTAAGGGATAGGGACGTATCGTGTGCGTGTAATGGTGACAAGGGCGGAGCTGAAAAGACCGTGAATATACTCTAATTTTAAAAACGAATCAGTATTAACTTAATACGAATTTGGAAATAAAAACACGACACCTTGCGGCCTTTTTTGCCCCATCCGAGTATAATAAATTTAAATCAATGGGAGAAGGAATGAATGAAATTGAATTTTTTCATATTAAATCGAGAATTTATATCTATGGCAAGCTAAATGTGCAGCCTCTGATATAGGGGACAGTTTAAATTTTTAAAGCCACTTTTTTATGGCGCTATCTGATTTTAAATTATACATTAAGCGTTTTTTATATGGTAAAATATAGTTTTAATATGAAATTAGAGCGGACTAAAAAGTATTTGTTGGGAAGAGAGAGTCAAGATATGAAGTGATAATTTGCTCAATTAGAGTATTAATACTAATTTGGTATAGAACTGTTTAAAAATTTACGAGGATTTTAAGTTTTAGTACTTGTTACCTGAAACTAAGCAATAGGGATGTACCGTGTGCGTAAGTGTGAAACGACTGAGTTGTAAGAACCACAAAGCTGAAATTATTTCAAACACGAAAGGGGGTGGAGAAGTGCACAGGAAAACAACAAAAGAAATACTAGCAGAATCTTTTCTTGAACTGACTGAGAAGAAGCCCATAGATAAAATAACTATTACCAATATTACAGACAACTGTGGGATGTCCCAGCCCACCTTCTATAATCATTTCAAGGATAAGTATGATCTGATTGTCTGGATTTACGTTACAGCAGGACAGAAAGTAATGGATAAGATTGGTGAAAATGGCTATCAATGGCGGGATACGCTTGCCGATGGGGCAGAATACTTCTTAATAAATCGTGATTTTGCAATCAATGCATTAACGAACACCAGTGGGCAAAATTCCTTTATGATGTACGTGTCAAAATCAAATGTGGATTTACTTGTCACGGAAGTTCGGAAAAAAATCATGACCGAGCAGATACCCAAAATCATTATGGGGATGATTAAAGTCTATTGTTACGGAACCGTACAATTCATTTTCGAATGGATTGTTGAGGATGTTCATCTGCCAAAGGAAACAGTGGTGGAGATCTTTGAAAAAAGTCTCCCGGAGCCTCTGAAAATGTATCTTTACGACTAATATATTTTGTAATTTCGCATGATTACAAAATGATTTTGTAAAAGGGATCATCTCTAAATTGACTATATATTTACACTCCCGTATAATGAAAGGTACGAAGCAGATATAAATTTAAAATAATGGAGGAAATAATCATGGAAAACAAAGAAAAAATCATTGAGGGTCTTCAGGCAATCGTAACAGCTCTTTCACAACAGGCAATTGGGCATCAAATTCAGTCTAAAATTTTTGCAAGCAAGGAATATACAAAACTTGCTGAGAAGTATGCAGAGCACTTCGAAGAGGAAATGGGCTACGTTAATAAGTGCATTGATCGAATTCTCGATCTCGGTGGTGAAGTAAAAAATGAAGCTAAGGCGGAGGCTCCAATTTATACGGATCCTATTGAATATATCAAATATGATCTACAGGTGTCTAGAAATGGATTGGCTGGGCTAATGATGATTATCGATAATGTAAAGGGTGACCTTTCCACGTATGACATGCTTAAAGATTACTACAAGGATGAGGAAGAAGATATGTATTGGGGTGAAGCTCAACTGGAACTGATTGAAGCAATCGGCGTTCAGAACTGGCTTGCCCATCAGCTTTAATTGTGAAAAAAAAAGTATGATAACGACCCATATTAGAAAGTTTTTTGAAGAAAATCTTTGGTTTCTGGCAACCTACGGGGATGGGCCCAATGTGGTACCGGTAGGCTTCAAATGCATTACTGAAGATGGCAAGTTCGCTGTCGGCGCCGTTCTTTTGGAAACCACACTTGAAAATATTAGGCATAATGGCCAGGTGGCCATCGCTGCAGCTGACCCGATTACAGGGGAGGCATACCAGATTAAAGGAACAGCAACGCTCGTGACAAAAGGTGTTGTCTATAACCACTATGTAAATCTTGCTGAGGCTACTTTTAAGGGTGCGTGTCCACTGAAATGTGCTGTCATTATTGAGCCGGAACATGTCATCACCGCAAGTCCCAATGAACAAAACAAAAAAGAAGTTTTATTTTTTGAAGAGAATTGACAATGACCGAAGAAGAAGTCATATTAGAAGTGATGAAAAAGCGATTGAGCCACTCTGTACGCAGAGTTAATGGGTCTTGACCAATAAAGTGATTGACGCTGTATATGTAAACTTGCTGAAGAAATAAAGTTTTACTTTAAAATTAAATTATAAAGAGACACGTCGAGCCACTACTAGGTGAATGCTTTAATGACGTGTCTTTCCAGCGTTGCTACTAAGGTTTTAGTCTTATGGTAGCCAAAGATTTGGTAAAGCTTTACTTAAGGGTTACAGGACGATCATCTATGGAATTAAAAATCTACTTTTTAAAATTAGTACGAGTAAACCTAATCATCGCCATAATGCTGTTCTTGCTGCAGATAATCCTGTTAATATGAGTTGTTTAGATAAGACAGTTATTAACTGGTTTCTTTTCACTATCAATGGTTAGCATTGATGTTGCTAATGGAAATCCTACAGTTCTTAGTGTCATAGAAAGGTTTCTACTGTTTATCAAGCTAATAAATTTTGATTAAGGAGCTGTGAAATTGAAAAAACAAATCCTGTCTTTTATTTTTGGATTAGTACCATTTTTTCTTTATTTATTCCTTGTTTTATTAGAGCCACAATTTGAA
>Ga0153974_1000348_pt1 | contig 10633 bp, 11 predicted proteins | sample TSGA058MetaG_FD_104741 | JGI IMG/M metagenome (GOLD analysis project Ga0153974, IMG submission 104741) | Attine ant fungus gardens microbial communities from Georgia, USA - TSGA058 MetaG | ecosystem: Host-associated > Fungi > Mycelium > Unclassified | place: USA: Georgia, Yuchi Wildlife... | reverse complement strand
TCGGCTCTTCAACCGTTGCTTTATATAAAACTTCAACATGATCAACTTCTAAACCTAATTCAATGATTAAATCGCGCATACCAAGGACCGTATCATAATCACCAAAGATGGCACATTTTTTTGTTTCCTTATAAAGGAAAAATCCTCTTTTGACGCTAAATAAATGTGGCTTTAAAGCAGCCATTTCACAGTCATAAGCTCCTTGATTTAAGTCATACCCTTCAATAGCTTCCACAGACTTAATGAAAGCTCCAAGGTTTTTTATCCCGTATAAATTCGGATAAATATATGGTATTCCATAAGTATCTTTTAAATACTCAGCAGCCTTTAACCCTTCACGACGAACAACGATGTTTAGACTTGCTTGAGTCGTATGTTCAATGTCTTCAATTGTTGTATGACAAGTGAAAATTGTATTAACTTCTTTATTAAACAAGACGGTCATCATTCGCTTTAACTCTTCAACATCTGAAAGATAATTATATTTATCGATAGTCATTCCAAGAATATTATATTTATTAAGATTTGGCACACCTGGTTTTACAACTTCCTTAACTAATGTCATTAGCATTTGCTCAACACCAACATGGTATTGATCTTTTAAGCCACCTGTTGTAATCGGTACAAGTTTAGCTCTGACTTGTTCCTCTAGCTCAAAACATACACTTTCAATATCAGCACCAATAATAGAAGAAATTGAAGAAGCCATGACAAAGATATACTTAGGTTTAATCTGCTCATCTAACTCTAAAATAGCATTCTCTAAACGATCATACTTACCGAAAGTTACATCATCTTGATCCATATGAGTAGAATAAATACGGGCTCCTTCTTGACCATTTAAGCTTCCAATCCCTTCAATGGCATAGTGTGTCGTTCCTGCCGGTCCAAATTCAATAACACAGATATCATTTTTAATACTTGATAGGGTCCAAATTGCTCCCATTCGATCATTAGCGACTGGGTAAAATTTACATACCTCCATGCATCATCCCTCCCATCTTTCCTTTTGGCGCACTAAAAATTTTAATAATATCCTTCATTATTCCAACTGGAAGTTCATAACCGATTTTTTGAGCATGAGCATCAAAGGTAATTTGAATCATCCCTTTTTCACGTAATAAAATTGGACTTTCATGACCCACATATAAATCAGCACCAATAACATCATACAATTCACGAAGAGGGGCAATATTAGCAATTCGACTCACATAAGGGTTATGTCCTTTATCTATAAGATTTTGTTTAAACTGCTGATCTTGTTCATACAGTTCACGAACTTGAATAAAGAGAGGCTCTAACCCTAAATCAGTTAAAAAATCTGCAGTTTCAAATGCCATCATTGGAGTATTTCCATAAATTAACTTCTTACCCTTTAAAATTTCTTGACATTGGTCATATAATTGTTGGTATTGAGCCATAACATCTGCTAAATCTTCTTTTAAATTTAATCCTAACTTCGATTCTAAAAGTTGATAATTCTTAGCAATAATGTCTAACTTCATATGTTTATCAAAGTAAAGATAATCAATTCCAAAGCGACGTTTCATCTCTTCTGCCAATCCAAGGGCAATCATATCTGTTACAATATTTAACTTAGCACGAGGTGCATTTTTAATATCATCAATGTTACATTTTGAAGGAATAACCGTATTAATCTCAACTCCATATTTAGTTAACAACTTAACAAGCTCAGTCTCTTCTACTTTATCTTGACGATGCCCTAAAATATTGACACAATCTGCTTGTGGGCAAACCTCCATTGCTTGAACTAAAGCTTCCAGAGTTCGAGTCATTCCTGGAATATGAGAATTACATTTAAAATGCTCAGTTTGAACAACAAAGATTGGAGTATCAATCTCAGAATTCAAACTAAACTGGACTCCTGTGTAATCTTCCCCAATTACCTCAGGAACACAAGTGCTCACAAGCATAACTGCATCAGGTTGCTCAATCTCAATGATATCTTTAACCGCTTGTTCAACTTGGTCTCCAGCCCCTAAAATAATTTCACTATCTTCAAAGACTAATGAATAAACTTTATCTTGCCCTTTTTGGCGTTGATAAGCAAAATTCTTTGTATAGTAAGTACATTCGCTAGTTCCAATTACGATAACCACCATATTTCTAACGTATGAAGCTGTCAACGCTACACCAAATAATGGACAATGAGTCCCTGGAAAAATAGCATGTGATAAACTCTTAATATCTTTATCTTCTCGAATACTTTGTAAGCGATTTAAGTTCTCTAATGTATACATGGCTCTCCTCCTAAAGAAATTTTGAAAACGTCCAAAATCGGCAACCATTTTCCCAAAATAAAAATGAATTACCGAAGTTGAAATTGATAAATTAGATTTTTCAAAAGCCACGAGCTTACAGCTGTTTAAGCTCCTTTAATAGTTTGAATGGGATGAATCCTTGGTTTATTGGAAATCGGATCTTGATCAATTTCACATTCAATCTGATAAACATCTTGAATAATCTTTTGATTAATAATCTTATTCGGTATTCCATCAGAAATAATTTCACCATTTTTCATAATAACCAAGCGATCACTATAGCGACTTGCCTGATTTAATTCATGTAAAACCATTACGACTGTAATTTTAAACTTTTGATTAATTTCGCAGATTAGCTCCATTAAATCTAATTGATAAGAAACATCCAAATAAGTTGTCGGTTCATCAAGTAACAGAATATCTGTTTTTTGACATAAAGCTTGAGCGATATAGGCACGCTGTCGCTCTCCACCTGATAAAGCAGCAATTGGCGTTTGTTTGTATTTAGTAAGTCCTGTTTCTTCAATGGCCCAATCAACTAAGGTTTGATCGTCACCTGTTTTAGATTCATACCACTTTTTATGAGGTAATCTTCCATAATAAACAAGTTGCTCCACTGTCAAATCCCCAGGTGCATTATTATGTTGAGATAACAAACAGATTTTTTGAGAAACTTTTTTGCTTTTCATCTGTTGTAAATTGGTTCCTTCTAGGATGACTTCCCCTTCCATAGCGGGAATCATACGAGAGAGTGTTTTCAATAAAGTAGATTTTCCACACCCATTTGGACCAATAATGGCTGTTATGCCTCCTTGTTTAATAGATAGGCTTAAGTCTTCAATAATCACTCGCTCTTCATACCCTACTTTTAAGCGTCTTGCACTTAACATAACTACGCCCCTTTCTTTCTTAATAAATATAAGAAGAATGGCCCACCTACTATAGAGGTAATAACCCCTACTGGAATTTCAATAGCACCGCCCACAGTTCTTGCTAATGTATCTGCCACTAGCAAAATAATTCCGCCTAAAACCATACTAAAGGGAATTGTGTACTTGTGATCACTCCCCATTAACATTCTTGAAACATGAGGAACAATTAATCCAATAAAGCCAATAACCCCTACAATAGCTGTTGTAACTCCTGCTAAAAAAACAGCAACAGCGGAAATAAGTAGCCTGGTTCGGCTTACATTAAAACCTAAGTTTTTTGCGGATTCATCACCTAATTGTAGGACATTCGCACTACGAATTAAAAATAATGACGCAATTAACCCAATAATCGAGTAAGGCAATAATAAATAAATATCATCCCATGTTTTTGATGCTAAGCTACCATTTAACCAAAACAATGCACTTTGAATACGATCACTATAGAGGATTGATAACAAAGAAATAAAACCTCCTAAAATTGAATTAACAGCTACCCCAGCTAGAACAATTCGAATAGGTTGAATTCCATTTTTCCAGGCTAATAAAAACACGAGACCGCAGGCTAATGCCCCACCAATAAAAGCAAACAAAGGTAATGCATGAATCCAATGAGGCGCAACTAAAATAATAAAGATTGCCACCACACTCGCACCTGTTGAAACCCCGGTAATACCAGGGTCAGCAAGTGGATTCTTCATAACGGATTGAAGTAAGATACCTGAAATTGCTAAGTTAGCTCCAACTAGGGTCGCTAAAATATTTCTCGGTAATCGCATTCGATAGACAATGGTTCTAGCTACTGTCTCCTCATCACTAAAGAAGGCTTGGATAACTTCTTCCAAAGTTAAGCTTACACTTCCAATAGTTGTGAAGAAAATAACTAAAAACAATAACAAGAAAAAGCTTAATACGATGACTATGTATTTGTTACTTAAACTTAATTTCATTACCTTTTCCCACTCTCATTAGTTCCCGTAGAAAATTTCTCCTAATACTTCAAATGCTTCTGGTGCACGTAAGTTCGCTGCTGTACCAAAGATAGTTGAATCTAAATCTTCAACTCTTCCATTTTGTACGGCACTTAACTGCTGGAACCCATCGTTTTCATCAAACATTTGGTTAAACATGATTTCTGTTTGCTCGATTGGTCCATGAGCAAAACGTAAGATATAGTCTGGGTCTTGGTCTAAAATTTGTTCTAAACTAAACTGTAAGAATGGTGAATGTAATCCACCTTCTAATTCAGCCGCAATATTTGTTGCTCCCATAATCTTAGCAAGTCCACCTACATAAGAATTTTCTGTTGCTAACATAAAGTCGTCTCCTGCCCCAAAAATAATGGCAACTCGTGGTGACTCATCTGTTTTATTTTCTAAAGCTGCCTCTGCTGAAGCATCTAAGCGATCGATTAATGCAGTAGTTTCTTCTACACGGTTAATTTCAGTTCCTAAACCTGCAATCGATTCAAGGAAAACCTCATAAGATCCTGTTTCAAAGAAGAACGCGTTAATACCTAATTCTTCTAACTTTGCTTCATTAGCTTCACGGAAGTTTGCATCTAAAATAAATAGATCCGGCTCTAATGACGCAACAATTTCTAAATCTGGGGTATGGGAAATACCAACTTCTGGTAATCCTTCAAATTTTTCTGGAATTGAACTATCTGTTGTTGGAATCCCTACTAAATCAATATCTAATTCTCCTAAAACATTAGTTACTGAAACTGATCCTGCAACAATTCGTAAATCATCAAGTTCTTCTGATTCGTTATCTGCTACTTCTGTTGTTTCCGGTTCCTCTGGTACCTCTTCTGTATTTTGGCATCCAACTAGAGCCCCTCCCAATAATACTACTGCCAATAATCCTTTTAATTTCATAACCTTTTCCTCCTACATATTATCAAATTTTAACAAACTCTATTTCTGAATTATTTTCTTTGCTAATTCAAGGTATACAGTTGCCATTTCAGTTGTTTTATCTTCCTCAATAACTGTTTTTCCATTATTTTCAGAAATTTGAACAACTTTGTCTCGGGGAACATAATGGAAGATTTCAGTTCCAATTTCTTGCGCTAATTTTTCAACTAAGTTCAGTTCGTCTTCTACATTTTTAGCATTTAAAATTAACCCTTTTAAAGAAGCATATCCTCTACTTTTAAACTGATTAATAGCAGTTGTAATGTTACTTGCTGCATACATTGACATCATTTCTCCTGAAGTCACAATGTAAACGTCTTCAGCATAGCCGTTTCGAATTGGCATAGAAAAGCCACCACAAACAACATCACCTAATACATCATAAATAACAATATCAGGCTGATAGACTTCGAAAGCTTTTAATTCCGCTAATTTTTCAAAGGCTGTTATAATCCCACGTCCAGCACAACCAACTCCAGGAGTAGGGCCTCCTGCCTCTACGCATAAGACACCATTAAATCCTTCAAAAACAATATCCTCAAGCTGTAAATCAGTCCCTTTTTGTTTCATAACTTCTAATACTGTAGGTATGAACTCACCCTCCATTAAATTCTTCGTTGAATCTGCTTTCGGGTCACATCCAATTTGCATAACCTTAAAACCTAGAGTAGATAAAGCCGCAGAAACATTAGATGTGGTAGTTGACTTTCCAATACCACCTTTACCATAGATTGCTATCTTTTTCATCAATTCTCTCCTTTAATCCTTAACTTCAATCCCTTCTAATTCTTATTGATTATCATTATCAATTAATTCTGATGTTAATTTTAATATGTCCCCTAAAAAAAGTCAACAAAAATTACTATTTTCTTCACTTTTACTACAATTTATTTTTTTATGTAGCAATAAAAGAAATTAGACTTTAATCGCGTATGACATTACAAGAGGTAAAAAAATAATTTCAACTATCGAATTCCTAAAAGTTATTTAAAACAAAGCTACTAACAAATGGTAACCTACTACATCGAAAGGATTATGAGGATACCATAAAAATAATTAGTAACTAAATAAAATAACGCTCTTGTGCCTAAATCATAATAAGGAGGATCGCTTCATGTGGAATTTAATTGTCTAAAAATCTAAAAAGAGTTCGTTACGTTAATAATGAACACTAGAACTTTCTTAGTCCTACTCTAGCCCATCTTAGCTTAAGCTTTCTACGTTATCTTCAAGCACAATTTATCATAATTCTTAAAGGAATCTCTTAACAGAAATAAAGCGCTAAAATCGTTTACTAAACATCAGCCATCTAAAACTCACAAGATTACAGGTATGAAGATAGATTTACAATTTTACCTCAAATATAATAAAAACACCGCAACAAAATGTAAAGATTAGTGAGCAGGTAAAAACTTTTTTAGATTTAAAATTGGAGTTTAAAAAGATTAAATTCTTAATTTTGTTATAAAGTTATAATCCAGTTATCTGCTCCAAGTTTAAAAAGGTGTATTCACTTAAATATCAGTCAAATCACAATAAACCATGAAGGGAGGTGAGCCTGCTACTTATCAAAACCTAGAAATAAAAACATATTATTAAGCATTTTATTTTCAACTTAGCCTGATTATAAAAGCAAAATAAATAAGAACATAACTGCTAAAAAGAAATTTAAGCTGACTGTCCTATAAATTATAGACATGTAAATCTTAATAAGAATGTTTTTAGGAGATTAAAAGTAGCAGGTGATTGCTAGTGACCGTTAAGTCACAACTCATACAAATCATTAAACAAGCCAATGCAGTAAGAGCAAGCGATATTCATTTTATTATGAGAGATAGTAAAATTCTCATTCAATTTAGAGTAGATTCTTTTATGCTCCCTCAACGTCAATTATCTTTAGATGAGTATCAGCAACTCTTAGCTTACATTAAATTTCATGCAGCTTTAACCCTAACTCACCCTAGACAACCTCATTCAGGGCTACTCACATTAGAACATCAAGGAAAGACCCAATACCTTCGTGTCTCTATTTTACCAACGTATTATTTCCATAGTCTAGTTTTAAGAATTATTAATTCTGAGAATCAAAAATTGCTGCAGGACATTCCTTTTTTTAAGCACAATTTAACAGTACTTCAGGATATGGTTGCTAGTCGAGCAGGATTATTACTAATTAGCGGGCCTACTGGAAGCGGTAAAACAACAACAGCCTATAGCTTAATCCAGTATTTAAAGCATGAATTAGATAAAAGTATCATTACGATTGAAGACCCCATTGAGTATCAACAAGAAAATATTGTTCAAATGCAAGTAAATGAAGATTTGGGAATGACGTATGATATTGGCATAAAAGAAATTCTCCGCCATGATCCTGATGTTATTGTAATTGGTGAAATACGTGATCCCAAAGCTGCTCAGCAAGCTTTAAGAGCTGCATTAACTGGTCATCTCGTGATTTCTACTGTCCATGCCAAAAATATTGTAGGAACCCTCTATCGTTTATTAGATTTAGGGATCTCATTCTCCGATTTAGAACAATCTTTGATTGGCCTAGTTAATCAAAGATTAATTAAGGATCAGGATGATTTTAAGGCATTATTTGAAATATGTTTTGGTAGAGAACTTGATGAGCTTTTGACTCAATTAGAAGACGGGAGTCTAGCGCAACTTCCTTTTAAAACATTAGACGAGGAGTTTTTAGAATGGCAAAATATTACCAATTAAAACGTTATTGGACTCTAACAACTCAACAGCGCTTTCTTCAAAGATTTACAGAATTAATTGAACATGGATTTTCTATCTCTGAAGCTCTCGATGTAATGAACGTCCTTTTTCGCTCAGATATGATTAATCTAATGATTGAATCTTGCCAAAAAGGGTTTCCTTTTGCTAGTAGCTTAGAGGCTTCTACTTTTGAACAACGAGTTGTTTATATCGTTAGCTGTAATGAAGAGGCAGGCTCTTTACTTCAAGGCCTTCAACGTGCAAGAAGTTACAGCTCTCTACATTTACAAAATAAGAAGGAATTTCGGAAAAAATTACACTATCCTAGCTTTTTATTTTTAATGATGATAGTTATTTTAGCAGTTCTTTATTTATTTTTCCTTCCACAAATTGATTCTTTTTATAGCAATTTTAATATTGAAAATGACCAGCCTGCAATTAAAGGGATTATTGTTATTATTGGGCTAACTTTTAGTATCCTTTTCACCTTATTCTCTCTCATTATGATTATTCTTAAATTGAATAATAACGTCTTTCAGAGATGGATTAAGACTTGGCTTTTTAAATGGGTGGGGCTTCGACAGCTTTCACAAAAGATTTTTTCTTATTATTTTAGCAGTCAGTGGTTAATGCTATTGGAATGCGGGTTACCACTTAAAGAGAGCCTTTCTACCATTAAATCTTTCGAAAAAATCCCTTTGATTCGATTAATTATTTCTGAATTTGAAGATCGTTTAAACAGTGGTGAATCCTTAGATTCACTAATTAATTCAACTTCTTATTTTACTCCCTATTTTAAATTAATAATGATTCATTCTTTAAAAATTGGCAGCATTCATTCAGAACTAACCCGATTTACTATCTCAGAGTTAGCGAGTTTTAATGCTCTAATCACCACTTCCTTTAAAGTGTTTCAAACATGCTCCTTACTTTTAATTGGAAGTACCATTATTTTGCTGTACTTAAGCATTTTACAACCTGTTTTTGAAATGGTTCAACTACTTTAATTAGGAGGGATTTACATTGAAAAAATATTTAAACCAGCGAGCTTTTACTCTAATAGAAATTCTGATTGTCCTAGCTATTATTTCAATATTAGTTTTACTGATTATCCCAAATGTAGAAAATATTTTGAACTCGGCTAATGAGACGGGGTGTAGTGCTCTAACAGCCTCTGATAACGCTTTATCCATATCTAATGAATTAACTGGAGATAACTACTCTGTCTCCCCTGATGATTTAGAGCGGGTATGTAATCGATGAAACGTTTTTTTATAAATCAAGTGGGCTTCACTCTGGTGGAAGCATTAGTTTCACTAATTATTACAGGTATTTTAAGCCTTATGGCATTTCCCACAATTTTACGACTTTATGATTATCATCTCCTTAACCAGACAGTCGCAGTCTTACAAGGGGATTTACATCATATTCGTGATTATAATATGGGCGGCAGTTATTCTAACGATTACATGTCGATGATTATTTATTCCCAAGAAGATCGTTATGAATTGAGAACGGGTGCTCTCAAGGTTATTCACACAGAGCGAGACTTACCCAAAAATGTTCGTATGCCATTAGCCTATCCCATTACTGAGATTACTTTTAATACTCAAGGAAACCTTTCACGAGGACAGTCCCTATTGGTTAAAAGTAAGTATTATTCCAAAAACATTGTATTTTCTATTGGGATTGGAGGAATCGATATTCGTGATGAAAATTAATCAACAAGGGTATATTTTATTAGAAAGCTTAGTAGGATTAACAATTTTGAGTGTAGTGACTCTATCACTAATACAAGTTCTTCCTCTTCTCATAGAGACGAAAGAAACTTTAGAGATTGAACGTACTATTTATAATACCTTATATGAAATAAGTGACCAACAAAAATTTTATGGGCGCATTTATCCAGATCGTGTAAGTTTTTCATACCCTATTTCTTACACAATTACACCTAATGAATTCCCTATATGCGCAACCTTTATTTGGAGAAATCAAAATGAAAAAAAGATTTGTTTTTAATCAATCAGGATTCTTATTAATTGAACATTTATTAGCTATTCTACTTACTAGCCTACTCGCAACAGTAGCTGTTGTTTTGCTACATGTAATTAAAGAATATAACGTCAACCCAAATCAAACATCTCAGCATGAAATTGAAACTCTAACTTCCCGTTTACAAAAAGAAGCTAAGTATGCAGATTCTATCGATGTTAATCAACAAACACTTCTTTTACGATTGAACAACGGTCAAATCGTGAGTTATTATGTTCAAAATAATCGTTTAACTCGTCAAGTAAATAGAGCGGGCGGTGAGATTGCTCTCTATCACTGTCAATCTATTACAATTGAACTATTAAATAATCAATCTGCAAAAATCCAATTAATTTCTACTTTTGGTGAAATTTTTGATATTTATCTCTCTACTTTCAATTTACCTCTGGACCCTTTAATAAATAATTTTTAGTATTGGAGGTCACCAATGATGATTACAAACGAAAAAGGAATGATTCTTCCTCTTGTTTTAGCCATTACCCTTATTACTGCCTCTTTATTAATTACCCTTTCAAGCCGACTCGAAATGCAAGCTCGCTCATATGAGCAAAGACAAGTTTTACAAAAAATTACGTTACTTGAAAAAGAATCTATTTCTAAAATTATTGAATTATTAGCTGATTCTAATTTTACACTTCCTAATCTCACTTCTTCTGATACTTTTTCTCTTTCAGATGGGACAACTGTCACAGTAAATTTTTATAATGGGATAGCTTCAATACCAATA
>Ga0153974_1000347_pt1 | contig 10640 bp, 12 predicted proteins | sample TSGA058MetaG_FD_104741 | JGI IMG/M metagenome (GOLD analysis project Ga0153974, IMG submission 104741) | Attine ant fungus gardens microbial communities from Georgia, USA - TSGA058 MetaG | ecosystem: Host-associated > Fungi > Mycelium > Unclassified | place: USA: Georgia, Yuchi Wildlife... | reverse complement strand
TTAGTTGAACTAATCCTTTAGGGACATGTTCAACTATGGAGTTCATCTCAATTAGTTAAACTAATCCTTTAGGGACAAGTTCAACTATGGAGTTCACCTCCATTAGCTAAACTAATCCTTTAAGAAAAGTCAACTATAAAGCCTTCTAATATTATAGTAATAGTGTTATCACATAATTTTCTTACTACCTTAATACATTACGCACTCTATCAGAAAAATTGACTATAAATGATTAGATTTTTTTCTATATAGTGATATTCAAAAATTAGAAACTTTCAGTAATTTGAACTTTGAAACTTTACTCAAGACTGATAAACTAATTTCTAAAACAGAAATACTATGTATATAATTTTCTGTTTATCCGATATCACGTCGACCTTATCCTACAGTGACATCCTTATAACAGGAACAACTTACTTGAAAATCACTTATCCTCTCTGCCTTACTTCACAAAAAAAGTATGCTAATCATAGCATACTCATTTAACTATAGTAAATTTTCCGGATTTAAGCATTCTAATTCCGGTAACACAAAACGACCATTTTCACGAACTAGTACTCCATCAAAGTAAATCAATCCGCCACCATATTCAGGACGTTGGATAAGTACTAAATCCCAGTGAATAGCTGAACGATTTCCATTATCCGCCTCTTCATAAGCATCACCAGGTGTAAAGTGTAAACTTCCATCGATTTTTTCATCAAATAAAATATCTCCCATTGGATGCTTAATCATCGGATTGACTCCAATGGCAAATTCACCAATGTAACGTGCTCCCTCGTCTGTATTTAAGATTTCATTTAATTTATCCACATCATTATCTGCACTAGCATTAATAATTTTTCCATTTTGAATCTCAAACTTCACATTATTAAAAACCGTACCTTGATAGGGACTCGCTGTATTATATTGAATAACACCATTTATACTATCGCGAATAGGAGCTGTAAAAACTTCACCATCCGGAATATTACACTCACCTGCACATGGAATTGCAGGTATACCTTTAATAGAAAAACTCAAATCCGTTCCTGGGCCACTAATCTGAACTCGATCTGTTCTTTCCATTAATTGTTTAAGATTCTCCATAGCTTTGTTCATTTTAGCATAATCCACTAAACAAACATCCAATAAGAAATCTTCAAAAGCAGCTAAACTCATTTTAGCTTTTTGAGCTAATGCCGGTGTTGGGTAGTTTAATAATACCCAATCCTTCGTATTAACAATCAAATTAGAAACAGGTTTACCAACCCGTGCTTGCATAATTTTAATTTCACTTGGAACTTCGCTGTACTCCGAATCATTTTCCTGAGCATAAACGGAAATAAAGACATCGATTCCTTCGTATTTAGCTAAATTCCATTCTGTTACTTTTTCCATTCGAATCTCAGTATTACCTAAAGCAATCTCGCGTCCAAGTTCATCGTCCAAAATCTCAATATGAGGATATGCTCCTAAACGATAAGTTTCTTTAATTAATTCTTTAATCAGCGGCTTAGCTATTAAATGACCTTTAATTAGAACATGTTGTCCCGCTTCAACTTGGGCAGAATAAGTTAATAAAGTATTTGCTAATTTCTCTAATCTTGAATCACGCATATTATCACTCATCTCTTAATTTGTCGATTATTATTATATACATAGTTCCAATGTTCCGCAAATCCTGGGGCAAATGGACCTTTTTTTCCCCTTATCATATCCAATAAAACATCTAGTTGCTTCTGGATAATCATCTGAATCTCTTGAGGATAATTCATTTCTTTTTTGTGCTTACGATATTCATCCTCATCTAAAATCTTATAACTTAAATCAGGATAAACTTTAATATCTAAGTCATAATCAATGTATTTTATCACTTTTTGATCATAAATATAGGGTGAACTTAAATTACAATAAAAATAAACCCCATCTTTTTTTAGCATACACAAGACATTAAACCAATATTGACTATAAAAATAAAAAACTGCAGGCTCTCTCGTATACCAAGTTCGTCCATCTGATTCCATAACCAGCGTTTTATGATTAGCTCCAATCATTACCTCATCTGTCACATCTAAAATCGTTGCTTCATGCCAGATTCGGTGAATTCTAGCATCGTGCTTATAACTATGAACTTCAACAGCCTGCCCTATCTCTGGATACTTCACCCTTCATCACTTCTTTCCAAACTACTCATTTACAATATTTTACCATATCCTTTTAAATCAATACATAAAATCATAGTCAAATATAAGAATTTATCTTTTCATATAAATACGGTACCGATTGGAATTTGTAACTTTTGTTGACAATCGAATGATTATGGTGAATTAGAAGACATGGAATTGATAAAATTTCATAATCAAGAGCCAACGACTCATTAAAATTTAAGTTAATCTGTCTAAAAGCAACTGTGGGAAGAGTCTCCTGCACAACCTCGAGCATTTTCTTTGCTAACTGGCATGTTCCACAAGTAGGCGTATAAACTAAAGTCACCACCACTTTAGTTTTCGTCCAAGAGTTTTTTAACTCTAGATAATTCTCTTCTTTTAAAGTCCTCATTATTCTTTCCACATCGTTTCATAAACTGCTTCTTTAAAGCCTAACGTCACTTTAGCTCCTTCATAAGCTAATGGTCGCTTAACTAACATTCCGTCACTTGCTAATAATTCATAACATTCTTCATCTGTTAATGTATTGATTTTATCTTTTAATCCCAGCTCCCGATATTTCATTCCACTAGTATTAAAGAATTTTTTTATTGGGTATCCTGATGCTACATGAATTCCTTTTATTTCAGAAACAGTTAGCGGTTCTTCTACAATATGACGCTCCCCAAAAGCAATTTCATTTTCAATTAGCCATTTCTTAGCATTTCGACACGTTGAGCATTTAGGATAGATTAAAATATTTAGCATGTTTTCACGTCCTTAATTAGATTTACTTTGAATATTTGATTCCTTAAAATTATTTTCTCTTCTTTATTATACCTAATTTCCAATATCTTGTCAGTTGTCATTCTCTCCAATTTTAAAATTTAAATAAAGTTTAACCCTATTGATAAGTACTCATTTATTAAACCACGCAACAAAAAACGATCCTATTGATCGTTCTTTGTTTTATTATTTAAGAGGTAGAAATTATTGTTGGTTTTGACCTTGTTGTCCTAATTGTTGTTGAGCTTGAGTTACTAAACGTTTTGTAATTTCTCCACCTACTGAACCATTTTGACGAGCAGTTGTGTCTGGCCCTAAGTTTACTCCAAATTCATTTGCAATTTCAGCTTTCATGTTGTTGATTGCTGCTTCTGCTCCTGGAACTACTAAGTTATTGCTGTTACGGTTGTTTGATTGTTGGTTTTGCATGTTGATTACCTCCGATATTTTTTATCTATTTTTGTCCTAATTGTTGTTGAGCTTGGGTTACTAAGCGTTTCGTAATTTCTCCACCTACTGAACCATTTTGGCGAGAAGTTGTATCTGGTCCTAAATTTACACCAAATTCATTTGCAATCTCAGTTTTCATGTTGTTGATTGCTGCTTCTGCTCCTGGAACTACTAAGTTATTGCTGTTACGGCTTGATTGTTGGTTTTCCATTTTATTCGCCTCCGTTGGCTTTAATAGATTTACGAATTAAAGAAATGCTTTAACTATTTTTGGCTTAATTGTTGTTGAGCTTGGGCTACTAAACGTTTTGTAATTTCTCCACCTACTGAACCATTTTGGCGAGAAGTTGTATCTGGCCCTAAGTTTACTCCAAATTCATTTGCAATCTCAGCTTTCATGTTATTGATAGCTGCTTCTGCTCCTGGAACCACTAAGTTATTACTGTTACGATTGTTTGATTGTTGGTTTTGCATTTGATTTCACCTCCTTGGTACTGTTAATTTGTACATATACGACAAATTCATACACCTTTTTAAAACTTTTTTACTTAAAATTTATATTTTTAAAAAAAGTTAAAAAATCAAGGGACTGACAGGGAACCTTGACTTTATGAGGGATTGATTTTAACCTTATGCATATTAGTTTTCGTATGTAGAGTAAGTTTATCTTTCTCATAAAATAGATATTTAATTTCTTCTACCTTTGGTAATTGTTGTTGATCAATTTCTTTTAATAACCACTCTTTATCTCGACCTAAACTTTTCAAAGCTTGCAATTTAATTTCACCAGATACAATAAGAGGCAGTGGAAAAATCTTTGTTGGTAACTTTTTTTCAAAAACACTCATTTTTCCATTATTCTCTAACACTGCATATTGAACCTCATCTATCGAAGCAACATTGTGTTGACGTAATAAAAGGATTAATTCATCTAATTGAATACGAATCCGCGTTAACTCTTCATAATCAACTCTCCCATTTTTTATGATTAGCGATGGCTCACCATCAAGTTTACCACGAACTTTAGGGAACTTAACTTGTGTTTTAGCCACGAGAATTTGTAGCAGAACTAATACCAGTAAACCACCAAGTGAATCCGCCCAATACTCCTCTTGAACAATACCTGTCGCTGCCACATCGGCAATTACTAAATTCACAACAAAGTCAAAAATACTTAATTGACTAATTTCTCGTGAGCCCATCAATTTATAACAGAGTAATATAATGATATAAAAGACAGCGGCAAGGCCAACTGAAATCAAAATACCAGAAACATCCATTTTATAACCTCATTTCTTGACAATATAATTTTCTTTTAGTATGGACGACTCTTTTTTTCATATTCCTTTCAACAAAAAAACTGCGTTGAAATTTTTTCAACACAGTTTTACTATGATTTAAACACCACGATGATAATGACCTTTTGTGTAATCCTGGTTTTCTTTATAATGATTAAGCCAATCCTGATTCCATGTATTGTCTTTTAAAGCACCTACATAAGCCTGTACAATTTGAGCAACCTCCTCAGGTTCCTCATTGGTAAACTCTAAACGAAAATTCCTAACACCCATTGCTTTTAACTCTTGAAGATACTCAATTAAAATTAACCGTTGAGCATTAAAAATCTCAATTAAACATTTTCCTGTCTTTAAAATAGGCATCACTTTATCTTTACGATCGCGCACCCCATAAGAACCTTTCATACAATAGTGTCCCTGACATTTACCTGCTTCACCTTGGAAATGCAACTTAAGCGGACAATGCTTCGTCACCATCATTGGCGCTCGACCATAAACAATAGCCTCAACAGGCAAAGGAGCTTTGGCCATCAACGCCTTAATTTGCTTCTTAGTCACTTCATAAGATAACGTCCCTCGCTTCACACCTAACTCTTTTAAGACTTCAAGACTTTGCACATTATTGGCGTTAAAAGAAAAATCAGCTAGTACTGGATATGATTCAGCTTTTAAAGCCTCCAACACACCATAATCGCCTACCAACACCCCTGGAATTGGCAACTCACGAAATTTATTTACAATCATATCCATGGCAGAGTCTGACACCACTCGGGGTAAATGCGGCGTTAGCAACCTCCCCTTTTCCATAGCAAAAGTAAAGGCCTGTGAAAATGTCTTAAGATTTTTATAATAAACCTCATGGACTTCCTGCTGCTCCAATACAGCCATCAACTGCTTCATCTGACGCACACTTACGGTCAACTTAACTTCATCTGATCCTATATAAGGAGTAGGCTTCACAATTTCCACTTCAGACACTTGGCGACAATAATGCTGTTGGCGTAATTGCTCTAATTGGTCTAAAGCCTGGCGGCGCAATTGATTAAGCACCGAAATCGGCATCGTCATTTGCTCATCCAGCTTAATAGTCAACAACTCAAATACAAAAGGGGTACTTCCTGTTTTACATAGCTGCTTTCTTAACCGCTCTTCTCCAAGTGGTGTTGTTTTAGCTCGTTCAATTGGCTCGGGGTTTGATACTGTAACAGTATGACCTATTTCATCCCATATGGTTAAGTGGAAGCTTTCTCCAACTTTAGCACTAACTTCCCCGTAGATTGGAATGGCCCCAATTTCAGTTTTTTCTAGGCGTTTAGCTAAAGCAACCGAAGTGGTTTTATAAACTTCCATCCCGACCATAACTGGGAATGGACATTCCATCTCCACAAGACCAGGATTTGCTTTTTTAACGTCTGCACCTTTAACAAACATTTTTTGAACTTGGTAGCCATAATCCTTAACGCCCACAAATCGTAATCCATCTTGGAGATCAAGTTCTTTAGTTAACAGAATGACCACTCGCTTATCTTTAACTTGAGTCACCTTCCCAATAAGAATTCCTCTGTGATTAGGACGATCAGCACCAATCCAATCTGGCCCACTCTCATGGAATAAATAACCTTTTGTAAAACCACGGTTAAAGATTTGTTCCATATCTTCATGAGACTCAGTTGGAACCTTAACTTGTTTGGTTGCTAAATAACTATCAATAGCTTGTCGATAAGCTTTAACAACGGCAGCTACGTATTCAGCTTTTTTCAAGCGTCCCTCTATTTTAAAAGAAGTGACTCCCGTTTCAATAAGCTCTCCAATTTGATCGATCGTTTTCAAATCACGGGGACTTAATAAGTAACTTCCCATCTTAGAGTCTAATGTCTCCTGCGTTGTTAAATCAACCAACTCATAAGGTAAACGACAGGTTTGGGCACATGCACCACGATTCCCACTACGACCCCCAATCATACTACTCATTAAACATTGACCCGAATAAGAAAAGCACAGGGCTCCGTGAACAAAGGTTTCAAGTTCTATTCCCACTTCACTCATCGCGCGAATGTCTTCAATAGTATTTTCCCGGGCAATAACAGCACGACTGGCACCAAAGTTTTTGGCAAACTCGACTCCTTTTGTATTATGTAAGGTCATTTGCGTACTAAAATGCAATTCGAAATCTGGATATAATTGTTTAACTAAGTTAGCGACTCCAATATCTTGGACGATGATTGCATCTACATCATTTAAATATAGAAAGTTAATATACTCTGTTAAGTCATCCAGTTCGGAATCAAAAACTGTCGTATTTACGGTTACATAGACTTTAACTTGGTGAAGGTGACAAAATTTAATGGCCTCAATTAATTCTTCATGATTAAAGGCTGCTTCTTTTCGTGCGCCAAATGCCGCGCCTCCTATATAAATAGCATCTGCCCCATTAGCCACTGCAGCCATTAAGCCTTCACGATGTCCAACAGGTGCCAATAATTCAATTGTTGACATAGAATCACCCCAATTTTTTCAATGATTCTAACATTATAGCACGTAAGTTCTAGTTTTAGAACTCTTTTAAGAAACTGGATATTTCGACAAACTTTTGCACAGATTAATAGGGACTTTTTAAAGGAGGTGCCATGATGTCAAACAAAATGCACAAGTATAACGAGAAAAAAGTTCCTGCCAAAAATTTAAAACCAGGAGAACCTGTTCCAGGAACTGGAATCGACACTAAACGTAAAGAACAAAAACATTAAAAAGAGCAATGGGTTCTTTCTAACCTTGCGAAGTAGGCAACTAAGAAAGACTCCTCAGATCACCACTTTTTCTTAGCTGGTAAGACAAAGAGCTTAGCTGTCGGTTCATAGGTAACGGATAGTAAACACGGATCCCTACTAGCAATAACGAGCAAACGCACCACATTTAATTATCGTTTAGTTCAAAGCAAAGCAAATGTTTCTTAAGGTCACAATTTTATAAACATAATTATTTTCCTCATCATATAAAAATCTCTTAAAAAAGAGAGAAAAACAGCACATTGACTAAAATGAGTCAAGTGCTGTTTTTCGATTAGGAAGTGGTCAACACTTATCCAGACCTATTATGAAAAATAATATTAGCCTAATTAATAATTTATCCAGACCTAATATATGATTATAAACTTTACTTAAATGGCTTTGCTACTCAATATTTTTTTTAGTTTATTTCTAAGCCAAAATTAGCATATACTAAAATAAGGTCACTGCTCTAACAGCAACCCCTTAGCAGAACCCTTTAGCTCAAAATTTTTGCATTATAATAATTGCCTAAAATCAGAAAAAAAAAGTCCAAACTGCAACATAATACTGATTGCTTCCGCAACACTCATTATATCTCCTTTCTGGAGTTACCTTTACATCAACCTACATCACTCTTTTCTCCTTTCTAGAAAATTAGTTAGCCATCGCCATATCAAACTGCTACAACATAAAAGTCAACTCAAAACCTGTTAACATTTATGTTTTTTTTATTGTAAATATTTTTATTTCAAGAAGATACCCTAAGACTTCATCTTTATAGACGGTGAAATCAAGAACATCTAATATTCCAAGACTTAAGGTTTCACTCAACTAACATCAGTGATGGTAAGTATACAGCTTAACTTAGTTAAATTAATCCCTGATAGGGAGACTCAATTTATTTTATCAATACAAATGACCAAAACTTATCCACACCTATTGTGAATTTCGTTAACATATAAAAGATAGGTTATCAACAGATTAACACTCAGATTTAACGATCTTCATCTAATATAAAGAATAAATTGACTCCATCTAAGAACCCTAATTTATAACTACGTCTTTCATGATAGAGTATTAAGTCTACAAAGCTATCATAGGTCTTCCCCTTTCTTATCACCCATTAATCTAATCCCAATTTTATTGTAAATAAACTCTGATACTTCTTCATGAAATATGTTTTGCATATGCTAAGCTCCTCTCATTTTTTATAACCCTTCCTAATTCTGTTATAGAAACCAAAAAGAAATGAGTAAGAACCTTTAAAGTACTACAAATAGTAGATTATAAATATATATCTTAATAAAATTGCAACTTCTACGTCTATAACCCAAATTGAGTAGAGGGAAGTTTTTAGCTTCGCCCCTCTCACACCACCCCGCATACGGTCTTCCGTACGGGGCGGTTCAATTTATATTACAGTGTGTACTTTTAGATAGTGCTCTAAAGCAGAGGGGATTCCCCTCTGTTTTAATCTTTTATTTGAAAGGGCTCTATGAACCACTTTGGAAACTCCTATATATCGATAGCCTTTACGACAATAGGTTAGTCCTTTTGCTTCCTCTTCTGGTATTCCCAGCTGAACTAGTGCTTTGATTTGTTTCTTCGGTACTTTCCATTGTTTCCAGATAATGACTCTTATTCGTGAACGGAGTTTCTCATCTATCCTCGTTAGTATTGATTTCATGTTTGCTAGTTTGAAATCCTTTACCCACCCTATTATCGTCTGTTTCAACTTCACGATTCGTTGGTCTAGTGATAGGCTCCAATTTCGTTTGGTTAGTTTTCTTAGTTTTCTTTGAAACTTTTGTATAGACTTCGGATGTACTCTCGGTTGATATTTTTTGTTCCTACTATCATATTAGAATCCAAATCCTAAGTATTTTTATATCCTTTGGACGAGCAACTTTACTCTTCTTCGCATTCACTTTCAATCCTAACTTCTTTTCAATATATTTCGTGAGGGATTCCATCACTCTATTTGCTGCTTTTCCACTTTTCACAAATATTAGGGCATCGTCTGCGTACCTCGTGAACTTTAATCCTCTCGCCTCTAGTTCTTTATCCAATTCATTTAACATCACGTTGCTCAAAAGTGGACTTATATTTCCGCCTTGTGGACAGCCGATAGTTGTTTCTTCATACTTTCCGTCCACCATAACGCCACTTACTAAGAATTTTCTTATCAGTGATATGACATCTCCATCTTCAATCGTTTTCGAAAGAAGTCTCATGATTCTGTCATGGTTCACCATATCGAAGAAGCGTTCCAAATCAATATCGACTATCCAGTCGTACCCATCATTCATATATTCTAGGCTTTTGATAATCGCCATCTCACAACTTCGCCCTGGTCTGAATCCAAAGCTAGTGTTGCTGAATTTTAATTCATAAATTGGCATAAGGACTTGGCTTATTGCTTGTTGAATCACTCTATCTACCACCGTTGGTATCCCAAGTTTTCGTACGCCACCATCTTCTTTTTCAATCTCTACCCTAAGCACAGGTTGAGGTTTGTATTTCCGTATTCTGATTTGGTTACGTATTTCGTCCTTGTGTTCCCTTAGGTAGTCTTTTAGGTCATAAACTGTCATTCCGTCTACTCCGCTTTCACCTTTGTTTCGGTATACTTGTTGGTAGGCTTCATTCAGATTATGATTGCTTAATATCTGTTCTATAAGTTGCACACTCGTTTCATCCTTTCCTTTCACGTTGTAGGTGATATCTCCCTTTTGGTTTTCCTTTGAGATACGCTCATACTTTTACCATTAACACATTCGGAGTTCGTCACTTACGCATTCGTGGCGATTAAAACACTATAAATTGTTCAGCCCTTCATGACTTTCGGTCACTACTATGGCGTCTGCTGACTTCTCATGGTAAACCTTTTTCGACCAGTTTTCTTTATAGGGGCCTCCTTTAACTGTCCATGAGATCTCCCAGGGTAAGACAAATCAATCTTTCCTCGTTTAACCGCCTGATTTACCCTATAAGATTACGCACATCTTTTGGACTTTAACTTGTTGAGGAGTCTCATCCACTTATAGAGCCTTAGTATCAGATTTCTGTTCGTCGGCTCACGATTTTGTTTCACGCTTCCTTCAGCCAGTACCTCACGATACACGCCTTGCGCTTCCCTAGTGGTTGGTTGATGTGTACCCCCACAACGGACTTTCACCGTCTAGATTGTTGCCATGCCTGGCACACTC
>Ga0153974_1000346_pt1 | contig 10656 bp, 9 predicted proteins | sample TSGA058MetaG_FD_104741 | JGI IMG/M metagenome (GOLD analysis project Ga0153974, IMG submission 104741) | Attine ant fungus gardens microbial communities from Georgia, USA - TSGA058 MetaG | ecosystem: Host-associated > Fungi > Mycelium > Unclassified | place: USA: Georgia, Yuchi Wildlife... | reverse complement strand
TGAGGCAGAACCAACATTACCTAATGGATGTATTCTTAAAGTTCTGAAAAGTGGTTACTTATATAAAGGTGAGTTAGTTAGAAAATCAACCATTGTTGTTAATAAAGTTGAGGAGGTTTAGCATGGGAAGAATAATAGGAATTGATTTAGGAACATCAACATCAGAAGTTGCTTATATAAAAGATGGAAAGCCAACGGTGATTCCAAATCACTTAGGTGAATATATAACCCCTTCTGTTGTAAATATTTCTCCAACTGGGGAGATTGTTGTAGGACTAGAAGCTAAGGAAAAGAAGTTATTAGAACCTGATTGTACGTTTATGGAAGTTAAACGCTTAATAGGGGATAATCACTTTCTTAAAGCTCACGAAAAAGAATATAGTCCAGAAAAAATTTCTTCTTTTATTCTAAAATATCTAACCGATTGTGCAAGGAATTTTTTAAATGAAGAAATAGATCAGGTGGTCATTACGGTTCCAGCCTATTTTTCAGATCGTCAAAGGCGCGCCACTATTGAAGCCGGAAAGCTTTGCGGGCTTACTGTTGAGCGAATTATCAATGAACCGACAGCGGCGGCGCTTACCTATGGAATTGAGAACATGGATAATTGTTCTAATATTCTTATTTATGATTTAGGTGGAGGGACGTTAGATGTCACCGTTTTAGAGTTGTTTGAAGGGGTAATAGAAGTGCGAGCAAGTAGTGGAAATAATCAGCTTGGTGGAAAAGATTTTGATGAGTCCATTATTGACTATCTTCTTAACACCTTCCCTAAAGAAATTCAAGGTCAAATAAAAAGCGACTTACGAGCAATGGCAAGACTAAAGAAAGAAGCTGAAAATTGCAAGATTCTATTGAGTACAGAGAATGAATATACAGTCTCGTTACCTTTTTTAATAGAGTCAAAAGGAAAGGCTCTTTCTATTCAAGAGACGATTACAAGAGCGTTGTTTGAAGAGTTAATTTGCGAAAAAATTAAGGGGACAAGAGAACAACTTAATGTTGCCTTAAAAGATGCAAAAATGGGACTTGGGGAAATTGATTTAGTTTTATTAGTTGGGGGCTCGACGAGGATTCCTTTTGTTGAGACTTTTATTACAGATTTCTTTAATCAAAAGCCAAAGCATTTATTAGATCCTGATTTAGCTGTTGTGAAAGGAGCTGCTATCCAAGCAGGAATTATTGCTGAGGATTTTTCAGATGCTGAGTTAGTTTTAACTGATGTTTGTCCATACACTTTAGGCGTAGCCGTTTTAGATGGTCCACCTTTTATGTCGGAACTAATTTTTGATCCTATTCTTCAAAGAAATATTGTTATTCCAGTAACCATTGAGAAAACTTATGTTACGGCTGCAGATTATCAACAAAAAATAGTTGTGGAAGTTTATCAAGGTGAGTATAAGGAACTTGAACGTAATCATTTTATTGATAAATTTATCCTAGAAGGAATTCCTCCTAAAAAAGCTGGCAAAGAAGAATTAGCTATTACTTTCTCTTATGATGTGAATGGAATTCTTGAAGTAGGGGCAACTGTTGTCTCGACAGGAAAAAAAGCTACTATCACTATTTCTATACAAGAGGCGGATATGATAGAAGAGGTCGATATTTCTAAATGGATAGAAAATTCAGAAGCTAAAAAGTATAAAACAATTATACGTCGTGCTGAGAAAATTTTATTAGAAGAGGATCTTGAAGAATTAGAAGATTTAATAAGAGCACTAAAAGAGTCCCTTGTTAGAAAGGAACCTGCCGAGATTCTTGAGGTTTTAAAAGAAGATCTTGTTGATTATATAATGGAGCTAGAAGATGATGAATGAGCAATTAGTGAATGGCTACTTTGAAAAAGCTTTAGCGACTGCAAAGCAGGGGAAGTTAACAAAAGCAATTGAATATTTAGGAATTTCCTTGGGCCTAAATCCTGATCATGAACCATCGAAAAAATTAGCGGGGCTTTGCTATTATAAGCTGGGGAATTATGGGATGGTGGATAATTGTTTTGAAAATTCACTCTATTATCAATCAAAGATCAAAATTAATATGCAAAAGAAGCAAAAGGAATTAAGAGAAGTCAGAAAACAAATCGAACAAAAACGATATAAAGAAGCAATTAAGCTTTTAGAAAAGATGGAAGAAAAGAACGTAAAAGAGCATAATCTTCATGGATGTTTATATGGGACTCTCGGAAAAAAAAGAAAAGCGATCCAGTGTTTTTTTAAAGCCTTAAGCTTAGATAGTGAAAATAAAGAGGCATTGCTTTATTTGAAAGAGAGCCAAAATATTAAGAAGAAGTGGTGGTAGGGTTAATGAAATATTATGAGGAGTTAAATGTCTCAAATGTTGCTTCTAAAATGGAAATAAAAAAAGCATATTTTAAACGAGTGAAGCAAAGTCCTCCTGAGAAATATCCAGAAGAGTTTAAAAAATATCGAAAAGCTTACGAAATTTTGATTGATGATACGGCAAGAGCGAGATACGATCAAATGAATGAGCTGCCAACTAAATTTAAAGAGATTTATGAAGTTGCCCTATTGGATATGGAAAAGGAAGATTATGAGTCAGTCATTGGAAGCTTAAAGGAGCTAGTAAAAGAAAATTCTAAACACGAAGGGATTTTGAACTTATTAGGAGATGCTTATTTTAAAAATAATAACTTTGGGAATGCAGTTAAAACCTTTGAGCTTCTTGTCGAATCAGATTCTGAAAATTTAGATTACCGAATAAAGTTAGCTAATGCTTATGTAGAGCGGAAGTTCACGAAAAAAGCGATTGTTCTATTAGAAGGAGTATTAAGTCGGGACTCAAGGAATGTTTCTTCTTTACAAATGTTGGCTGAAATCTACGAGAACAAAGGGGAGTTTTCAAAATCTAGGAGTTATTATGAAAAAGCCTTAAAGGTAGCTAAAGCTGGGCAATTAATTACTTTAGAGCTTCAGATTGCACTTATTTTTATTTCGATTAAGCAACAAAAACCAGTAAATATTCATAAACACTTAAAACTTATTGAAGATGAGGTTAAATATAATCCGGCTTATTCAGAGGAAGTAATAGAAAGTATTCTGTATGAAGTGTACGAACTACTGGATTCTGAAAAATATTATGCTTTGAAATATATAGTAGAACTCTTGGAGTTTCTATCTGAGATGGAACCGAATCATGAAATAGTCGAAATGATCAAGAATCAAGTAGATGAGATGTACTTAGCACAAACTATTTCTGAAGATAAGAATATCCCCGAATCTATCCAAGCGTTAATTGCTGTGGGTCTTAAAGATTGTGATTGTGATTCTTGCCGATTAGAGGAGCTATTCCTTCAACTCCAAATAATGGAAGAAAATTCAGTGAAAATCGCAAACACTGTGAAATACCTTAAGAAAACTTATTTAAGTATTTATGAGCAGAATGCATCTTTTTATGAAAAATTACAAAACCCCAAATTAAGACGCCAGCTTGAAATTGAGTTAAAAAAGAAGGCTCAGAAAGAGAATGAAAAATTGATTTTGGAAGATGATGATTTTTATTTACCAAATGAGCCTTATGTCCGTCAAGGGCCGAAAATTGGAAGAAATGATCCATGTTCATGTGGAAGTGGAAAAAAATATAAAAAATGTTGTGGCTGAGAGAAGTAATTAGTATATTATTTGAAGATTAAGTCGTTAACTTAAGAAGAGACTGTCTCAAAATAAAAGGAAAAACCCAGAAATTGGCCCCATTAAGCCCGATTTCTGGGTTTTTAATTGTTCTTTAGCAAGGTGAATCAATAATTTAATAAGCTTCGATATGAGGTCGATCATTTATAGAAAAGTCTAATCAAACCATTCAAAGTATTACTGGATGCAATAAATTTTAGACTTATTTTGAACATGAATTAGAATAACTTAGATTATTTAATGGAATAATAAGTATGAAGTAGATTTATTTTATATTTATTTTTGTTAATAGAATAAAAAAGTTGCTGGATTTTATTGACAATCTCTAATAAATTGTATACAATTTAATTATATAAAATGATTGAGAGGCGAGACTGAAGTGTCAGGTTATGATCAGCTTAAATTAGAGAATCAACTTTGTTTTCCGCTATACGCTTGTGCAAAGGAGTTAGTCAGACAGTATACACCTTTACTTGATGAATTGGGTTTGACGTATACTCAATATATTGTCATGATGGTATTGTGGGATCAAGGACAGCTGTCTGTTAAAGAATTAGGTCAGTATCTTTATTTAGATTCAGGGACTTTAACTCCATTATTGAAGAAATTAGAAACTTCAGGTTGGGTTAAGCGAACTCGTGATGCGTATGATGAGCGAGTTGTCCAAGTAGCTGTAACAGAGATAGGACTAAAATTGAGAGAAAAAGCACAATCTATTCCATCAGAAATTTCAGGGTGTTTAAATCTTGAACCAGATGAAACGAAAACTTTATATCATTTACTTTATAAAATGCTAAATCAATTTAAATAAAGAAAGAGGGAATTCAAATGAATATTTATGACTTTACAATAAAAGATGTTCAAGGCCGCGAAGTTTCATTAAGTGAGTATGAGGGTAAAGTATTATTAATTGTAAATACGGCAACAAAATGTGGTTTAACTCCACAATATGATGCTCTAGAAGCTTTATACAAAAAATATCGTGATCAAGGTTTTGAAGTTCTCGATTTTCCATGTAATCAGTTTTTAAAACAAACACCTGGGACGGACGCTGAAATTCAGAGTTTTTGCACGATGAATTTTAACACCTCGTTCCCCCGTTTTAGTAAGATTGATGTTAACGGAAAGGAAGCTCACCCTTTGTTTAAGTGGTTAAAAGAGCAAGCACCTGATGATGAAGGAGACAAAGAGGCAAAATCTTTTGAGAAAAAAGTTAAGTTATTAAAGCCTCTTGCAAAATCTGGCGATATTAAATGGAATTTCGGCAAATTTTTAATTAATCGTAAAGGTGAGGTTGTCGGGCGTTACTCACCAGCGATTACACCGGATAAATTAGAAGGGTTTATTGAAACTTGCTTAAATTAATATAAGTGAAACGTCTATGGATTCTCGAATCGATAGGCGTTTTATTTATGATGAATGTTAATATTTAACACGACAAAAAAGAGCATTAAAAAACATTCTGTTGTGGAATACTTATTTTAAAGAAAATTATTGGTATTTAATGCTTGGATGATTATCTGGAAAATGTGGATAAAAACCAAATATAGAACTACAATTTTCTAAGATTTGTGTTTAAATTTTAATTTTTTGAGGTTTAATTATATATTATCTAGCGAACTAAGAGTTACAATTAAGATTTTATAGTAAAACAGAGTTGCAACTATCGACAAATTACGACAGGTATAGGGTTAATTGTTTATAAGGGGATAACTAGTAGTAAAAATTTCTAGAAAGAACAGTGTTTATGAAAAAAGCATTAGTAAAAATTCTGAAACTGCTTGACAATACTAAACTTTTGATTTATACTGATAACAGTAATCGTTACTAAGAAATATAAGGAGGAATATATATGTCATTAATTGGAACAGAAGTATTAGAATACAAGGTGCAGGCGTATCACAATGGAGAGTTTAAGGAAATTACATTGGATGACACAAAAGGGAAGTGGGCAATTTACTTCTTTTACCCAGCTGACTTTACATTTGTTTGTCCAACAGAATTATCTGACTTAGCTGATAAATATGAAGAATTTTCAAAACTAGGATGTGAAATTTATTCAGTATCCACAGACAGTCATTTTGTGCATAAAGCATGGGCAGATACAACGGATACTATTGCTAAAATTCAATATCCAATGTTAGCAGATCCTACTGGGCAAATATGTCGTTCATTTGGAGTTATGATTGAAGAAGAGGGAATGGCTTTACGCGGAAGTTTCGTAGTTAATCCAGAAGGTGTGATTAAAGCTTATGAAATTCACGATAATGGAATTGGACGTGATGCAAATGAGTTATTACGTAAACTACAAGCAGCTCAGTTCGTAGCAGAGCATGGAGATAAAGTTTGTCCAGCGAGCTGGAAACCGGGAGAAGCAACTTTAACACCAACGCTAGATTTAATCGGTAAAATTTAAATAATAATTTATTTGGGAGGAAACATAGATGGAACAATTCAAACTGCCAATATTACCTTATGAATACAATGCACTAGAACCTCATATAGATGCAAAAACAATGGAGATTCATTATTCTAAACATCACCAAACTTATACGAATAATTTGAATGCTTTAGTGAAGGGGCATGAGGATTTCTTTAAAGGGAAAACGATTGAAGAAATTCTAAGTCATGTTGAAGATATCCCAGAATCTATTCGGCAAGGTGTTATTAATCAAGGTGGTGGATATGCGAATCACAATGTTTTCTGGCTTATGCTATCCCCTCAGGGTGGTAAAGAACCATCAGGATTATTAGCAACAAAAATTAATGAGCAATTTGGAAGTTTCGCAGAATTCAGAACCTTATTTAGCCAGGCTGCTATTTCACATTTTGGTTCTGGTTGGGCATGCTTAGTTTTAAATGATAAACATGAGCTAGAGATTATTAAAACATTTAATCAAGATTCTCCGATTAGTTTAGGAAAGACGCCATTATTATTAATTGATGTTTGGGAACATGCTTATTATTTAAATTATCAAAATCGACGCCCTGAATATGTAGAAGCAATTTGGAATGTTTTGAATTGGACTGAGGTTCAAAGAAGATATGAAGAAGCAATTAAGGGATAAAATTAAGAATAAAAGTTTTAGGTTATTGGGAGTCTAATTGGATCTCCCAGCTACTGAACTTGATGGGAGAAATTTCTAAATTATTAGAAATTTTTCTCATTAAGGGAAGTTAAACGAGGAGGAACAATGATGAATAAAATTTATGATGTAATTATTATAGGGGCAGGTGCAGCAGGGATGTCGGCAGGTATTTACTCAGGCCGTGCTAAAATGAGAACCTTAATTTTAGAGCAAGCTCAAGTAGGTGGACAAGCGAAGACAACTAATGAAATTGTCAACTATCCAGGGGTAGGACAAACTACAGGGCCCAAATTAATGGAAGAAATGCGTAAGCAAGCCATAGGTTTTGGTGCTAAGTTTGAGCAAGCAGAAGTAATTGAAGTTAAACTTGAAGGTGATGTTAAAGTTATTAAAACTAAACAAGGTGATTATCAAGGACGTTCAGTTATTCTTGCCACAGGAGCGACGCCTCGTAAATTAGGATTCCCTGGTGAAGAGGAGTACCGTGGTCGTGGTGTTGCTTATTGTGCTACTTGCGATGGTGAATTTTACAGCGGTTTAGAAGTGTTTGTTGTTGGAGCTGGATTTGCAGCTGCAGAGGAAGCCATATTCTTAACTCGTTTTGCTCGAAAAGTAATAGTAATTGCTCGAGAACCTGAATTCACATGTGCGAAAAGTATAGCTGATAAGGTATTAGCTCATCCAAAGATTGAAGTTCGATTTAATACAGAGGTTCTTGAATTAACAGGAGATGAATTGTTAAGACGAGCGAAGCTGTTTAATAATCAAACAAATGAAACTTCTGAGTATGTAGCTTCAGAAGAGGATGGAACATTTGGAGTCTTCATTTTTGCCGGATATGTTCCTCAAACAGAAGTGTTTGCAGAAACGATTAAAACGGATAAGTGGGGGTATGTTTTAACAGATGAAAATATGCATACCAATATTAAAGGTGTGTATGCTGCTGGAGATTTACGTCCAAAAGGTTTACGTCAAATTGTAACAGCAGTATCTGATGGAGCTATTGCTTCTTTGGAAGCGGAAAAGCATGTAACAGAAGAAAAGGAACGTTTAGGCATTGTAGATGAGCCAGAAGAAATAGAGAAAAAGCAAGAAAAAACAGTAACTTCAAATGAACAAGCTAAAGCTGTTGTCAAAGGAGGCAGAAGTGCTTTATTAACTGATGAACTTCGTCAACAAATCGCAACTGTATTAGGAATGATGAATAATGAAGTAACTTTAGTGACTATTGTTGATGAAAGTAATGAAAAATCTGTAGAGCTTCGTGATTTAGTCATAGATGTAGCAAGTTTAGGAGATAAAGTACAGCTAATTGTAGAATCTAAAGGGGCTAATTTAGATTTAGAAACAAAAATCCATGCTGATAAATTTCCAGTGGTTGCTTTAATGGACTCTAATCAAAATTATTCGGGAGTTAAATTCCATGGTGTTCCAGGTGGTCATGAGCTAAATTCATTTTTATTAGCTATTTACAACTTAGCAGGACCTGGACAGGCGCTAGATACTAGTATAAAAGAGCAGATTAAAACAATATCCCAAACGAATAATATTAAAGTTGCAGTGTCACTATCATGCCATTTATGCCCTGATGTAGTAGTTGCCGCACAACGAATCGCAATTGAAAATCCAAACGTAGAAACTGAAATGTTAGATATTTCTTGTTTCCCAGAATTAAAATCAAAGCATAAAATTATGAGTGTTCCTTGTATCATTGTTAATGATGAAAAAATAGCTTTTGGAGCGAAAACGTCGTTAGAAATTATTAAAATGCTTGAAGTTTAGCTAGAGATTTTAATGAGGAGTGAGCGGGTCTAGTTCAACTGCTCTTTGTTTCATATTATAATTGAGATTTTTTTAATTTATAGTTTTTATTGACAAAAATAAAATTCTGTTTCATACTATACAAGGTGGTAATAATTATTATTTATAAGAATAGAAAGAGTGGTGGTTTTATGAAATATTCCAAGCAAAGAGAGCTTATTCTAAATTGTATTAAAGAAAATCCACGACATCTAACTGCAGATTCAATTTATGAAATTGTAAAAAAGGATAATCCAAATCTAAGTCTAGGAACGGTTTATCGTAATTTAGCACAATTAGTTGAACATGATATGATTTTGAAGATCAGTATATCTGGTGAACCAGACCGTTATGATGGAAATGTGGATGACCATTTACACTTCTTATGTTTAGATTGTGGGAAGGTACAAGATTTGTTTTTGGATGAATTGACTGCAATTCGTAGCCTTGTTGAGCAACGGGGAGATGTTAAAATAGAGTCTTTTGATATTTTACTTAAAGGAACTTGTTCAGAGTGTAAAAAATAGTTTGTATCTGGAAATTAATTAGAGTGTAGGAGCTAGCAAATTTTTGCTAGTTTTTTTCGTTGTGGAGAAATTTTTTAGGAAAAATTGCTTTAATTTACGTTTTAAAATCCTCTTGAATAGAACCTGATTAAAAGTAAATTAGTATAAGTTGTAAGCTTCAAATATTCTAGATTTTTTTATCTTATTCAGCTAATAAAATTTGTCTAAAAAAATTTAAATGTATGAAACTATGGCTCATATTGTATGTTGATGAATACACTATAATGTAGTTAATTTAGGAACTTTTATTAGAGAGAGGGATGCCGTGTTGCAAAGGGATAAGGCTAATGATTTAATTATGTTGAAGAATAATCAAGGACAGTATTTTTTTTCTAAAACAGGTGTAAAAGGAGAGAGCTCTCCTGTATTTAAGGTTAAGAGGCGCTTAATTAAAGGAAGTGAAGTGAGGTTACAATTGGAGGTGATGGAGGTTTTATATCCGTTGCCACTATATAGTAAAAAGAGTCATTATGATGAAATTTTGCAAGCAATTTCTGATGGAATGGCTGTTTTAAGGGAAACGAGCACTGTAATTACTTTTTCTTTAAGTACAAAGTATAAAATAGAATCTATTAATTTAGAAGAAATTTATTGTGTTGATACAATTGAGATTAGTGAATGTTTGACGAAGTTTTGTATTTGTTCGGAGTTATGTAGAGGTCATATTGAAGTAAGGTCTAGACATAAGTGTTTGCAGTTTATTTTGGCTAGGGGCCCTAATAAAGGACATGTTGAACTTAACGTAGAGACGGGGCGTTGGATTTATAAAAGTGATTCTATTAAAACAGTTACAGATTCTTTTGAAGTTTTAGTATGGGATAAATTAGGTTCTTATGGGGTTCAGAAAGTTATGATTAAATGTGAGCCTCACATTTGTGAATGTTCGAAATCATGTTACGAAAAGTTTCCAATTAATGTGGTGATGGTTAATTCACCAACAGTACATATATGTGAGCCTATTGAGGTGACAGGATTCGTGTCTATTAATGGGGCTCCTACTGTTTTAATTGATCAACCTATTAAAGTTACAGGTGTTGTAGATTTGGCTCCAGATGCGACAGTGTCTTTGACGGGAGATCCAGTGGTCAGCATAAGTGGCTTAGATTTAATGGATGGAACAGTGCCGGTGGAAATAAGTGGGGTTTCAGTGTTAGATGGAGCGCTATCGGTAACAGGTTCGATTACGTTAACAGGGACACCGACTGTCTTAATTGGACAACCTATTGAAGTCACAGGAATTGTAGATTTGGCATCGGATGCGGCAGTGTCTTTAACGGGAGATCCAGTGGTCAGCATAAGTGGCTTAGATTTAATGGATGGAACAGTGCCGGTGGAAATAAGTGGGGTTTCAGTGTTAGATGGAGCGTTATCGGTAACAGGTTCGATTACGTTAACAGGGACACCGACTGTTTTGATTGGTCAACCTATTGAAGTCACAGGAATTGTAGATTTGGCAACGGATGCGGTAGTGTCTTTAACGGGAGATCCAGTGGTCAGCATAAGTGGAATTTCTGCAATAAATGGAGCTTTACCAGTTACGGGATTAATAGGTTT
>Ga0153974_1000345_pt1 | contig 10673 bp, 12 predicted proteins | sample TSGA058MetaG_FD_104741 | JGI IMG/M metagenome (GOLD analysis project Ga0153974, IMG submission 104741) | Attine ant fungus gardens microbial communities from Georgia, USA - TSGA058 MetaG | ecosystem: Host-associated > Fungi > Mycelium > Unclassified | place: USA: Georgia, Yuchi Wildlife... | reverse complement strand
TCCAGGAGGCTTCGCATTTTAATCAGTGACGTCAAGAGCTTCTGTAACGGCTTATTAAGACGCGGTTTTTCCAGAAGATTAGACGATAAACCGGTGTGATAGATTTTACGGCTATCTACTAATGCATCGGCCAACCGTAACCGCCAGAAAACGTAAGCGCGCTGCGTAAAGATCCCCGTAAAAAAAATCGAGAGTAAGCAACCGAATACGACATCACCGCCGCGCCACAGCGCGGTGAGAAAATCGCCCGCAGGCGCACCGACCACCACACCTAGGGTAATCCCTATCAATAACGCCATATAGGGGCGTTTACCTAAGGTCAGATAACCGCAGAAGAACATCACAATCCCGCACCAGCCTAACATAAGAGGCAGTGAGATCATTTCAAGTTTAAGCGCAATCAGGCCGGATATTGATCCGAGCACTGTACCAATAATCCGCTGAATCGCTCGCGGGAAGACATTGCCCCAAGTGGAAATAGGTCCAATCACGACCACCAAGGTAATTAAGGGCCAACTTCCTTCGGGAATATTCAGTATCCGGATGAGCATGAAGGAGGCTAAGAATGCGATGGCAATACGGACACCATGCACCCAACGATAATGTCGATAGAGCCAGTATTCGAGTTTTGAGAGGGGTTTATCGGTTTTCACAGCTCGCGCTAAGTGTTAGAAGATAATGGTAGGCAGTGTACCCTGACTTCTCGCATTTTTTAACCATAAAAGTAAAAAAGCCTCGCGAACGAGGCTTTTAGCGCTAGAATTTGCGTTTGATGTAATCAATAGCACGAGTGAAGATCCCTGCCTCGGCCACAGGTTGTAGCGCAACCAATGGGTAGCTGGCGAGTTCTTGATCTTTATCCATAACCTTGATTTGACCAATCGGCTGATTGGCCGCAAGCGGCGCTTCGAGCTCTTTTTTGTCAATGATGTATTTCGCTTTGACGTTATTGATCTCATTTTTAGGTAGCGAGAGATAAAGGTCTTTATCGCTCCCTACTGCAACAGTATGAGGATTACCGTACCACACATTTTCGTTACCAATCGCTCGGCCTGCGTGGAACAACTGCACGGTGTCAAAATTATTCTGTCCCCAAACTAATAGTTTACGAGCCTGCTCTTCACGTCCCTTCGAGCTTTTACCGCCCATAATGACTGCTATCAGACGATGATTACCGACCACGTTTGAGGCAATAATATTAAAACCTGCTGTTTCAGTATGCCCCGTTTTTAGCCCATCGACATGCAAGCTATTATCCCACAACAAACCGTTACGGTTATTTTGCGTGATACCGTTCCACGTTAATGTTTTCTCGCTGTACATCTGATAAAAATCAGGCTCACCATCGATGATGGCTTTAGAGAGAATGGCTAAATCACGCGCAGTGGAGTGTTGTCCCGGCGCATCCAAGCCATGTACGGTTTCGAAATGCGTATTTTTTAAGCCTAGCTTCGCGACATATTGATTCATCAAGGCAACAAAGTTTTCTTGGCTACCGGCGACATAATCAGCCAACGCCACACAGGCATCATTACCCGAATCAATGATCACACCCCGGCTGAGATCACGGACGGTTAAGACATCACCCGGTTTTAGAAACATCAGCGATGAGCCTTTAAATACTGGATTACCTGCGCCCCAAGCATCTTGGCCTACGGTCACTTTATCATCACGGGTGATACGTTTTTGGTCGATTGCGCGATCCACCACATACCCCGTCATCAGTTTTGTCAGGCTAGCCGGATTGCGTTGCTCATCGGGATTACCCGCGGTGAGGATTTGGCCGGTTTTGGCATCCATCAGAACCCATGAGGCAGCATCGATAGAAGGCGGCGCTAACGAGAAAGGTAATGCATCATCTTGCGCAAAAACATGCGTAGCATAAAAAACTAAAGAAGTAACAACTAACGTGGCGCGCCTTTTCAAAATAATCCTCGGATATCTTAACTGTACGAATAGTTGGCCTTTTTACGGTATTTTTAACCATCTATCACCTGTTAATTGTGAGAATTTGTGAATAATTCGTAGGTTGAGTAGATTTCAACCATAACGCTTACCTTTCCCAACACTCGGCTCATTAACATGTCTATTTGGTACACAGCCGTCACTTTATCTCCATTCATCCAATACGCTTCTACCGCAAGCAGTACATTAAACGCCTCAAAACATTGCCGTCACGCTTTCGCCCGCCTCAGTACGATAAATAGGATTAATGAACTTCCTTGTGTGTGATGTTCATCCTACACTTACCGAACAACAAGAAGGGTTTTAAATGAGTAACGTACTACTATTAGTTTTTGGAATTATCCTAGGGATTATCGCAATTTGGTTAGGGGTTTCGTATTTTACAGAAGTCCTTACCCGTAAAAAGACATTTAAAAAATAACCAAGGCCGAGTTTCGGCCTTTTTTATGCCTTATGTGATAATTAGCTTTGCGAAGTAAAGATCGATCATTTAATGATCAGTATATAATGAATTTTCGCTAAATCACTGATAAAGTTGAAATAGCGGTCTACTTCAACTAGTCTGTTTGACAATTTATGAATAAAATTATTTTCTCTTTAGACTTCTTCGGCCAAAATGCTCTCAAGATATTATTTATTTTTTTCAAGCAATGAGATAGTTTATATTCTCTACGCTATAATTTACTCACTTTACGTAACTATTCGATGTATGGATACAGCGTTCAGATAACGAAAAAATTGACCGACGTTTATCGATAATTATTGTTTTTATTTACCCGCTAACGAATTTTATATAGAGGGCATGTAAGCTATGAGTTTTTTCCATCTAAAAAATCCTATTGAACGGAATAAATACCTCGCGGCGAAAAATCTCAAAGAGCTTAACCTGCACGAATTGGCTTATATTCATCTCAACACCCAAAGTCCTTCAATTAAACTTCAAGACTGTTCAGTCAACTCAAGGCTTTATGGACTCCACGAGATCCTCTTAGTTACCTCACCCTCTAAAGATAAAGACTTTATCATGTTGATCACGGTGATATCGCTGATCAACGAACTCTGCAGTATCTATACCCTCAGAGCATCCCGTTCCACCAACGCTTTCGTCAACTTCCTTCTTAATTTTACGTCGCTGACACCGACCCAAGCCAAATTGCTTTACACCTTAACCAAGTGCTTACAAAAAGACGGTGGTCTTGCGAATTGTCATGTCGCGAATGATATGAGCTTAGCCGTATTTAAATACAGTAATAGCCAAAATGAAGCTATCACGCCTCCTACTCTAGCTTGGGATGGCCGTTACCCAATCAAAACGGAAAATGTTTACACCCTGATTAATGTTCTCGAACTTCAAAAACTCGCTGTTAATATTCTCGATCGGGTCTTTCAAGGGCTTTTAAAAAGAAAAATACAGGTCGTCGATATCCCCGTTGAGGATTTCTTTTATAAATACCTCGATAAATTATAGAACCCGCTAACTGTTTATGATGCGATAAATACCTTATCGACCCTCTTTACAAAGCCAATCGATTACCTACAACCTCACTCTACAAAATACTCAAGGATCTACGAATTTGCTGCACCTCTTCTTCCTTTAATTAATTCCAAAAAAAATGATGTTGCTGAAAAGGGTATCGCGGCAAGTAACTAATGTTTTGGTACCGCTGTCTAGAGGATAAGTATTGCAGTCCTCCAAGGCTAAGGTTCAACCAGACAAGCCATTATATTGACGCGCAAAAAGTGAATGTCGTACTGATAATCAGTAATGGCCGGTATAAAATAAATCTCTAATTTAGTTGCGAAGCGAGAAGCCTCGCATGGGATATTTTGGCAATCACCTCTTCCAAACTCTCGATAACAATAATTTTATCATTACTATTTTTTGTACAAATCATACACTTTTTACCAGGCTTTTGGCGTAGCTTATATCACTGACCGCAACACTTAAGGTCTCACCTTTGACACTACTTAATATTATCATTGTTGTCACCTCACCGATTTATCTTCAACACAAGTTATCAAAACAACCTAAACAGAAGTTAAATAGGTAATAATGTGCAATTTTTATCTATAGATTTTTACATTGAGTTTTCAAACAAACTTTCGCTTTTATTAACCTGCAACTAACATTGAATAATTTAAATTATACATTTAAAAGATAACGCTTTCTAGAATGTGATTTTCTGTAAAAGTTGAATACGAAAATTAGTTAATAACGATAGAGGAAGCAAGATACTGGCTACAGTTTGAGAAAATTTTTTATCGGTCTTATATGCCCTGCGAACTTCGAAACCTGCTAACGAGATAAGGGTGAAGTCTCTGGCTGTAAAACTCGTTGGAAAAATAATGAGTAAATAAGTGATTCTTAGCTGCACCGCTATAACGCCAGGCGGTGCAGTAAAAATTTATTTAGCTAGGTTGGTATTCAATCGAGCTTCCTTAATTAACTCCATTATTAGCGGAAATGATTCTTTAACAATAATTTTGTCTCGCGCATTACCGATTGTAAGTATTGATTTTGTGCCATGACTGGCTGCTGAAATAATTTGATTAATAGAAATACTGAGCTTTTCGCCCCTGATAGTTGTAACGAGGATCATGATTGTTATTATTGTATTAAAACAGAGACTGCATCATTGCACTTTGTATTAGCTAAAGACAATAATCTTTTCAATTGCCTTACATTCGACGTCTGAGGCCCCTTCCTATAGGGAGGGATGACAGCAGGAAACGCCTCCTTTATACTGAAAAGAAATAATAAACCAATTTTATTGTCAAGATACTTATTATCGATCTAGAGAGATGACTCGGTCAACTTATTTATCAAGAGCGTTATGACACATCAGGGTTAACGATAAATTTAAACAGAAAAATAATTGGCGGTTACCGAGTAGGCAACAGACTTGCGGCAAAATTAATAATGGGTAACTTGTGAAGGTTAACCAAACTCACTAGGCTGCAACGCTGAAAGCACAATATAAACCTATTCATAAATCAACATTTTTTCTGTGCAATGACTTCAAATAATTTAACCATGACGTATTTCTGTCTGTTTAAGCCTCATAGACGCTAAGAATAGCCGTGGTATTTGATACCTTGGCTGAAAACAGTAAGATTGTCATCCATTTACCCACAAAGATGTCAAGCTTCGAATAAATTACTCTATGAGGGCCTAGGTCCATGTAACCACCTTTAGTGAGCTTGAACATGGGTTGAGCATCGCCATTTTTATCAATCAAATCAGTCTTCTCAAAATTCAGGGGGGGGGAAATTCACTCGGGCAATCTCTGATTGTTTGACGGACTTTACGCAAAACGTTGTCGTATCGCTTATCGAGATAGTCAGCTATTTTTTAACTAGTCGTGAATGCTTGTCCCTGAATAGCCATGACAATTTCAGAGAATGAAATTTGTTTTTCGATTAGTTGCATATCGGCATTTCCTTTTAGTGATGAACCCTGTCGCACAGGAAGACGGCCCCCAGAAAGCTCCGACAGCTAGCCGGTTCCTCAAGGTGCATCCTGAAAAGGTTCTGGGATTTAAGCGCGTGCGGTGCGCCAATAAAAAAGCCCACCGGTTAAAGTGGGCTGGGTGAAAGTGTGTTATTTTGCTTTCTACTTAAAACAGGAGTGACTATGAGAATTTTATGCCTTGATGTACCTAACCCAGGCTACACAATTGATGACTACATGCCCCATATGAATGCAGAAACGCTATTCGGTTGGGAGCTATATAAAAATGGAACCATCAGAGACCTTTATTTCCGCCAAGATAGACTTGGTGTTGCGCTTTTTACTGAATTTGATTCAGTTGAAGAGTGTAAAAAGGTATTGGCTGAGTTCCCATTAGCTAAAGCTGGCCTTATTGGATGGGATGTTATTCCCCTCGGACCATTTACTAGTTGGGAAATGCTCTTTAAAAAAGACTAAGCATCAGATAGACACAATTGAGGCCACCGTGATGGTCTCTGTTCTGGCTGCTGCTCGCTTAGCTTCTGCTTTAACAGATACCCTTCTTATAGTATCCAGACCTTATTGATTGCATTAAACAGCACCCGATAGGATGCCCTATGATGCAGACATAATCAAAACCGCCCGGAGGCGGCTTTGATTAGAAAATATCATCACCCTCCTGGGGTCATTAATGATGACATTATCAAATTTGTATTCTTATCGATGTTAATTGCTAATCTAATTAGCCTTTTTTCAAATTGCAGGTGATAAACTTCGGAACCCTCATCTTGGATGCCGATGAATTTTATGCTATGAAGTTTCCCTGCTTTACTGAGCATATCCTGCGATTGAGGTAATTGTTGACTGACAGCCTGAGCGAGAGTTTCACCCATAAAATCATATCTTGGCCTGCCTATCACAATACTGGCAATGAATTCCGTGATTATTTTCTTCGAAATAGACAAAGGAATTCCGTTGCGAATTTTATTTTTTAAATCAGTCTCTTTTTTCTCAGCCTCACTTTTATCAACTTTTGACCAAGAGGCATCTAAAACTCCGTCCGTAACATTAGCTCCCGTAACGTTACCACCGACAGACATTTGAAACGTAATACGATGAAGTAATCCTGGGCAGTGAAACACTAGGTCATCGATTGGCTCTAATGTGTAATGCAACGCTGAAGACTCATCTTCTCCAACAAGGAGAAGCTTGAGCTGTCCATCACTCAAAAAAACCTTGAGAAGGTATCCTAGAGAATCCACGTAGTAGCCTATAAAGCTACTTAAAGGTACAGATTCTGAAACTACTCTAGTGCTAGTGTCTTTGCGTAAGTAAGCTGAAAACGTATTCCAATCACGCATTCCATAAGCTTTCGATATGATTTCTAGAGATTCACCTTTTGCAAGGTATACATCTTTAGTTTCAAGTAACGTTCTTCTCAAAGATTGAGCAAAGTTTTTAACGTCTTTAGGGTTTTTCATTTAACTATCCTTTATAAGCGATATTTATCATGAGGGTTGCATTGTCATAACTTTCGCTATACTAAGGATTAAATCCATATACTCTACACATTCACCATACCATAAGGCGCAACCGGCCGGCTGTGTAAGCCAAATGCATTTTAACAAAGAAATTTTTTCATCGTCTACTTATTTATTCCTACTCAACCAGTACTTGATAAAGTTAGTATTGTTTTTGAAAGCAAAAACGATCAGCACGGGAACATTCGTCTTTTCTACAAGCCTCCTCTAGAGCCAGTTACTACTTAGTTTTTTGTTACGATTCCTTAGGCAGTTCTGGAAGCTAGCCAATTCCTTAATGTTTATCCTGTAAGGCACTGGGATATGATCGTGTATGCAGCACAGAACAAAAACGTTAATTATAGTAAGCTTGTACTAGGATTAGTTCATCACCTCAAATTGAAGAGGAGTTCATCAACTCATGATTAGCCACATTGACCATTTGGTATTGACTACTAGAGAGTTAGATAAATGTGTTTACTTCTATACGGAAATTTTAGGTATGGAATTACAGAGCTTTAGTGATGGAAGAAAAGCTCTTACCTTTGGTAACCAAAAAATAAATATTCATGAATATGGCCACGAGATTGAACCCAAGGCTCACCTTCCAGTTCCTGGTTCTCTCGATATTTGTTTAATAAGCGATAAATCAATTTCAGAAGTCAAAGATATTTTGCAAAAACATTCCGTTGATATCGAAATTGGCCCCGTAAAGAGAACAGGTGCTCAGGGTGATATTGAGTCTGTGTATGTGAGAGATCTCGACCTAAACCTTATCGAGATCTCCAATTATCTACTTTAAGATTTAAGCATATAGATTGAGGATTGGACTTTATCGCCTTGTTCTGTGGTGACTTCTACTGGTACTCGTTTGTACTGTTCACCTTCAAAGTCATCCAGAACTTTCCAGTTAGCAACTAAATTTTCAGAGGAGAACAAAAAGCCATTAACCCTGTTACCGCTTTTATCTAAAACGATTCCAGGATAGCCCATCTCAGCGCCCCACCCTTTTTGTTCTAGAGTTCCCTCAACACTTCCGTTAAGCCATGTTCCACCAATGTTTTCCATGATGTGGGCGTTAGGTCTTCCCGGGCCAAGAGTCCCGTATACAAATAAAGTTTCCATCATTTCTCCTTCTAATATTCGACCCGAAGTCTATAAATACTTAGGTCGATACACAAGAGAAGTAATAACCACAATCGAGGCCACGTTGATGGCCTCTGTTCTGGCTACTACAAGTACTTTTTAGCGAGAGCGAGTAATTCACCCTCTGCTGCTTCACCAAGATGGCTAATGCCTGATTTGATGAACTCGTAAGCTTTCTCTAGGTCTTTTACACCTGCAGTTGCTTCGGTGGTTGGGGTTGCTACGGGATCGGTTACTGGCTGTTCGGTAGTTACTGGCTCTGTCATGGGTTTGCTTTCTTTGGTAAATAGGCTGATTAGCCACTGAAATGGTTTCATTGGCGTTGAGCCTCAATTGTTCTGATTGCCTAACGGTCGATGTTGGCCTGATTCAGTAAACCGAATAACTCAGCATTGAGCGCCGCGCTATCGCCGTAGGGGAATGAGTCGTTTATCTTCGGCTAAATGAGTGGACTGGTCAGGTCTGCTGGTATTGCCAGACACGGAACCTTTACCGCTTGATACTCGACTGTCTTCTGCGGCTTCGCGCAACTTGCTAACAGCGACACTATTAACAGGAGACAAGGTACACTTATCAGTTGCCAGATAGCGTTTAATTTTATTCTGCAATTCTCTGTTATGTTCTGCGGTGTTGGCGAGCTGAGCGAGTACGTCAGCCATAACGGCGTTTTGATTCTTTACTGCTTGGGAGAGCTGCTGAATGCCGTCGGCCAGATTGTCGTTCTGGCGCGGAGGTTGTTTATCTGCTCGTCTTTACTGTCTGCCAATTTTTTCTAACCGGTCGTTAGTAGCAGAGAGCTGAGTATTTCGGACGTTCAGTCCCCATAGCGCTATACAGAAAAACAGGATGAAACGCACGGTATTAAGATATGAGCGTTAGAAATTTTTATACGCCAGCGTTTTCCAGAGGAGATTACTTCTTTGAGGATTTGCCAGAGTTGAGACTTATTGTTTTTATGCAGGATGAATTCCCGCAACTAAAGCCTCCTATGATTGATGAGATGCCCAATGTAATATTGAGCACCGGGTTAAGGTTATTTCTGTTGAGCGACTTCCTCAATCTTATTCGCTGCCCATACACGATATTTAACCGTGACATCTTTAGGTGCGTAAACAACTATAGGAAGCTTGCTGTTGTAACGGATGAAGGCATCGTTACCGAGATAAGCTGATATGAATTTTGAAGTTTTGGAGTTATCTGGGCAGCCCATCATGGTTGACGCTGGCTCAGATAGTTTATCAATAACTTGGTAGTCATAACCCCAGCCTTTCAGGGTTTCAGTTTTTAGCTTCCCGCCAATCGAAACATTATTGCAGTCAACTGCCATCGTTTTACCAATTAAAAGTTCAACTTTGTAGTTATCCTCATCGTTCTGCTTAGGAAGATAAATAACATTACGGGTCATTCCCTCTTTAGCTTCTGGGTATGGCGCGACCTTTTCAAGCGGTAACTTGCTAACATCCTCTTCGCTATGAACATAACTACCTGGCTGCCCATGAACAGATGCCATCACGCTACTTGAAAGCATTAAAGCCAATCCAGAAGAAATCATTGCAACTTTATTCATACTAAATATCCCTACATTAGTGAATTAATCGGCTATCAATTTATACACTAGCAGTTAGATAATCTATATGAATGTTATATTGCGGATATATCCGATCTACCTCTAATTTTCCTTCCCTTGAAAGGGTTTATGCTCACCCCTCTCCTACTGACTTAAAAAAACGCTTTAAGCGGCGTGGGGGTTAGCTATTCAAGCCATCTCGCAGGGCATAGCTCTCGCCAATGCTTCGTCATGATTGATTTAGGCACTCGGGTAGATAACCCATGTCTATTGACGTGAGTGCACACCGTCCAAATGGAGCAACCGAGGAAATTAGCCATGTATGCGAGTGGGACCTTGCCAGCCACCCGGATAATGTAATCGACCTCTTGCCGGGTTAATTTTCTGCGCTTAGCCATTCCCCCTCCGCAGTCCGAACTTAGCGCGAATATCAGCGATGTGTGACTTTGCCGACGCGCAACTGGTGGGGATGCTGAAGATAGGGATTTGCTTGCGTGGCTCTGGGATATCTTCGCCAGCGTTGATGCGAGATGCCATGGCCTTGAGTTACTTGCCGCAACGAGTCATTACTTCCGACTCAATAAGGTTTAACGCTCGCATCTGGTTATACAGGTCGGTAACCATCCAGAATTCTGCATTGCTCTCCCAAGGGTAGTTTTCGGCGCATTCGTAGAATCCACGCTCGGCGCAATACTTCATCAGTTTCCTATACAGCTCCTGTTGGTCCGGTAACCCTGTCTCCTTGCAGATATCAGCCTTGCACTGCTTAATGAATTGACCGGGTGACGGCATGATAGGAAGTTTTCCAATGGATAGCTTACTATCCGGCTGGGAATCTTCAGCGGAGTGGCGTGGCGTGATAGCGGTTGCTGAAGAAGTGATAACTTCAGTCCTAACTAAATCAGCTATTGTAATGAGCATTATTTATTCCCCAAGTGCGGGAGAAGGCAGTGATAAGGTCCCGGACTTTTCGGCGAACTTACTAGCCTCTCAAGCTCAGCTCTTCACAGCAGGTAAAGTCACT
>Ga0153974_1000344_pt1 | contig 10673 bp, 8 predicted proteins | sample TSGA058MetaG_FD_104741 | JGI IMG/M metagenome (GOLD analysis project Ga0153974, IMG submission 104741) | Attine ant fungus gardens microbial communities from Georgia, USA - TSGA058 MetaG | ecosystem: Host-associated > Fungi > Mycelium > Unclassified | place: USA: Georgia, Yuchi Wildlife... | reverse complement strand
ATTCTCGTTCTGTCCCTCGTCCTTGCATTTTTCATCTGCTTTTTCATGATCGGTTGTTTGCTTTGGAGGAAAACCGTAAAAAGAAGACGCAAAGTAGGCGACGTGGAGATGAAGGCGCGCAGGAAGCGGACATCAACATCTGCAATGTCCTCTTCTGTTCGATCATCAGCAGAAGAGCAGAAAGATGCCAGAGGCAAGCAGAAAATCTGGGCGAGGGCCTCTGCGAGATGGAGGGAACGTGTTCGATATACAGCTCGACTGCGCAGAGCTAACCGATCATCTAACTCCCACTTAAGACGGTACAATTCGTCCACTATACTTAACCCTACAGTACCTGTCGAGATCCCTGATGACGACGTTCTGAGCCCACAATCTTTAACGCCGACTCCCTCCCGATCGGTTTCACGCCAACCTTCTGCCTCCCTGACCGACTATTCACGCTCTTCCTCACATGTATCCGAAGAAACCTCTGATAGCTCGGACCCTTCACCATCTCTTACAGTTGAACCAGTCTCTCATGTTTCGTCTTCTCCTCCTGCTTACCGCCCTGATGTTCTCAGTTCGATAGCTGTGTCTACTGAACAACCTGATGGTCTTGTTGGCTCCACCTTTAGTCGTGGTCCCGTCTCGCCGAGCAATATCAAGTTAGCTCAGAGACCCGAGTTCCCCCATGTAGTTGGGCTTCATGCTGCTCATATCGCAACTGATGACAAGGCTCTACTTGCTCGTCTTGCGGACCTTGCAGAGCGACCCCCTGAGACATCCATTGACGTGGGGTCATCACACCAAGTCTCGGTTCCCCTTTGGGAAGACGAGCAACTGGATGGCTTCCATCGGATGTCAGAATCCTCGGAAGTCGATACTTCGTGCTCATCTCCCTTCCCTCCTCCACCGTCCAAAGGCAAAATGGCGGAATCTTCATTCTATGCCTACCGCTCCAGTTTTGAAGAGTTTTCTGGACTGATTGACCCCGAACTGGAACCGTCTGCACCACCTTTTGAAGCACTTAGTGCACCAGGTCTTGATGCAATGACTATGCTTCCCTCTGCACCACCTTTAGCAGATAATGGATTTCCTCTCGAAGAGTGTTTCAGCGCCCCGGAATTTGAGGCAGCTGCGGAAAATGATGGTGCACCAATATCTGCTGCCATAGATGGTGACAGAAGCAATGACCATCAATTAGCACTCACGGCAAGGCCTTCCAGTCAAGGAATGTTACCCGGTTATCATCCATAATCTCGATTTCGACTTGGCTTCTTGGACTTTCGATTTTATCTCGTCGTTACCCTGCTGCATCTATCATTCTCTCGACGCATGGCTTTTCCCTCTTGTAACTTCTGTGGAACGGTTTGATATGTATACAATTTTTCACGAGTGTTAAGCGCTCACACAAATTCCGAGCCAGGAATGTGCTCCTGTCCTGGCGTGGTAATGCGGTTTATAATTCGTGTTGCTTGGATAACGAAGCCTTCGTCACTGGTCCGATTTCACTGATTCGGAATAAATATGCCGATCATCTTCCTTATATGTAACCTTCGAGGTGAAGCAACCTTACCAATAACCTTACTCGAGAGTCCAGTATTGCCGGTTCTGATCTTGATACTTATCTCCGTCATTGGCTTGACAGACTCATTGTTGGCTCGCTGAATGGATGCAAAATGCTCATGAAACACACGCTAACAAAAGGTGACATCTGTTATCGGAACGACCAAATAATCTAAAAATATAGAGACCAGAATACATCAATTCCAAAAATATTAATGAACCTTACTACAGCACTTTTGCAACCCACTGGGTCCATAGGTAATCTCCAGTATGAAAACATGGCAAATGTGTATTTAGAATGCTCTGAACATTCCGATTTATGAGAGAACTTGGGATGATATATACCTTGTTACATATAGTCCATTTCCTATATGATCACTGTCATTGATTGAATGTAATTTATTTGTTTATCCGTGTTAACTATCAGGGAGTTCGGAAATTGACCCTATGTAAATTTGTCGAAGTTTTTATCTTCCCTTGAAATAATGGGGAAGTCTCAGAAGAAAAAATCCATGCGGAGGCACAATCCCGTTCGTGTGCCCGATACGCATCTTCCAAAAGGTCTAGTGTCAGCGGAGCAATCCTCATCTAAAAACGCAGCGATATTGCCTATTCTTCAAAAGGTCTGGGATCCTCTTCCTACGGTGCACTTCATGGTTCCTGATATCGAACAATGTCGGGTTCGCGATTTTAGATGGAGAGCGCGGATGCCATGGAGAGGAAATGGGCTTGTGTCGCTGTGGCCAATTTGATTCAAAACGACTCGTCTACGAGAAGATTACTGCAGGGAAAGAATGTTGTCGGAGCGTTGATAACGAGGTTGACTGATTCTGAGGAAGAAGTGAATTTTGAGGCTATTGGTGCTCTGCGGTGCGTACGTTTAGCTCTACCAGAATCTACAATTTGATATGTTGATAATAAATCAAGGAACCTTTGCATCGATGGTGGATACGAGATCTGTGCCGAGATGTATAACAAGAATATTCTAACACCCCTGACCCCCTTTGTGCCCAAGGTGAGGAGAAATTTTATTTCTACTGCTATCGTAATTCAATGAAAATGGTCCACCCAGATTTCCAGTGTTCTCTCCCAATATCTTTCCGACAGAGAACCAGCTCCTCAAAATGTCCGGAAGCTGGTTTACGAATTAGCTGATAATGTTATAACTGTGCTCTGGTGTCTCTCGTGAGTCCAACTTCAACGCCAATCGTATTCGCCCTTCTAAAATTCGAAGAGAAACATCGAGTAAAGCTTTAAATGCCATTAATGCAATCCATTTAATCCCTTTCTTGATGTCCTTCCTGTCTTCAAGGGATAGACTTCCACTGGATCCGGTTGTTTCTGCCGGTGTGTTCATTTCAATCTCATCGATGTCTTTTCCCTGAGGAATTCTTTCCTAGCCCAGTGTTTGTATGTCTTAACTGACGATAACCAACCAGCCATTTCAGACATCAGATCAGATCCCAGCTACTTGTCCTGTTTACTCGATATCGCTCGGCCTGAGAAGTTCCACTCCAACCAGAAAAACTCTCAGTTAATTATCCTTAGTGTCCTTGCCGCAGGTGCGGTCGCTCAGAATTAAATTATTGAGATGATCTCACAACTGCCTACCAGGTATCCTTCGCAACATATCCCCACTTCCTCCTCCGACTGTCTTCTCGTTGGTTGATCTTGACAAGGACATCATCCTTCCTCTTCTACAACCAATTATCTCGTCTATCACTATCCCAGATATCTCTGCCGCTGCTCAAAACCTGATAGCTGTACAGAATAATGAGCCTCAAATTGAGAAACTTTTGCTTAAGCATTCGCCGAAATCCGATCACAAAACTGCAGCTGAAATTGAACTGGAGAAAATAGAAATGCAATTAAGAACTGTGCAGCTGTCATTGGAGATTTTGACTGGTGTTTGTGCAACACTACCTGATCCTGACTATGGATCAGCTGGCGAAGAGATTGAAGAGGATGGAGAAGGTACGCTTTCCCAATCGCCAGACACTCACCGGATATATGATACTCCTTTAGAAAATGACGATGGATGTGATATGGACGTCGAAGTCAACGAGATTGGTGATGATAGGCCACCTATCCCAGCTTTCATGATCTCTCTGGTCAACCCTCTTCTCGCACTGATACAACCTTGTTCTTTATCATTCCCTCCCCTGGCTGCTCCATCACTCCATCCACCTACTACAAGTGCCCTCAATGCTGTCCATATAAACGCTCTTGAATGTTTGAACAACATCTTTCTGTCAACTGCAACTTCAAGGGGGTCAGAAATCGCGATGGACGTAATGAGTGGGATGAAATTTTGGAAAGATATCTGGTATACATTGGCTGCTGTTGGTATTCAAATGGGACTGGGCCAAGAGCGAAGACAAGAGGTATGGGAGAAGGCAGTTGGAGTGCTTTGGGGAATCGGCAATGTCTGGAAAGGCTCTTTAGTAGGTCGCTCGACTTTAAGAGAACGTACACCAGCTGATAGGAGCACAGGAACCTGATGAGGAACATGTATCACTCTTGATCCAGTTTTGTGATATGTCTGCAGATGCAAAAGTGAAAACACAGTGTATCGGCGCGTTGGAGTGCCTTGCCCTGCATCCTAATTCAATAGCGGCTAATAGAGTGGGTGTATATATTTCATGTGGAATGCTTGGACTCATTTTGATCTCGCGTTCTCAGATTATCTCAGATTATTTTATATCTCTCTTGCCATCTGGGTCCCAGCCATCCTCTATAGATACGGAACCCTTGATCCAGGCAATTTCAGCCCTCATTGACATTTACTCTAACGAGGATATGTCATACGATGTTAATTTCCGCCAGGGTCAATATCTAAATCGTCTTATATCTAGTGTAGAAGGTACGAGAAAAGCCGTTAGGAGTATTGACCGCCGAAAGGAAGGTGGCAAGGAGCTAAGGGTGAGGGGAGACGAGGTACAGGGCAACTTGATTGCATTTATAAAATATCGGAGGCGTTTGGGTTGGTAGTTCGAGGTTCCCTGGATAATCTTTGTGTTATGTGCAGTCATTCTGATTTTACGATCTTGTTCTTGAAGAATCGCCCACAATCATCAGAAGTGTTATCACGTGAGATCACAAGGAGATCACAAGCTCTCGACCTTTCTACCACGATGACTGATTCTAACACTCTCAAGAAAATTGTGTCCACCCTCGAGGCCCCTGCTCCATTGCCTGTTTTTTGTAAGCCAATCTATGATACAAGGCTATCGATGCTAACCTACTCCCTTTAACAGCTCAGGCAGTAGTTACCAACGGATTTGTGTATGTGTCCGGTAATATTGGCAGTAAAGGGGATTTCAAGATTGTGGAAGGTGGCGTACAAGCAGAGATCGTAAGCATCTAGGTGCTCGTATTCAAAAGGCATTTAGATTAAACTTGCCATCATCATTATTGAATCTTTATTTAGCGCGTAGCCATCGAGAATATGACTCAAGTCCTCGAAGCGTCTGGAACGAGCCTTGAAAACGTTGTTAAAGTGAACGTCTACCTAGCCAACTTTGAGAGAGATGCCGTACTCATGAACGAGGTTTATCTGGAGGTATTGGATAGTCAATATCGATCTTCTGTTTGACCTTTGCTGATCTTACAACTATGTAGTTCTTTGGAAAAGATGTACCTCCTGCCAGGACGTGTGTGGGTGTTGCTGCCCTGCCCCTAAAGGCAAATGTAGAAATTGAATGCGTAGCTGCTCTGCCAAATTGATTCCGATATTGGGTTGGGTTATTTTAGGCTTCTGATCTAGAGCACATGTATGATGGGTTGTGAGATCCTACTTTAGGTCACGAGGATTCAGGTTCTGGTTTATAAAGTGGGTCATCTCTGTGGCAGTCACATCATGACCGTTGTTAAGCAAAAGGTATTCTCGCTCGAAGCGAATCCATCTTTGCCTGTATATTGTTTGTGGTCTTGAACAATAGATAAAATAGATGAATTAACGCTCCATCTCCCACAGCCCAGGCAATTATCTCGAAAGGCTTTGTGTTTGTTTCTGGAACCGTCGGGCACGATCACAATCTCAAGCTGTGCGAAGGTGGAATCAAAGTAGAAACAGTGAGGTTCTCTCTATCACTTGCATGAGTTTGTATTAAAGTCATGTACTCAGCGCGCTGCCCTCGAGAATATCAAGAAAGTTCTCAAGGCCGCTGGTACAACTTTGGAGGGCATTGTCAAAGCTAACATATTCATTACAAATTTTGAGGATTTTGAGGCGTTGAATGAGATATATCAGGAGGTAAGAGCAGAAGATCGATGGGTACATAAACCTCAACTCCATGTATAGTACTTCAATCCAGGGGCTATGCCAGCGCGGACGTGTGTGCAGGTAGCCGCACTGCCTCTAAAGGCAGCTGTCGAAATCGAGTGTATTGCAGTCTTGCCATAACCACTTGGCAACATAAAAACAATTGTGAAGTTCTTCAATCGTATTTCTGGGTGATATTATTCTCAGATAGATGGGTCCTTTGGGCGGTTCAACGATCAACTCATACACCACGACAGGTGTACCTCGAAGTGATCGAGACCTAAGAGATGAGTGGATCGCATAATCTCGTTCCAACTATCAGATTCTCTGCTTTGCTTATGAAAGGCACGGGACGTCGAAAGGCTATTTATATAACATAAGCACTATCGAGAAGGGATATACCAGTCGGATGGCGCAATCCTTGATAGTGACTTTCAATGCTGAGTTGTATGTTGGAAGTGGAAAGATCGCTGAGGACTGTGCACGATTGACGACACTTGATACAATATTGACCCCTGTCGCACAGTCAAAATGAAAAGTATCTGCCAAAAACTTGAGTTTTTCTGGAACAATTCAGTCAATTTGGCGAGAAATATGGCTTTGATACGGACCCTTCTCCCAGCAAGCTAACCAATCGCGAGAATTAACGACTAAAACCATCGGAATTTCGCTCACGAAACTTTCATTGAGGCTGTGAAGACAAACAAGTCATTTAAGTGATACGCTTTGGTCTCTACTCTGTTTCAAGGGTGCATAGTTATTCGGGCCTTGAGACTGGCGTCTTTCTTTGCAAGTTGATTTACATCACGTGTATGATCAAGTTCCAAATGATCTTGTTCATGAACAGCACCAACACTTGCCCACAGCACATCGCCGGCAACCCTCTCCATGCTCCCTGACTTTGCCTGATCCCATATTGTGTATTTATCTTGATACACTCGGCGGAATGGTTACCCAACAACCATATCATCTATACGCACAACACAGTAAGGGAACATTAGTTACAGGCCAGACAATCTCCGTCAACAAGTATACGGTCCGAGTTGAACAGTACCTGTCACAAGGCAAGTGAAAGATGGTTACGTGGTTTCTCGGTATATGACACTACAATAGGTGGTTTTGCGCAAGTATACCTGGTCCGAACGCAGACACCTGTTTACAACACTACACATCATGTACTCAAACATATCGCTGTTGCCGATGAGTCCATGCTCACAGAAGTAAAAAAGGAGGTTGATGTCATGGTGCATATTTTATGCTCACTCCTGTGGGGTTTATTCACGCTATTCCACAGAGATTACTCAGAGGACATCCAAACATTGTCTATCTGATCGATGCTGCATGGGCAAAGATGCCCAGTGGCACTTTCGAGGTCTACATACTCATGGAATATTGCCCTGGTCTGTTGAAACACTTCTTGGTGCCAGGCTCATCTAACGGACGCTTTAGGTGGTGGTGTCATCGATATGATGAATCGTCGACTGCGTGAACGCTTGACTGAGGCTGAAGTTCTTCAAATGTTCGCTGAGGTGTGTGAGGGAGTTGCCCACATGCATAACTCGCGTCCTCCTCTTTTGCATCGTGATCTCAAGGTCGAGAATATCCTACAATCCTCAGCAACCTCGTTCAAATTATGTGATTTTGGCTCAACTACTACAGTGTCAAGGCCGCCAGCCAACTCACAGGAGATGCGTGCCCTTGAGTTTGATCTCAATCGTCATACGACATTGCAATATAGGGCACCAGAAATGATTGATTTGCCTTCTCGAAGACCGATTGACGAGAAGAGTGATGTGTGGGCGCTGGGTGTGTTGTTGTACAAACTATGCTACTACACGACGCCTTTCGAGGAGCATGGACCTCTCGCTATACTGAATGTCCAGTATAAATTCCCTGCATACCCTGTTTATTCTAAGAAAATGACGTATCTCATCAGTGAGTCGTCGCATCATATTGTCTTTATCTATTTTTCTAACTTGCTCTGACTAGGTTCCATGCTTCAGGAGTACGGGTCTCAGAGACCCACTGTGTTCGAGGTTCTGCACAATGTGCACAGCGTGAGAGGAACAAAATCTGCATATAGCTATTCACTTCCGACCCTGAAGACCCTTGCTCTACGAAACTCAGACTTCAAGTCCAATCCACTGGATGGAGTCGTGACATATCGGCAATCTGCTGCTCAAATTGCGCCAAAAGTACAATCAACGAAAGCTCCAGAGTTTTTGGTACCCCCTGAACGGCGTGGGCGTCCCAAGTCCACCACTGGCCCGGTGCCACTTCTACCGTTTCCTTCAATAAATCCAGCGACCGACGCGCACATAGATAAAACCAAGCTCGTTGATGACAGTGGAGCTCATCACAATGCAGCTCGGAATTCAGCCATTGTCGAACAGGCATCCTTGACAGTCCAAAATGACTCAAACGGTGGCGAGCCATGGAGCATACCTAAGGGTATGGATAAGGCTGCCAAATTATCTCCATTATCCTCACATGCTGGATTTGATGATAACTTTGCGCAAAGATTGTGGGCGTCTACTGCAAGCTCGATTGTGAGCCAATCTTCTGTTCCTACACCTAGCTCCAAACCCCGAATTTTCTCCCCTAAGCTTCATGAGACGCCAAGCAGTAATTTCCTTAAACCCAAGCATGACTCGAATATCCAAGTGAACCAAGGGAAAGATGCCTTCGAGGGCCTTGGTTTGATGATACCCAGTTCGAAGCCAGTTCAAACTCTAGGAGAGGCCAGGAAATTACGTACAGGACTTGCAAAAATGAGTGTAAACATTAGTCGGCCAGTTGGGCCTTCTCCCTCGCCTCGATTACGCCCGAAGGTACATACCCAGCGTGTATCTCCAACCCCACCTACACGGCCCTTAGAGGCAGATATATCTAGCCCATCATCGAAGTCACCCATTGAGCGAGTAAGCTCACCAGCGCAAACAAAGTTCCCAACATTGGAAGAACTCGATGCGACTTTTCCTCTTGGTGCGTCTTCGTTGGATCGGCATAATAACAGAGTAATCCTACCCGCCCATGAGCCCCCTACTTTGTCACCTCAACCCAAGACGGGAAGTTTGGAGACTGGGGTTAACAGTGGTTTGCAGTCGCTGAGACCATCATTGGCGGATGCTGGTGGGACACGTTCCGAGCAAGTCACGGGACTCCGGATGCGGGAGTCGGTAGAAGACTCATCCAGAAGGCTGAAAAAAGAAGATCTACTTTCATTCAAGACTGGCAATCGTGATGAGCGAAATTCATCAGGGCTACTTCAATTTCCATCTTTTGATTTATCACGAACACAATTACAGAGAGAGAAAAACTCACAATCTACTGTCGTTTCAGGCGATATCAAATCTAGAAATAATGCGAACTCCCGTCTTCCAGCAAACAGGTCAAGGGACTTGTTGACAGGAGACGACGAACTCGACTTGTCTCGTCAGATATTTGATTCCAAGCCCGAGCACGATACATTCAAAATTCGAGAAGCACCAAGAAAACGAGCATCGGTGATTGAACGAAATGACACATTCGAGGCCACTATACCTCAACAAGGCCATACCCCGGACCCTCCAGCGAACGTCTTCCCTCTTACCTCGAATCGATCCACCGTAACAAAACTGGAGTCTCCGACTTCGTGCTTCATGAGAGAGCTTCCTGCAACAGATAGATCGGCTACTGCTACATATTCTTCTTCTGGCTTGACGGATAACTGGAGCCCGATTGCAACTACGGGGTCCCATGTCACTGCGAATGAGAGGGAATTAAAAGACATAGCATCAGACTTATCTTCGAGCGAGGATGAAGGTCCTGAAGAGCCTGCTCCTCTTGCTCCTCTTCCCCTGAGGGTAGCAGCTGAAGCGTTCGCGAAACACAAAAATAGACAAGGGTCGGTGCATAACCTGGTGGATCTATGGGAAGGGGGAGCATCAAATACTAAGGATAAACAGCACGAGCCTCAAGTACCTCTCAAACAGACTATCAAACCAAGGTCAGCATACATGCCGCAACCCAGATCCCCATCTCCTCAACGCAAATCATTGCCCTCTGTGCCTTCAAATCCCAGTCATCCAGTCATATCCTCAAGGGTGGATTTTCCCTCACAGCGATCTACAAGCCCCTTCTCTTCTTCTTGGTCCCAATCCAATAGAATTCGGCCCCAGTCTATGTTCATATTTCCATCAAATTCTGCAGAAAGTTCTGCGCTCTCATCAGCGGCTCTGCAGCTTCCAGAAGACACAGCCCCTCGTTCTGTTCGCCGAACTTCTATATCCGATATGGTCCAACGCTATGAGGCATTGGAAGCCAGTGCACGCGTGACTGGGAATTCTATGACCTTATCACCTAGTTCAACCAAACCGTTACCCTCGTGCGAATATTCTCAAGATCCTTCAGCTGTGCAGCTAGCAAAAACATCACCTGAAAAAGCCACCATTGCGTTGCCTGGATTTAGTGTTGCAGCAGTTACCAGCCCTGTTAAACGTAGAACATCTCTGACAGTCCTTCCCCATCCAGGATCATCAAGGTCTCAGCGAGTTTCCCCAGCTCCCCCCGATGCTTCCAGGTCAACTGGCTCGGAGGAGAGTGAAGTAGAGACTATTCTTCCTTTCCCTCGAAATCCCTCAACTTTGGTATCGGAGTCATCGAAGTTTCCCGTTGCAAGTCGCAAGGCAGTGATAAGTGGGGAAGGATCAATGAGACAGGCTCAGCTCGAACCACTCACTTCAACATGTTATCCAACAAATGAGCGCCCGTCCTCACCAGAGCGACCATATCAAGGTGTAGGGAAACTAATTGATCAATGGCAACGGAAATCTGCTGAAGCTGAAGCGTCTCGAAGCGTTGTTCTGTCTAAACGTACTAGTCT